>Ga0187878_1003633_pt1 | contig 12555 bp, 9 predicted proteins | sample June2016WEW_17_1_FD_132979 | JGI IMG/M metagenome (GOLD analysis project Ga0187878, IMG submission 132979) | Peatland microbial communities from SPRUCE experiment site at the Marcell Experimental Forest, Minnesota, USA - June2016WEW_17_150 | ecosystem: Environmental > Terrestrial > Soil >...
AGTAAGCCAGATTCTGGGCCGGGACGTGTAATTTCTCAGTCACAATGATTGCCCAGAAGCTCCCGCTGATTATCGAGGATATGCCAAGTACCAGTAATAGTCCGGCAGTGAAGAGCGTCTGGGGTGAATGAAGCACGGTCCGGAAAACGCCTTTATACTCGCCCAATAAATCAAAGATGCTTTGGTGGCGTGTCTCATGCATGCGGACTTTGCCCTGGCGGGTCTCTTCCGTCATCCGGTAGGTGACGATCGCTTTCAGGGTAAACATGAAGGCTGCAAAGATGTATAGCCCGCGCATGGTCGGTACGAGCGAAAAGGCTGCTATGAATGCTGCTGCCAGCGGAGCGAAAAAGCCCACTACAATATTGGCAATATAGATCCAACTGTAAATATCGACCAGCTGATGTTGATCGGCGTCTTCCACCAGCAGGCAGGTCCACGAATTATTGGTGACACGCCAAAGGCTGTTTATCACGCCCGCTGCCAGGAAATACCAATAATTCTGAGCCAGGGCTGAGACCAGCGCCGGAACGCTCCATGACAGAATATCAAAGACCAGGGTTGTGCGCCTTCGCCCCAATTTATCGGTGACTACACCGCTCAACAGCGCCATGATGATCTGAAAGCCCCAACTGATGCTTACAGTAAGGCCAATCTGTCTATCAGACAAGCCAATAGCCAGCATATATATAGAGATATACGGCGCATAAAGGTTGTAAGGGATGCCCCACAAGGGCTCGGTAAACACAACCCCGCGCGGGTTCCCGCGCAGGCTTTTCAAGGTGGTGAACAACGAGTACTTATTCAAACAGGGTACTCCTGGCCAGTGGACGCAATATGGCTTTACGATTGGGCCGGGATCGGGGCGCGGGTCATCATCAGTGCGAATAAATAAATCAATTTCAGTTCTTCATTTGACATAAAAAATATTAAATGCGGCTGGAATGATTCTCCTGCCTCCGCTCCCGCCTCCGCCGGTACTGTTCGTGGATTTCGCCCACGTGTTCCACCTTCTCGGCGATGGCCGCTTCCAGCCAGTATTTCCCCTTTTCTGCGGTGCCCAAACTACCCGCCCCATACGCGCCGGTGCGGGTGTCGTCCTCCCAGGGCGGGTTGGCGGTCAGCGCGCCGCCCTCGATCCAGTCCATGTAATAGTTGGGGGTGCTGATGAAATCGGTCTCGTCCACGGCGCGCTCTATATGGACAAGTTCCGGGCGTAAATGCAGGATGAGCGAGGTTTCCAATTCGCAGGCGTGGCCCATCCCGCCCAATTTGGATTCGCGCTTGGCTTCTAATGCGGCCACGCCCTGTGATCCGGATAGGTACAGGAAGGCCGTGGCGCAAAAGATCTGCGGGTATTTCTCCCCGGCGTACTTGACCACGTTCACCAGGAACGACGAGCTGCCGCCGTGCCCGTTCATCAGGTAGAAGCGGCTGAAACCGGCCTTGACGAGCGTGTCGATCGCTGCCAGCCAGAAGCCCTCGAAAGCGCGCCCGCCCGCGTTGAAGGTGCCGGGGAAAGAGCGCCGGTGAGTGCTTACCCCATAGGGGAATACCGGCAGCGAAAATGCCTGCTCCGGAACGGACTGAGCGGTACCGCGGGCAATGGCCTCGATGATGAGCGTGTCGGTGGACAGCGGCGCGTGATAGCCGTGCTGTTCGGTATGACCGGTGGGCACGATAACCACCTTGTCACGCTCCCCGGGAAGCGCCAGGGGACTCACCTCCATGCCCTCTAATTCCACTGCAGGGAAGCCGGGTCCCAGGTCCAGCCCTGGGGGCGTCATCACATGCACGCAGGTAAACCCGTCCTCCAGCAGGTTACCGAGCAGGTTGTTTACCAGGGCAGCGAAAACCTGGAACTGCACCTCCAGTCCGCTCCCCATCCAGCCGAAGGGGATGGCTGGCAATATACCCACCGGCTTGGTCGCTTTCAGCAAAGAGGAGACAGAACCCGGGTTCGCTATGCTGCCCAGCGGCAAGACCAGCGGAGTGTTGCGCGGCAGGGCGGCCACTTCAGGCCAGGTTAATTCATCAAATCGGAAGAAATCAGGCATGATCATTTTTGATTTTCAGGGAGTCTTGACATCCCAGACCTCGGAGTTCCAGTCCATATCGCTGGTGAAGCTGAAGGGACCGGGTATGAAACGGTCTCCATAGCCGTAAACATTGGCATGAACGTACATGATGATCCCGTAGGTTTGGTCGAAGATGTACTTCTGCAGAGCATCCAGGGCAACCTTGCGAACGGCCGGGTCAACGGAAGCATTGACCGCGTTCATTAGCTGGTCAAGCTTGGGGTCGCAGAGGTGGGAGTAGTTCCCTCCGCCCGGGTTGGCAGCTGATGGGACGGCTGCACAAGAGTAGCTCTCCATCACCCCCCACATGGGATCGGGGGAAAAGTCCTGGAGGTAACCGGCCATATCGAAATTCCCATGAGGCAGAGGCCCGCCGTTCGAATAGGTGGCAAGGAAAGTTGCTGTGGGAAGCAAGATCGGTTTGAATTCGATGCCGATTTTCGCCAGGTCCGACTGGACTGCCGCGGCTGCATCCATCCGGATCTGCTCTTCCGTAGTCTCGAAGTTGATGGACAACTTGACGTCCTTCCCCTCGCAGAGGCCGTGCCGGATCCCGTTGTTCGTTGGATCGGGCGTGTACCCGGCTTCCTCCAGCAATGCCTTGGCTCCTTGCGGGTCGTAGGGAGCGGCTGTCAGGCTGGTGTCCGTCCAAGCTGAGTTCGGCCATTGGGTCGCAGGGACCTCGGTGGCACCATTCAAAAGACCATCGGCAATGACCTGGCGCTCGATGCCCAGGGTGATGGCTTTGCGTACGCGTACATCCTTAAATGGGCAAAAGCCGTTCGTGTCACTTTGTCCGGTCACGCTACCGTCCGCTCGGGTCACCCCGGCAGTGGTGCCCAGGTTGAAGAAGTATTGTTCGAAATTAGTACCGGGTTTGACCAGCAGGTGAATGGCTGGATCGAGGGGAGTCAGGGAGGAGATATCGGACTCGGAGAAATCCGGATACCAGTCTGCATCGCCGGTCTGCAACATAGCCAGGGCGGTTTCCGTGTCGGGCACGAACAGGATCTTAATGCGATCCAACTTGGGTCGACCTGAATAGAAGTATGGATTGGGCAGCAGAGTCATATGATCGCCTGCCACCCATTCTGTAATAATCCACGGGCCGGATGCGACGGTCGGCCAATGAATAAATGGTTCATCTTCCAGTGCGGTCTTGCCTTGCAGGACATGTCCCGGCAGGATGGCGCCGGCGTTATCCGGACCCTGGGTAAAGAGGGTCTGCCAGGCCGGGAAGCGCTCACCGAAGTGAAGCACAATGGTAATAGCGTCAGGTGTGTCAATGCTTGAGATCTTGTCGTATCCCGCCCTGTTGAGCGGGGAGTTTTTGGGATCCATCACGAATTGCCAGGTGAACAACACGTCCGCGGAAGTGAGCGGCTCGCCATCCGACCACTGCAAGCCGGGCTTGAGTTTCCAGGTGATCGTTAGCCCGTCGGGAGAGATGCCCCCGTTGTCAGCGCTCGGAACGTCGCTCGCAAGTTCTGGTACGAAGTTGCCTTTATCATCCCATTCACCCAGGCCGGCGAGGGTCAACTGGGTGATGCGGGTTGCGTCCTTCATCCGGGAGTAGTACGGGACGATGTTGTCAGGCTCCTGGGACCAGGCCCCGGTGATGGATTTCCCCCCGGACGGGAAGGGAATTGGACCGTTTGCAGCTGAGACCTGCGTAGGGAGCACAACCGTGGAGAGGACTGCTGTGGCGGGCACCAAAGTGGAGGCTGATGGACCGCACGCTGCGAGGAGCATGCAGGTTATTATAAACACCCAAACGGTCCACGATAATGAGCGTCTCACCATCTCTCCTTGAATACATCGAATCTGTGTGGTTTGAATTCAGCTGGGAAACCAATAAGAATATACGAGACTTCCAATTTAGTCTCTCGAGGTAAGGGACATTATACAATTTTTTGGATAAATGCCACAAGCGCGCTGCCCTGGATGCCGGGTTTTCACGAAACAAGCAGCGGAAGATATCGGGTTCACTGCTTCCTGGTCAAAAAAACCGGTTCCTTGGAGGAACCGGAGGGATGTTTTGCAACATGTAACAGAGTCTTAATCTTAGGGGTCTTTGAGACCTTTGGGATTGAAAAAATATTTATTTCACCAACCAGCAAGCGGCCCAGTGATCCTTTTTGGATTCCTTGAAAGCCGGTTCCTCGACCGAACAAATATCAATTGCCACAGGGCAACGCGGATGGAACCGGCAACCCTTGGGTGGATGAAGCGGGCTGGGCACGTCTCCCTTCAGAATAATGCGGTCCCTTTTGATGGACGGGTCAGGGACAGGGATGGCTGAGAACAAGGCCTGAGTATAGGGGTGCAGCGCTTCACGATAGAGGTCTTCACGGCTAGCCAATTCCACCATTTTGCCCAGGTACATCACCGCCACGCGGTCTGAGATATGTTCCACCACGCTCAAGTTGTGGGCAATAAACAGGTAGGTTAGCCCAAATTCTCGTTGGAGGTCTTTCAGAATATTTAATACCTGCGATTGGATGGACACATCCAAGGCGGAGACTGGTTCGTCACAGATGATAAATTTGGGGCGGAGTGCGAGTGCACGTGCTATCCCGATACGCTGACGCTGTCCGCCGGAGAACTCATGCGGGTAACGACGTGCATGATAATCTTCAAGCCCGACTTTCTTCAGGGTCTCGAGCATTGTTTGAACCCGATCGTGGTGAGTCCCAATACCATGAACCTTCAGACCTTCCATCACCGACTCTCCAATGGGCATACGCGGATCGAGTGAGGCATAAGGGTCCTGGAAGATGATTTGCATGTTCCGGCGCATGGATTTCAATGCCTTTCCCTTCAAGCGGAGGATATCTGTCCCATCAAAAAATACCGAACCGGAAGTCGGTTCTATCAATCGCAGCATGGATCGTCCAACGGTGGTTTTCCCGCAGCCTGATTCGCCTACCATTCCCAGGGTCTCTCCTTCATGGATGGTGAAACTTACCCCATCCACAGCCTGTACATGGGCAACCACGCGCTGCAGCAACCCTGCGCGGACGGGGAAATACTTCACCAGGTCTTTTACCACCACGAGGTCTTTTCTGGTAATCGCCTCGTTCGTTGCTTTTATAGTCATTGAGACTTACTCCATCCTAAATGTGTACCTGCTATTATCCAAAATATTTCTAATTAAGAGTCCTGTGGAATTAGTTGTCTGACCTCAATGGAGCATGATGCCCGTCGTGATCCTGATAGAGCCAACAGCGAACAAGGTGCTCTTTGGAAACAGGAATTAAGTCGGGCTCGATCTCGGTGCAAATTTGTAATTGGTATTTGATGCGTGCTTTGCAACGAGGAGCAAAGCGACAGCCAGGGGGAAGATTAATCAGGTTGGGGACTGTACCGGGGATGACTTCCAAATGTTCTTTGATTTTCCCCAAAATAGGAATTGAGCCCATCAGACCCTGGGTGTAGGGGTGGCACGGACTGGCGAAAAGGCGCTTGACATCGGCTTGCTCCACAATCCGTCCAGCATACATCACCGCGACCCGCTCTGCCATTTCAGCCACAACACCCAGATCATGTGTGATGAGGACAACCGAGGCATTCACTTTGTTGCGTAAATCGCGCATCAAATCCAGTATCTGGGCCTGGATGGTCACATCCAACGCAGTAGTGGGTTCATCTGCAATCAATAGTTCTGGAACACAGGCTAGTGCCATGGCGATCATCACACGTTGAGCCATGCCGCCAGAAAGTTCATGAGGGAAAGAATCAGCCCTTTTTTCAGGTTCAGGAATACCCACCATTGTCAGCAATTCAATGGCACGTTTTTCTCCAGTTTCTTTGTCACAATTCTGATGAATACTGAGCACCTCGGAAATCTGATCGCCTACTTTGAAGACCGGGTTGAGGGCTGTTTGTGGCTGTTGAAAGATCATGGAGATGCGATTGCCGCGCACATGGGTCATTTCGGTTTCGGTCAAATTGAGCAGGTTCTCCCCATCGAAGATTATTTCTCCCTTGGTAATTTTTCCAGGCTGGGCAATGAGGCGCATTACAGAGAGCAGGCTGACACTTTTTCCACAGCCCGATTCTCCAACCAGGCCAAGAACTTCCCCGGGATATACTACAAAATCAACCCCATCTACAGCCTTTACGACCCCATCATCTGTATAAAAGTATGTCTTGAGATCCTTTACTTCCAATAGCGGATTTTTGGCAATCTTTGGCGACACGATATTGCTCCGAAAAACGAGTTGCCATCATTATAGCAAAGATTGATGATTTCCAAATTATAGAAAGGAATGCCCGATCTAATAATCGAGCATTCAATCAACAAATAAAACATCTCTGGGACTGGTTACTCAAATGGCAGGGAGCATGACGCTCCGGTGAACGCTACCCCGCGATGTGACCGAGACGCGGGTCGAGTGCATCTCGCATGCCGTCTCCGAGCAGGTTGAATGAGAGCACGGTCAGCATGATGGCAAAACCGGGATAAAAGACCAGGTGTGGGGCTGTAAAAACCTGGTTGCGCTCTGCACCGAGCATGGAACCCCACTCAGGCGTCGGCGGTTGTGCACCCAATCCTAGGAACGAAAGTGCGGCAGCGTCGAGAATGGCTGTGGCAATCCCAAGCGTCCCCTGGACGATCAGGGGGGTCAAAACATTGGGCAGGATGTGCCGAAAAAGGATGGTGAGCGTGCTGCTTCCGATGGCTTTTGAGGCCGAAACGTAATCAGTCTCACGAACCGTTAACACGCTCGATCGCACCACCCGCGCATAAGAAGGGATGGAGACGATGCCAATAGCCAGGAGAGCATTGATCAGCCCTGGACCAAGCATGGTTACGATCGCGATCGCTAGCAACAGGGACGGAAAGGCTAATAACACGTCCATGACGCGCATGATGATATTATCCCACCAGCCGCCGACATAACCGGCAATGGCGCCTAGACAAGTCCCGATGATGATGGCAAAGGTTACCGTCGATAAACCGATCATCAGGCTGAGGCGCGCCCCGTAGAGCATTCGGCTGAACTCGTCGCGTCCGTTCCCGTCTATGCCCATCAGGTGCTGTGCCTGGTCCGCTGGGCAGCCCAGCAAGTGGATGCAGGGTTTCTGGCGCATTGTGACAGGCTCTATGCCTATCAGGGGGGTGTATGGATCGTAGGGGGCCAGCCACTGGGCGGTCAGGGCAATGAAGACCAGGAATCCCAGGATTCCCATCCCCACCAGGGCAGATTTCCGGCGGAATAACCGACGCCAGGTAAGCTGCCATAGGCTGACCGACATGCTTGAGTTCCCTTCGCTATCCAGTTTGGCGATGGGTGCTTCGGTTTGGGTCATGAATAATATCCTACTTCAACTGAATGCGAGGGTCCAGGTAAGCGTATGAAATGTCAACAATCAGGTTCAGAACAACGAAGAAAATTGCAATCACCACAGTGAATGCCTGCACGATGCCGTAGTCGCGGGCGGTAATGGCGTCGTACAGGGTTCGCCCCATTCCAGAGAGGTTGAACACGGTCTCGGTGAGGACTGCGCCCCCCAGCAGTCCGCCCAGTTCCAGTCCGATAACGGTGACCAACGGGAGCAGAGCATTGCGGAAGGCGTGTTTGAGCACGACCTTAGTCTTTCTCAATCCCTTGGCCCGCGCTGTACGGATAAAATCCTGGCCAAGGACATCCAGCATGCTCGAACGAGTCATGCGGGCAATCAGGGCCATAGGGATTGTGCCGAGTGCCATGGATGGCAGGATCAGGTGCTTAATCGCATCTCCTAGCAGCGACCAATTGGCTGTCAAAACGGCGTTGAGAATATTCATGCGGCTGATGAATTCGACTGCGGCAGCCCAAAAGCTCTGATCCGGGACTTTCAACCCCCAGACCTGTGCAAAGGAGGGCGCAAGGACGCCTGCCGTCAGGCGACCGGAAGGAGGCAGCGCGATAGGGGTCCCCTTAAGTAGCAAGGAAAAGACAAATGCCAGCATCAAACCCAGCCAGAAGACCGGCATCGAGACGCCGATATTCGCCCAAGTCATGGTCAATACATCGACCCAGGAGTTATGCCGGACCGCAGAAATAATTCCGAGAGGGATGCCGATGACGAGGCTGAGGATAAGTGCGCAAAAAGTAAGCTCGATGGTAGTGGGTAGGCGCTCGACCAGCAGTTGACTGACTGACTCGCTGTAACGGAACGAAACCCCAAAGTCGCCGTGAGCGATTTCATTCACGTAAACGACAAATTGGACCGGGATCGGCTTGTCCAGTCCATGCCGGTGCAGGAATTCGTTGCAGATTGCATCCGTGGCCTTTTCGCCCAGCACGGCACGGCAGGGGTCTCCCGGCAGGAGGCGGGCCAGGGCAAAAGTGGCAAATAGAATCCCGATGAGGACGGGAATACTGGATAAAATACGACGCAGAATATAAGTAAACATCTTTTTCCTGGAACCCCCGGCGAGGAAATGCCTCGCCGGGGGTTTTAATCAGGTTATTCCTTTACTGAATAGGAATCATTTAGGGAGCGGGGGCATTCAGGAAGGCGGCGAACAGGGTGGACATGTAATAAAACTCGCCTGTGTTGCCCTTGTGGAGTGGGTCGGAAGCATCCCACTGGACAATGAAGGATTCCGCAACGTCATTGGCGTTCATGGTGGTGCCGTCATGGAACTTTACGTTCTGGCGCAAGGCGCAGGTCCATTCGGTCAGATCCGTGTTAGGCGTGCAGGCGGTTGCGAGTACAGGGATCACCTCGGTGGTGCCAGTCTTGAAGCCGTACAGCCCTTCGGTGACCTGGATGTAAGGTCGCAGTGACTCGCCGTCACTCTCATCTGCACCGTACAGAGAGATTGGCTCGGCGTTCTGCATCCAGACGAAGGTGTCCTGTCCGGGGATCTGGACACCCGCAAATACCTCATCACCCAGGGCACTGACATTGGCGCCCGTAACGGTCGCCTTATAGGCAACAGCAGAACCACCGTGCGCCACCGGGATTGCCGGCACGTACTGTTTGATCAGGTTGTTAGCTGTCACGTAAAACGGTTGGCGTGCAGCGGGATCGGCCACAGCAGCACCCTGCTTTAAAGCAGAGACGATATCAGGATAGGTGTTACCGAAGCTCTTGTTTGCGCCGGCACCGAAGAACACGTCCAGGAAGTTGGTCATGTCCGGGTAATCTGCGGTCCAGCCCAGCAGGTGCAGGCCTTTCAGCTCGCCCTTGTTGGCCGCGTCGATGAAGGTGCCCGACTCCATGACTACGATCTTGGCGTCGATGTTCAGGTTGGCCTTCAACTGAGCCTGGATATCCTGGACTACGTTGGCAACGTTCGGCAGGTAGCCGCGCACCACGTCGCGATATGCAATTTCGGTCGAGAAGCCGTTCGGGAAGCCGGCCTTGGCCAGCAAAGCCTTGGCTGCAACCGGATCGAAAGTGTAAAACTTATCCCCGACGCAGCCATTGACGATCGAGCAGGGGGTGAAGAAATCGGCGACCGAAGAGCCCGCCGGGTAGAAGTTGTCAATGATGCGCTGGCGGTCAATACCCATGGCGATCGCCTGCCGCACTTCCACTTTGTCAAAGGGCGGGTAGGTGTTATTCATGCCGATGTACATAATGTTCATCGCCTCGCGCTTGAGCAATTGAAGGCTCGTATCCGCCTGGACAGTGGCGAAATCGGTCGGAGCAACGTTGTCAATTGCGTCCACCGTGCCTGCCTGAAGTTCCTGCAGTCGCTGGGCAGATTCGGTGCTCCAGCGGAAGACAAGGGTCTTGGTCAGGGCTTTGGTGCCCCAATAATCGGGAAATGCGGTTAGATCCAGTTCCTGGCCCTTCTGCCATTGAGTCACCATGTAGGGGCCGGTACCGATGGGTGTGGTTAGCAGAGCGCTGCCCGTCCCGCCGCCGCCTGTCTGCTTCAAATACGCCGCAGGTTGGATCCCGAAGGATGCCAGGGCGATCTTGGAAAGGAAGGCCGGATCAGAGTAACAAAGGGTGAACTTGACTGTGTTTGCATCCACAGCTTCGATCTTTGAAAATTCACCACCGTACGTACAATCCTTGGCGGCCAAGCTCAAAGGTACGAAGGGTACGGTTGTGGGGGGAACTGCTGTGGGGGGTACTGTCGTTGGTGGTACGGATGGGGGTACGGACGTGGCAGGAGCTACAGTGGTAGCTGCAGGGCCGCACGCCGCCAGGATCATGCCGGACATCACGACCAGCGAAATGAGTAAAAACGTTGAGCGTTTCACAATCTCTCTCCTTAACATAATATGTGTCATTGGATTGGATTTGGGGAAAACGATTAATTTGTATCAGGACGGGACACCTCCTCTCATTTAGTAAAGAACATTATACAAGTTTTTAGGCAAAGCGCAACTACCTGTTGGTAGAATTACCCTGTTAGACTCCTCATCCTTTAAAGTTATATAAGTTAATAGTATCTGTAGTAGGGACTGTGGATAAGTGGATAACTTAAAAAAAGTGGTAGTGCTGGCACGACCCAGAGAGGCTGACGGCATGGCTGGCGGCTCCACCAGCATCCGGGCAATTTATCCCTGTGTATAAGTCCGGGAGAAGATCAACTCTTTTTCCTCTTCTGCCATGGAGTCAACAAAAATAAGAAATTCATCCTATTATTTTAAAGACCAACAGCGTGCAACAGGGGGTTTATATTTCGAACAATTGAGCGACTTATCCACTTTCCGCGCGGGTTATCCACAGATTATGGGCAGTTATCCACAGTTTTGCCAATTTGACCCGGAACGGGGATGCCCATGGGTTGGGTCAAACCCCCTGGCGTGCAGCCATATTTTCAAGCGTTTCCTCCACTGTATCCAGGAAACGATCCAGCCCTTCCAGGCGTTCATTAAATGCCTTACCTGTCAACCCGAGTGTTTCACAGGCCGCTTTCCATTTTGCCTGGTGCGCTGGAGAAAGGACCACCGCGGATAACGTCCAGGTATGCACCAACGGCCAAAGGATGGATTGCGGCGACTCGCCTGTCAGCATTGCCTCGAATGAAAGTTTGTAGTATCCCAACCTTGGTAGTGCGATACTGGGGGAGGCCCCATCCCGCCTGCCCGCCTCTACGAATGCCTTTTCCCATTCCGGGAGAAACTTTCTCAGTGCAGTGCCATCCACCTGTGCGCCCCCCAACAGCCCTGCCAGCCCGGCGGCGAGGCCCGGCACAGCAGCTGCGCTGGCCCGCTCCTGGAACTGGAGCTGGAATCGCCGCTCAGCCAGCGGACTGCCTGTCAAAACCGCGATCGCATTGGCGGCGTGGTCGACACTTTTCAGGTAGGAAAGCAGTCGAGAAGGTCCAGCCTCCTGGCTGTGTCCCAGGCCGCTCCAGATTTGACGCGCGTGTTCGGCGTTTCGACGGGCGCGTGCCAACACGTTGACCGGTTCATCGTATCCCGCCCGCACACCTGCCTGGATGAATTCGAAGAAATGCTGGGTGTTATACAGTGGCAGCGAGTCGTAGAGGTCGGGCCCCAGCCAAGGGTGCACCCGCAATTCTTTCGGCTTTTCGTACTCCCTGCGTGGGTTATGCACGATATCAAGGTGGACTTCGGGGGTTAGCGGCAGGATCTCACGGCGGGTGGTTACATCGCCGGCGTGGACCAGCACCATGTCGATATCGGTGGAGTTGCCGAGGAAGGGGTTTTCGGATCGAAGCGAGCCGGTCAGGTAAGCTGCAACCAGCTGGGGGTCCGCGTTGGCTCGTTTCAGGGCGGTTTCTTTGGCGATGCGGATAAGCGTCTCACGGGTGATGCGCATCGAAATACCGCCTAACGGTCGATCAAGGACGGCTGGTAGGGTGGCAGGGTCAATTTCTGGCGGATCCGGTTCTCGATAATGCCGAGATCGCCCGGGTTGCGGACAAAATCCAGCGGGTCGGTGTCGATCGTCAGCACCGGCGTGCCGTCATAGGGCCTGGAGAAGAATTCTTCGTAAGCCCGGTTAAGGTCATCGATGTAATTGCGCTCCATGTTGCGCTCGTAGCTGCGGTCGCGCAGAGCGATGCGCTGCATCAACACATCCGTGTCAGCGCGCAGGTAAACCAGCAAATTCGGCATCGGGATTTTCTCTGCCAGCGCCTCGTGCACGCGCTTGTACATTTCAAGTTCATCACCCTGCAGGTTGATGCGGGCGAAGAGCGAGTCTTTGGCGAAGGTATAATCGGAGAGCAGGCTCTTGCCGGATTCCACCAGAGCGGTTACGCCGCGCCTCTGCTGATGATAGCGGCTCAGGAGAAAGAAGATCTGAGTTTGGAAAGCGTACCGGGCCCGGTCGGAATAGAAATCGGAAAGGAAGGGGTTTTCCTCGAAGACTTCGAGCAGTAGCTCCGCCTCGAATGAAGGCGCCAGCATGCGTGCCAGGGTGGTCTTGCCAACCCCGATGACTCCCTCGATGGCAATATACATGGTCTCTCCCGCGGACAAAAATGGTAAGTCAAGGATACCATATCTGGGTGTCATTGCGAGGGCTGGAGGCTTTTTCCAGCCCG
>Ga0187878_1003640_pt1 | contig 12536 bp, 11 predicted proteins | sample June2016WEW_17_1_FD_132979 | JGI IMG/M metagenome (GOLD analysis project Ga0187878, IMG submission 132979) | Peatland microbial communities from SPRUCE experiment site at the Marcell Experimental Forest, Minnesota, USA - June2016WEW_17_150 | ecosystem: Environmental > Terrestrial > Soil >...
GCCCTAATCTTCTCGGGGGAGGGACCAGTAGCCGTCACATCGGCACTACTCGGAAAACCCGTGGAGGGAACATGGATCTCGCCATGAGGGCGACCGCCATCGCCCATCCGAACATCGCTCTCATCAAATACTGGGGAAACCGAGACGACCGCCTCCGCTTGCCAGCCAATGGATCCATCTCGATGAATCTGGGTGCTCTGGTTACGCGGACCACCGTGGACTTCCGGGAGGGACTGGGAGCGGACGAGGTGTTCTTCGACAGTCGCCCAGCCTCGCCAGAGATGTCCGCACGAGTGGTGGATCATCTGGAGCGAATTCGCGCTCTGGCGAAGAGCCCGGTTTTTGCGCGGGTCGACTCGGAGAATAACTTTCCTCTGGCCTCAGGGATTGCCTCCTCCGCTTCCGCATTTGCCGCCCTCACCTTGGCCGCATCGGCCGCCATCGGTCTCAGTCTCGATCAGAATGGGCTTTCCCGCTTGGCCCGTCTGGGCTCGGGCTCAGCATGCCGGTCTATCCCAGGGGGATTCGTCGAATGGCAGGCCGGATCTGGGGATTTGGATTCCTTTGCGACGAGCTTTCTGCCACCGGAGCACTGGAAGTTGACAGATCTGGTGGTCGTCGTCGACCGCCAACCAAAGGCCGTGTCCTCTTCCGAGGGTCACCGCTCGGCCTGGAGCAGCCCGCTCTACCGCTTGCGAGTGGACTCCACCCCGATGCGGTTAGATGCCTGCCGCAGGGCCTTGTTTGACCGCGATTTCGGGGCGCTGGCTGAGATCGTGGAAGAGGATTGCCTTCTGCTCCACTCCGTCATCATGACCTCGACCCCTCCGCTTCTATACTGGAATCCCCTGACCGTCGAAATCATCCAGTTCGTTCGTCGGTGGCGAGCCCAGGGCCTACCAATCGCATTTAGCATTGACGCCGGAGCGAACGTTCACTGCTTGACCCCGGGAGATTCGGATCGGGAGGCCTTGGATCGATTGCGACGGATCCCCGGAGTCCTTGAGGTGCTACAAGCGGAACCGGGCGGCCCGGCCGCCTTAACCTGATGTCAATGCTACCTGCGAAAGGGCGGGGTCCATCCTGGGGGATCTCCAAGCCCCTCCACGAATTTTGCTATCCGCAAGAAAAGTTCCGATTCCCCCGCAGGAATGCGTGTCGGCAGTTCACCCGGGCTCAGTGATATGATTCATATAATAGTGCCATGATTGGTTCTCCTGGCTGGAGTGTCCCATGCTCTCGTCAATTCCCGGGTGGCTGATCACCATCCTGTTCCTTGGGTCCCTGATCTTCATTCATGAACTCGGCCACTTTGTTGTGGCACGAATTGCGGGGGTCCGCGTTGCCGAGTTCGGCTTGGGTTATCCTCCCCGGCTGCTCAAGCTGTTCGAACAAGGAGGGACGCTCTTCAGCTTGAACGGTATCCCTTTTGGGGGATTCGTCCGGCTGGCGGGCGAAGACGATCCAAGTGTGCCAGGCGGATTCGCCTCGGCCAGACGGGGCACGCGTGCGGCCGTCTTGCTGGCCGGTGTGGGTGCCAACCTTCTCACCGCCCTCATCGCCTTCACCTTCGGGTTCAAGATCGGATGGCCTGATCGCGTGGCGGTAGCCTCCGTGTCCCCGGCCTCGCCTGCGCAAGCCGCGGGCCTACAAGAGGGAGACGTCATCCTCCGGGCGGACAACCAGTCGATCCATCAACCAGGGGACCTATCCTCCCTGACCTACGGCAATCTGGGAAAACCAATCCTGCTGGAAGTGGGGCGCGGCTCCGAGCGGCTCAGCCTGAGAATTACCCCCCGCACCTCTTGGCCCACGAATCAAGGCCCTATGGGGATTGAGATGCAAGCTCAGATGGTCAATAATTATTCCTGGGGCCAGGCTTTGCAGAGGTCGGGGGAGACGATCGAACAGCAAACCCTCCTGATCGTAACGCTTCCCATTAAGCTGATCCAGGGTCAAGTTGCCTCCGACCAGGCTCGGCCGATCGGGGTGGTAGGCATTTATGATCTGACCGTCCGCGCGGTCCAAACCGCCCAACAGACGGACCAGTGGGTCATCCTGCTTCAATGGGCCGGCCTGATCAGCACGGCCCTGGCACTCGGGAACCTTCTTCCGATTCCTGCATTGGACGGGGGCCGGTTGCTGTTCGTCGTGATTGAGGCAGTTCGCGGCCGCCGCGTCCCTCCCGAGAGGGAACAAGCCGTGCATGCCATTGGCTTCGCGCTCCTGATTGGTTTGATGCTCTACATCAGTTATCTGGACCTGGTCCATCCGATTCTCCCTCGCTGAGTGTCTTCTTATGGCTAGCGCGGAGCAGTTCGAGGCGGCCCTTCGGGCCTTGCAGGAGGAAGAACACCGGTTGAGCCCCAGCTGCCTGGTGTGGTTGTCTGACCTGGACTCGCATCAGACGCGTCGTCTCCGTGCGGTCCTGCGGGCGATGCCGGTGGAGGCGCGGCGTGGCTTGCTGGAAGGCTTGGTAAAGGCAGCGGATCAAGGCATTGAACTGGATTTTGAGGCGATTGCGCGCCTAGCTCTTTCTGATGAGGACGGCTCCGTTCGCGCGCACGCCATCCGGGCTCTGTGGGAGAGTAAGGACTGGCGTCTGGGGGAGAAGTTCTTGGGGCTGGTCGAAAGCGACCCGGACCTGCAGGTGCGTCTGCAGGCCGTGATCGCACTGGGCAGTTTCTTGCTCCTGTCCGAGTACGAAGAGATCTGGGCCGAACTCGGGCGTCGAATCGGAGATTGCTTGCTGCGCCTGGCTCGCAGCGATCTGCCCATGGATATTCGCCGGCGGGCCGTGGAGTCCTTGGGCTTTTCTTCCCGGGACGAGGTTCCCGAGGTGCTGCGAGCCTACTACGAAGATCCGGATCCTGTTGTCCGAAGCAGTGTGCTCCTGGCCATGGGCCGCACGGCAGATGGGGAGGCCTGGCAAAGCTATGTTACCCGGGAATTCCAAAGCTTGAACGCCATGGTTCGCTGCGAGGCGGCTCGCGCCGCTGGAGAATTGGAGCTGAAAAAGTCAGTCCCTGATCTGATCGAACTGCTGGAAGATACGGATTCGGAAGTGCGTGAACGGGCGATCTGGGCGCTGGGAGAAATCGGCGGAGGAAGGTCGCGCAAGGCCTTAGAGAAATACCACGCGCGTGCAACGCAAAGCGAGCGCGACCTTGTCGAAGACGCGCTGGGCAATCTCGAATTCGAGAGCGGGTTGGGCGATTTCACCCTCTTGGATTTCCACCCGGGAAAAGAAGAAGTGAACTAGCCCCTGGCATGGAGCCTCCCGGGGCAGGCGAGGCGGTACGCGCCGACTGGCAGACCGAACGCCGGGTGTTTGAGACGGGTTCGGCCGCAGAGCGAGTTCCTCTTGGCTTTCTTGGGACCGCAAATGGCTCAGAAGCCAACCCTCGTGTTTGATCTTGAAACGAAACTCCTGGCTGAGGACGTGGGCGGCTGGAACTTCGTCGATCGACTGGGGATGGCTGCCGCGGTGGTCTATGAGGTCGAGTCCGACCGGTACCACCGCTTTGAGGAAGATCAAGTAGAGCGGCTCCTCAGCCTCTTGCGCACGGCGGACCGCGTCATTGGCTACAATGTGAAACGCTTCGATTACCTCGTCTTGAAGCCCTACGGAGGCGGCGACCTCCCGGGGCTGTCCACCATCGATCTGCTGGAACATCTGTATCGAGCGCTCGGGTTTCGTCTGTCCCTTGAGGCGGTGGCTTCAGCAACCCTAGGCTCGCAGAAGATGGCTGATGGGATCCAGGCGGTGGCTTGGTATCGTGAGGGGCAGATTGACAGAGTCCTCGACTACTGCCAGCATGACGTGGCTCTCACCTGGCGTCTCTATCAACATGGACGGGCGCACCGCGAGGTCTCCTACCGGGACCGAGGCTTCCGGCTAAGGTCCGTGCCGGTCGCATGGTAGACCCCTCCATGCTAAGCGGAGGGTGCTGGCCCCGCGGATGTATGGAAGGAACTCCAGGGATTGCAAGGCCAGGGGTCGCAGCCGCCAGGTGCGGAAACAGATTGGAACGCGCCCTCTGAGAGCGGTCGAGATTGCCATGACGGACGATCTGGCTCGCCTCCACGCCCGAGTTCACGGACTGGTCCAGGGCGTGGGATTTCGGGTGTTTGTCATTCGCCGGGCCGAGGTTCTCGGCCTAACCGGCTGGGTGGGGAACCGGAGCGGCGGATCTGTGGAGGTTGTGGCCGAAGGCCCCCGGTCGCTTCTCGTGGAGTTGCTAGGGGACTTGGGAAAGGGTCCGCGCGCGGCCGAGGTGGAACGGGTGGAATCCGAGTGGCTGGCCCCCACCTCCGAGTTCACCCAGTTCCATGTCCGCCATGTTTGAGGCCAGAGGGCTCGCAGAACAATGAACAGGCCGCGGGCGATTGCCGCGGCCTTTGCGTTCAGACTTGCTCTCACCGGCCGATCGGGATCAGGGTTCACTCCGGCTCCCGATGATCGACGGGATCTCAGTCAACTCGCCATTCTCGGTCCGCCAGACCTCCGCGTCAAAGCCGTGGCTTGCGGAAAGCGCGACGCAAAAAGCCGCCCCAATTCCTGGAAGGTTGCGGACCATGTGATAGAACTCGACGTACTGCGCGCCTTTGGCCCGTGGCTCGACCTCCGGGGAGGGGTTGCTGAATTCGGTAATGAATAGCAGCTTTTCCGGGTGCCGCTTTCGGTAGGCCTCATACAGGCACGCCTGAGAGGCCGAGACCATGTCCTCCGGGCGCGACCAGAAACAGTGAACGCCGATCCAATCTGCCACCTGGACGGCTTCCTCAGATTGCTGAAGGAAGAGAAGTGCGTCCTGGCGCTCTCCTTCAACCGAATCACCCGGAGCCAGCCCGGGGAACCCGAACTTGGCGTCTGGAAAACGGGCCCGCAGACGGGCCACCACTTCTTGGAACCATCGGCCAAAACCGGCCCCGTCCGCCCAAGAACGCTGGCAGCCCTCCACTCCCAGATTCGGCTCGTTGTGCACCTCGAAGTAGCGAACCCCCTGCGCGCACATTCGCTGAACTTCGGCCTGCACCCACTGCACGAAGTCCCCAGCCGTCACGGGTTGGGAGGACAGATCGGCGAAAAGCCGCACCAGAATGAACATCTTGCTGTCCAGCTTGCGAAGCTGGGTCACGTTGGCCTCGCTGGCGTTCGACTGGAGTTTGATGGCCTCGACCCGCGACTTCCGAATCGCCAAAAAATCCGCCTCCGAGAGCGGACCGTCCATTCGCCCGTGCACGCCTGCAAGGCACTTCTCTGCCGGCCAAGGATAGCTCGAAGGGGGGAGCGTAAAAGCGCTGGGGTCGGAGGGCATGGCTGACCCGGGCCAAACCAAGTAGGCGGTTGGGTCTACGACGTCCTTCGGATACTTGGTCAAACCAAGCTCGGTAGCCCCCAGCTTCTTGAGGGTAAGATGCAAGTGGCTTCCTGTTGAGTCCCCTGTCGAGTCAGCCAAGGCAATTTTCTCTCCCAAATGCACCAAATGGTTCACTGTCACCAAGGGCTGTTTCAGGTGCGCATAGACGGTCTGGTATCCATCACGATGTTGTATGCGAATATGGCGGCCATAAGGGTGCCCACCGCTACCGTCATGGACCTCAAAAACCGTTCCCTCCGCGCACGCGTACACGTTGGCATTGGTGGGAGCGCGAATATCGACCCCCTCATGCCCTGGGAACCCCCAGCGCCGGTAGATGGTCGGGTTGGCCCCAAACGCCTGGGTGATCACGGGATAGTCTGTCGGCCATTTCAAGAAGAAGGGGCTGGCTTGGCGCCCATAGCGGTCATTGACGGCGATGCGGGAGGCCAAGGCTGACTTGAGATCGTCAGGTGACTTAGCGGGGACGGGGTCGAGCCGAACATCGCTGTAGCGGTGCCGGAACCACGACTTTATGTCCCCCCCAACGGGAGCGCCGGCATACCCGTCCGGGACGTCGGCGATCGTGACGACCTGATTGGGGCGCATGTACTGCCCGGCCCGATCGGCATCCGCGGTGAGATTCGCTCCAAATGCTTGAACGTAGTCGCTTGCGGCCCGAACCCATTGATAGTAGCTTTGGCGGGGCAGAAGCAGAATCTGGTACTCAGCCATGGAGGCTCCTCTGGGGTGGTTGTTCCTCCGGTTGCAATTCCCAGGCCACACGCCTGGGGCGCGAAAGGTGGCGCCTGAGGGGAGGTGCGCGCGAGACGAAAGGCTCCAGATGGCTCCCAGCGCGTCGCACCCCTCAGAGGGGCCGGCCGCCAAGGCCTGTCGGGCAACCCCCGACTTGACCCTGTCCTGCGCGGGACTCCCTCCGCTGAGAGCACGGTGCGACCCGTCCGACTCGAGTGGCCCAACCCCTGTTGCTGGAAAATAGCGGCCAGGCAGCTTCCTCACCCACTGCGTGCCGCGAAGTTGAGGGCCGCATTCTTGCAAGACGGGAAGGGCACGCGAAGCGGCTTGCTATTCGACCCTGCGCCCAGGCGAAAATGGGCGGAGGTCAGCGAGGTTGGTGGGATGAACTCGCCCGCGGGGGTTCCTTCTTGTCCGTGGTGGTCGAAGTCGCCCGAGGAGGTCTCTTCCGCCTTGGGAATTTGAATGCTTGAATCTCGTTGGTGAGGGTGGGCACCCCTGTTCCTGCAGGTCTGGCGGACTCCCAAAGGGTGCGGATTGCCTTCCGAGGTGAGGATTGAGGATCGGAGGGAGGGTGGCCGGAACGAGGCGTCCACCCGAAAAAGGGACGCAAATAGGATAGACTGGGTCGGGGGCATGGCCCCCTCGGGATGGCGGCCGGACCGATGGGGCAGGCATCGGTCCAGACGAGGAGGGTCATGGGGGAAAGGAAAGGTTCTCGTGAGTGAAAAGGAAGAGCTGCAAGTGGACGCTTATACCGACGGATCAAGTGTCCCCAACCCTGGTCCCGGTGGCTGGTGCGCCCTCCTTGTAGTCCGGGGGCGTACTCGGACCTTGTCAGGGGCAGAAGCCCATACGACCAACAATCGCATGGAACTTCGGGCGGCTATCGAGGTGTTCAAAGGACTCCCCCGCCCGGCTCGTGTTCGCCTGCACACGGATTCGGAGTACCTGCGGCTGGGCATTACTCGCTGGGTCAGGGACTGGCGTCGCCGAGGATGGCGGACGAAGATGGGGACCCCGGTCTTGAACCTGGACCTGTGGAAGGAATTGCTCGCAGTGATAGGCGCGCACCAGGTCGAGTGGGACTGGATCCAGGGTCACTCAGGGAATGCCCTCAATGAGCGCGCGGATCGCTGCGCGCGGAAGCTCGCCACGGAGGCAGGCAGCGATCATGCCGCCACGCTGTCCCCGGCGCCCCGCCAGACATGGGATTTGTTCGTTTGGGGGTCGGCTCGACCCTCCTGCTCCGAATGGGTTTATCTGCTGCGGCGAGGGCCGGATAGCCTGCGTGGGTCCGGAGAGCTTCCCCGTGCGACAGCAAATCAGCTTGTGTTGCGGGCTGCGATTGAGGGCTTACGCCGGTCGAAGGAGCCCGCCCGAATCATCCTGCAGACCAATTCCGAGTATCTGTCCAAGGGTATTGAACACGGACTGGCGGTCTGGCCACGGCGGGGCTGGAGGACTGTATCTGGCCGGGCTGTGCAGAACCTCGACCTGTGGCAGGAGCTTCTCTCCCTCTTGAAGGACCGGGCCGTGAGGGTCGTTGTGGGTGCTCTGCCCGAGGAAATTAAAGGGGCGGCCCGGGGGACCGTCCCAACGAAGAGGAACCCAGGGAAGGGCTGAATCGGCCCGGCTAAGGTACTTTTCCGCTTCCCGGGGTGCCTTGGCGACCCTGCTGTCGCGCACTCTGCCCCGGATCGAACCCCGGTCCTTCGTCCGTCATTTCCAGAATCGGGCTGAGTTCTCCTCGCTCAAAGATGCCCTGGAAGGTCTCGACCAGCACGGGATCAAATTGCCTGTCGGCACCCTCGCGGAGCCTCTGAATCGCCTCTTCTGGCGTGCGGGCGGTGGAGTAGGGGCGAAAGGTGGTCAAGGCGTCAAAGGCATCAACCACCGCCATCAGCCGGCCTTCGATTGGGATCTCCGAACCACTCAGCCCCTTGGGGTAGCCCGACCCGTCCCAATGTTCATGATGGAAGAGGACGTATGGGACCGCTGGGCGCAGGTGCTCCACTTTGGCAATCAGGTTGGCGCCGATTTCCGTGTGCCGGCGCATCAGATCCCACTCTTCCTTGGAAAGTGGGCCCGCCTTGTTGAGCAAGGCGTCAGGGATGGATATCTTTCCCAGGTCGTGCAGGAGGGAGCCGAAATCGAGGATGGCCAGAGCTTCCTCATCCCAGCTGAGCTCCCGCGCCAAGGCGGTAGCGTAGCGACGCACGCGCTCAACGTGCCGCCCCGTGTACAGGTCGCGTGCCTCGACCGCGTTGGCCAGCAGGGTGACAGTTTGCAGATGGGCTTCGCGGGTCCCGGACAGGTGAACCACACGCCAGCGCTCGAGCCGGGCCTGGACCGCGTCCAGCAGTTCTGCAGCTCCAAAGGGCTTGGGCAAGAAGTCGTCGGCCCCCTTCTGCCGGGCCAGGTCCAGATCCGCACGGCTGGAGCGGGCGCTGACAAACAGAAAGGGCATGGGCAGGCCGCCGCTTTCCCGGCGCATTTCGTCCAGCATGTGAAAGCCATCCATCTCGTCCATCATGACATCCGAGATCACCAGATCCGGGATCTGCTGGCGGAAGGCTTCCAGTCCCTCGCGCCCGTTGCGAGCGGTTTGAATGCTGTATCCGACCTCGTGCAGAATCAGAGACATGCCTTCCAGGAGGCTCGGGTCGTCCTCAACGATCAGGATATGAGCGCTCATCAGTCCTTCTGGCTCCGGTGAATCACAAGGGGCCAGCTCATTATACAATTCCCAATCGGAGCTGGCCCCTTGCCAGATTCTTGCAGGAAGGGGATCGGCTAGTGACGCTCGGGCAAGGGGAGATAGGGCTCGGTCTCGGGCCCGATGTATACAAACCGCGGCCGGAAAAGACGGTTGTCCTGCCGTTGTTCCCAGGCGTGGGCGACCCAGCCCGCGCTTCGTCCTACCGCAAAGGTGGGGGTGAACATTGCCGTTTCCATCCCCATGGAAGCCATCACAACTCCCGAGAAGAAGTCGATATTGGGGTAGATCCCCTTCTGGCCGAACTTCTCAACCATGATCTTTTCCATCTTTTCGGCCATATGCAACCAGCGCTCGGTACCCGCCCGGCGAGTGGCTTCCCGGGCGTAGCTGTGCAGAATGGTGGCCCGGGGATCAGTCGTTTTGTAGACCCGATGGCCGAAGCCCATGATCCGCTTCTTCTGGGCCATGGCTTGATCAAGCCAAGCCTCGACGTTTTCGCTCGACCCGATCTCCTGGAGCATCGCCATGACCCGCTCATTGGCCCCGCCGTGCAGCGATCCCTTCAGGGCGCCGATTCCGGCCACGACAGCTGAATAGGTGTCCGTCAGCGTGGATTTCACCACGACGGTGGCGAAAGTGCTCGCGTTGCTTTCGTGGTCGGCGTGCAAGATGAACAGGACGTCCATCAGCCGGCCCGTGAAACTATCCGGGGGTTCCCCAACCAGCATGTAGTAGTAATTCGCCGCATGCGAAAGATCGGGATGCGGGCGGAGCACCGGCTTGTGCTGGCGCACGCGGCCGATCGCGGCCGAGAGGGTGGCGATCTTGGACACAATCTGGATGGCGTGCCGCTGGTCCGCGGCGGGGGAGTCCTCCTCTGCGTTCTCATCAAAGGCGGCCAGCATGGAGACCGCTGTGCGCAGGACGGTCATCGGGTGAACGCCTCGGACTCCGGCCAACTCCTCGACCAGTGCGTAGACTTGCGGAGGCACCTCCCGGTCCCGCCTGAGAAGCTGCGTGGTCTCCTCGAGCTCGCTTCCCTTGGGCAAGCGGTCGTGCATCAGAAGGTAGAATACTTCCTCAAAGGTAGATTTCTCCGCGAGCTCCTCAATCGGATGCCCGTGATAGACCAACTTCCCACCGAGGCCGTCCGCGAAGCTCTTGGTACTCTCCGCCACGACAACACCCTCCAGGCCCTTGGGAAAAGCAATCTCTCCTGGCCTGGCCACCAGCTTGATCTCCTCGGAATACGTGGTCATCCGCTGCTCCTTTGCGAGACTGCAAACTTGCCTGGGCGATGCCAAGAATGGAATGGCTGACCGTGTTCAGTTCTTGGCTCGCTGCAAAATCTGTTTCAGGTGAGCAATGCTGTCGATCACAGACTCCGCCGATTTCTTGAGCGCCGCACTTTCCTCATCATTCAATTTGTATTCGACCACCCTCTCGAGACCCATTCGGCCGAGCTGTGCCGGAACCCCGAAGTAAATGTCCCGTAGCCCATACTCGCCCTCCAGGTAAGCGGAACAGGGCACGATCAGATGCTTGTCCTTTAAGATCGCATCCACCATTTGAGCGACGGCCGCCCCCGGGGCGTAGTAGGCACTGCCGGTCTTGAGAAGAGCGACAATTTCTCCGCCCCCCTTGCGGGTCCGATCAATAATGGCCTCCAGGCGCTGCGGAGAAAGAATCTCCTTCAGGGGCACTCCCGCCACATTCGAGTGGCGGGTCAGGGGGACCATCTCATCGCCATGGCCGCCCATCACGTAGGTGTGCACGTTCTCCACGCTGACGCCCAGTTCCAGCGCCACGAAGGCCCGCATGCGAGAGGAGTCGAGGATCCCGGCCTGACCGATCACCCGGGCCTTGGGTAGTCCGGTGGCTTGCTTGGCCAGGAACGCCATGGTGTCCAGGGGGTTCGTCAGGACAATGAAGATGGCATTGGGGGAGTGGGCGTAGGCTTTCAGAACGGCCGAGCGGACAATATCCGCATTGGTCTTGAGCAAGTCTTCACGGCTCATCCCGGGCTTTCGTGCAACCCCGGCGGTGATGATGACCACATCGGATCCGGCCGTATCCTCATAGCGGTTGACCCCCTTGACCATGACATCGCTGTGGACAATCGGCAGGGCCTCCAGGAGATCCAGCGCCTTGCCTTGAGGCAACCCCTCGGCGATGTCCAGAAGGATGAGGTCTCCCGCTTCCCTCGCGGCCAGCCAGTGAGCGGTTGTGGATCCCGTCTGGCCTGCACCGACAATGGTGATTCTGTTCCGCATGGCTCCCTCTCAAGAATTGGATGCCGAGAGCGCGCTCATGTTGCAAAGGATTCATTGCGGCCGGCATGCCAGGAGACTGCGAACCCACATCTGGCCTGGCCTCTTGGAACCGGATCGGTCAACTGAATTGGGATCGATTTCCTCTCGGTTGGGAACGACAAGCCCGTGGCATTTCATGTCGGGGCGCCGAGGGGGCCCCATGAGCAAAACCGTCCCCGGCTGGAGCCTCCCACCTGAAGACTGCCGTACAGAGGGGGTAGTCTACCACAGGCGAGGGGAATTCCAAGTGATATAATCGCATCTATCCACTTTCTTAACCATCCTCCGGACCTGCTGGTTGCCTCGGTTCCCCACTAGAAAGCGCTCAGATTCCCGATGGTCCCTGCCAAGCCCATTGTCGCCATAGATCTAGAAACCACCGGTTTCAGTTCTCATGAGGATGCCATCCTGGAAATCGGAGCCGTTCGATTCCGTGGAGACCGGATTGAGGAGGAATGGAACACTCTCGTCAACCCGGGGCGCCCCATCCCACGGGAGATCACCCAGCTGACCGGCATTACGGATGCCATGGTTGGGAATTCGCCGCGCATCGATCGCTGCATTGAACCCTTTCGTTCCTTTGTAGGGGATTGCGCCGTCCTCGGCCACAGTGTCGGATTCGACCTGGGATTCCTTCAGCGCTGGAAGCTCTTCGAAAACAATGATGCCTTGGACACGTTTGACCTGGCCTCGGTCTTGCTGCCCCAGGCCCCGCGCTACAACCTCGGCGCGCTAGCGCTCTCGCTTGGCGTGCTTCTGCCAGTCACGCATCGGGCCCTGGACGACGCCCGGGCAACCCATTCCGTTTTCCTGCGCCTGGTCCAGCGAGCCCAACAGCTTCCGATCGACCTATTGGCCGAGCTAGTTCGGCTGGGCGAAGGCGTCGAATGGGGCGGGGGCGTGGCTCTTGAGGAGGTCTTAGGTGAACGTCTTCGGCGCGAGGGAGCGATCGTAAAGAAAAGCCCTGCGAGCCCTGCCTTCTTCCTCGGCCCGCTCGGGGAGGCTTCCGGCCCGCCGCTGAAACCTCGGGCCGAGCCCCTGGCGTTGGACCGGGATGAAATCGTCGCCGTCCTTGACGAGGGGGGCGCTCTGGCCAGCCAATTCCCCGCATACGAGCGACGCTCCCAGCAACTGGAGATGGTGGCGGCCGTGGCGGACGCCTTTTCGGAATCGCGCCATCTCCTGGTAGAAGCGGGAACTGGAACAGGCAAGACTCTGGCCTACCTGGTTCCAGCGGCCTACTGGGCGACTCGCAACGGGCGGCGGGTAGTCATTTCCACGAACACGATCAACTTGCAGGATCAGCTGATTCACAAAGACATTCCGGATCTGAGGCAGGCCCTTGGGCTCCCCTTGCGGGCGGCGGTTCTCAAGGGACGTGCC
>Ga0187878_1003643_pt1 | contig 12526 bp, 8 predicted proteins | sample June2016WEW_17_1_FD_132979 | JGI IMG/M metagenome (GOLD analysis project Ga0187878, IMG submission 132979) | Peatland microbial communities from SPRUCE experiment site at the Marcell Experimental Forest, Minnesota, USA - June2016WEW_17_150 | ecosystem: Environmental > Terrestrial > Soil >...
CAGAGCGTCATTCTGCGAAAACAAGCTCTGGCCAAAACCGCCTAGATCTCTTATCCTTCGTCCTGAATCTCAAACTGCCGGACAAACGGATAGAACTTCTGAGACGGGGTACTAGCAGCATCTCGTCGGAAGTGCCTGAACTCCCTCCTGGTGATGCATTCTGGTCATACCCCACCTGGCTGGCAACCGTACGCCATCGCGGCCTCATGATCGATACCCTCCTTTGCACGGCCCCGGCAAAGTCGCGCGGGGGGCGGAAATCGGTTGCGAGATTGGGGACAGTAGCCCATGCGCCTGGGGACGCCCGACGACAGATGAAAAGGCGATGCTCCCCCACGAAGGCGATCATCGGTATCGGGATCGGTATCGGGGGCGCAGTCGCAATCGCTATCGGCTTTGGCGGACTATCAAGACCGATTGCGACTGCGACCCCGATACCGATCCCGATACCGACGCTTTTGGTTTTCTGCTTCCATTTTCGAAGCAGGCTCTCATTCGTCGGGGGCGCACCCATGTGCATGAAAACTACCTCGGCTCTCATACTTCATTGAATCGGTTTTTGGTCTGAAGTCTGAGGTCTGAAGTCTGGTTTTCCCCATCCCTTCTCGAATCTGTCGAAATTCTCCTTGCGAAAAAATGTGGCTGTCGCCAATCTCGCCGCCAGTCCTGCGACTTTGCCGGACCCCTCCTTATGCCTCTCAACATCCGAGCATCATGAAATATAATATCGCTTCGGAATAATTGCTGCCTGCCACAGCCGATGATATTCTGCTGCCAGCAGGGAACGATCCAATGGGATCCCGGCACGCCAAATGGCCAGACGCCACAAAGAGGAACCGCGGAGGAACGCGGATCGATGCAACCGCGGATGCACGCTGATGAACGCAGATAAAGCATATATGATCCGCGTTGATCCGCGTGCATCCGCGGTCGTGGAGTTTTTGACAGCGTCTATCTGCCGCAGGATTTTAAGCTTATGAGCGCAGCGCGTTCGGCGAGGCGGGGTGATCGCACCCCTGCCAGGTCCCTTCCCCGCGCTGGTCGCGGCCCGGGGCGGGTCTCTCCCGGGCTGCCGCCGTCCGGTTTCGCCATCCCCAACGCTGCACCCGTCTTCTCATGGCGGACTCTCTGGATTGCGCTGGCCCTGATCGCGATCAACCTGGCAGTCTATGCCCCCGTACGGCAATATGGCTTCGTGTCCTACGACGATCCTGCCTACGTGAGTGAGAATCCTCATGTTTCCGGGGGATTGACGTGGCCGGGCATCGAGTGGGCATTCACGAGCGGATATGCTGCCAACTGGCATCCGCTGACCTGGTTGTCGCACATGCTCGACGTGCAGGCTTTCGGCATGAACGCCGGACCGCACCATGTCACTAACCTGCTGTTTCACATTGCCAATACCCTGCTGCTGTTCGGGTTGCTTATATGGCTGACAGGCGCTGCGGGCCGAAGCGCTTTTGTGGCCGGGCTGTTTGCCGTGCATCCGCTTCATGTCGAGTCGGTGGCCTGGGTTGCGGAGCGCAAGGACGTCCTGAGCACGTTGTTCTGGTTGCTGACTATCTGGGCTTACGCCGTCTATGTGCGGCGGCCTGGGATTGGCCGATATCTGCTGGTGTTGGCCTGCTTCGCATTGGGGCTGATGGCCAAGCCGATGCTGGTGACGCTCCCCTTCGTGCTCTTGTTGCTTGACGTTTGGCCCCTGGGACGCGTAGCGCTCGATGCCGAAACCGCGGGCCGTGCGGGGCCGGCGCCTCGCGGAAAAGAGCGGTCCATCTGGCTTCAGTTGGTATGGGAGAAGCTCCCGTTGTTTGCGTTGGCCGCGGCTTCGAGCCTGGTGACCTGGCTGGTTCAACAGCGGGGGGGCGCAGTCACCGGATTCGAGCTGTTCCCGTGGACCCTGCGCGCGGAAAACGCGCTGGTGTCGTACGCCGCTTATATCGGCAAAATGCTATGGCCTGCGCGGCTCGTGGTGTTGTATCCCTGTCCCCAGTCGATTCCCGGCTGGTGGGCAGCCGGGGCCTTCCTGGTTCTGCTCGGCATTTCGGCCGTAGTGATCCGGGGTGCCCGGCGTCACCCATATCTTCTCGTGGGATGGCTCTGGTACCTGGGAACGCTGGTACCGGTCATCGGCCTCATTCAAGTGGGTATCCAGTCGATGGCGGACCGTTACACCTATGTGCCGCTCCTCGGGCTGTTCATCATGGCAGCGTGGGGTGTGCCGGACTTGCTCGTGCGCTGGCCTCATCGGCGCGGCGCGCTGCCGGTCGCGGGGGCGCTCGTAATCCTGGCTTGCGCCATAACCGCACAAGGCCAGGTCCAGTACTGGAAGAGCGGCGTTGCGCTCTGGGAACACGCGGTGGAACTCACTCTTCACATGGACAATTATCGCGCCCACAACGCCCTGGGCATGATCCTCAAACAACAGGGCCGGGTCAGCGAGGCCATTGCCCATTTCTCCGCGGCCGTGGCCCTCAATCCCAACCTTGCTGAAGCGCACCAAAACCTGGGGCGGGCTCTGGTGGACCAGGGCAGAATGGCGGAGGCCATCCCCTCCTTAACCGAGGCCGTGCGCCTCATGCCCGGCAACGCGGAAGCCCACAGCGAGTTGGGAGCCGCCCTGTCGAGCCAGGGGCAGATCGGCGAGGCCATCATTCACTACACCGAAGCTCTTCGTCTCAAACCGGACCTCCCGCAGGTGCACAATGCCTTGGGATATGCCTTGGCCAGCGAAAAGAAAATCAGCGAGGCCCTCTTCCACTTCTCCGAGGCCGTGCGCCTCAAGCCCGGCTTCGCCGAGGCCCACAACAACATGGGACTTGCGCTGGCGGGCCAGGGAAAGATCAGCGAGGCCGCTGCGCACTTTGCTGAGGCGGCGCGCCTCAAGCCCGATTACGCGGAAGCCCACAACAACATGGGGCTGGTGCTGGCCGGCCAGGCGAAGTTCGCCGAGGCCATCGGCCAGTACCAGGAGGCGCTACGCCTCAAGCCCGACTATGCGGAGGCCCACAATAATCTAGGACTCGTGCTGGCGGGCCAGGGTAAGATCAACGAGGCGATCTTCCACTTTTCTGAAGCGGTGCGCCTCAAGCCCGAATCCGAGATTGCGCACGTCAGCCTGGGAATGGCCCTGGCAAGCGCGGGCAGAGTCGATGAGGCGATTCGTCAACTCACGGACGCCTTGAAAATCAACCCGAAAAACCCGACCGCCCGGCCCGCGCTCGACTATCTCTTAAAACGAGGCAAAACGAGAAACGAGTGACGAATGAAAATGGGTGGTACCCTTTGAGGGCACTCGTCACGCAGCATATGGTGGCGCACGTCCAGGGTTAAGGCTTGGCGTCTCTGCACTGCCCTAAAAAGCGATTTTCTTTCAATCGGCTGGCTAGCTGATTCGACGCCGTACCATGGTCCTTTCTAGGTTGGTTCGCGCCTCTTCCGAGTCTGGTTTTAGCCGCAGCGCCTCCCTGTACTGGGCTGCAGCCTCTGAGATGCGGCCCAATCCCTCGAGAGCCGCGCCCATGTTGTTGTGCACTGCCGAATCGTCCGGGTTGGATTTGAGAACCTCCCGATATTGTGCCAACGCTTCCTCAAGCCGGCCTTTTCCCTGAAGAGTGATGGCGAGGTTGTAGCATGCATCGGGATACCCGGGCCGCAGCCGCAAGGCCTCGCGGAACTGCGCTTCCGCTTCCGCGGCGTGGCCTGTGGCCTGCAACGCATTACCCAGGCTATTGTGGGCCTCTGCGAGCTCAGGCTTGAGCCGCAGCGCCTCCTGGTATTGTGAAATCGCTTCCTGGATGCGGCCCATTCGGTGCAGTGCGGCCCCCAGGTTGTTGTGAGCCTCCGCGAAGTCCGGCTTGAGCCGCAGTGCCTCCCGGTGCTGCACGACCGCGTCCTCCAAACGCCCCATCCTCTGCAGCGTGATTCCCAGATTATTGTGAGCCAGAGGTGAATCGGGCTGGAATCGCAACGCCTCCTGGAACTGGGCGGCAGCCTCCAGTTTTCCCATGGCCTGGAGAATAACCCCCAGGTTGTAATGGGCGTCGGGATAGTCGGGATCGATTTTTAGAGCCTCCCGGCACTCAACCTCCGCTTCTCTGAATTGACCGAGCTTCTGCAGGACGTTTCCGAGGTTGTTGTGCGCCTCTGCCAGGTCGGGTTTGAGCCGCACTGCTTCCCGGTACTCTGTAACAGCTTCCTTGAGCTTGCCCATTCGCTGCAGAGCATATCCGAGGTTGCTGTGGGTCTCGGCGAGATCCGGCTTGAGCCGCAGTGCTTCCTTGAAGTGTGCCACCCCCTCGTCAAGGGCGCTGTTGACTTTCAACATGCCCAGGTTGCTGTGTGCCATCCAGCAGGAGGGGTTGAGGTCGATGGTGGTGCGATAGAGGGTTTCTGCGTCGGCATACTGCCGGCTCTGGTTCCAGGTAAGGAAGGCCAGGGGGCCGCCGAGGGCGAGGGCGAGGACCGCGGCCGCAGGTTTTGTTGGGAGGTTCCAGTGTTCGGCGAGGCGGGACAGAGCGGCGGCAGCCAGAGCGATCACGGGGAGGCTGGCGAGGTACTGGAAATGATCGGCAACAAAGGAGAAGCGGAAGGGGAAGATGTTGAAGAAGCCGAGAACGGGGAAGAGAGCGCCTCCGAACAGGAGGAGGGCAGCCAGGGGGGCGCGGGATCGGTTACGGAGCAACCAGAGGGCGGCGAGCAGGGCTGCCGCAGCGAGGGGGAAGAGGTACTGCGATATGGAAGCCTGGCTGATGTGCCAGCGGGGGTAGATGAAGATTAGGTTAGCGGGCCAGAAGAGTTTGGCGAGGTAGAACCAGACGACACGGCCGGCGATGAGGATGCGTTCGAGGAAGGAGAAGGAGAACTCGGCACCCTGAGCGCCAATGAGGTTGTGTTCTACCCAGGCGGTGAGGAGGCCGCCTGTGGTGCCGAGGGCGAAAAAGGGAGTCAAGGGGAGGACGTCGCGGCGCAGGCTGATATGGCCGCGGAGCCACCAGAAGAGAACGAGGAGAGCGGCTGGGAGCGTGGCTGTGACGGTTTTGCTGAAGAGCGCGAAGGTGAAGAGGGTGAGAGCGAGGGCATATAGAGAGCGGCGGCGGTTAGAGTCGAACTGGAGGTAAACGAGGGCAGCGGCAAGGTAGAGGGAGCCGGAGAGGGTATTTTTAAGTTCGGTGATCCATGCGACGGACTCGACCTGGACTGGGTGGAGAGCGAAGATGACGGCTGCGAGCCAAGCGCCGGGGACCGAGAGGTAGCGGAGGATGAGTGCGAATAGGAAGGCGGAGAGGGCGTGCAGGAGGATGTTGACGATGTGGTAACCCAGAGTGTTGTCTCCCCAGAGGGAGTGGAGGAACCAGAAGGCGGAGTGGACGACGGGATAGTACTGCTGGGTGGCGCCGAGGTCGAACCAGATGCGCCAGAGGCCGTGGGCGGACTGGAGGGCGGTGCGGGTGATGTGGGCATTGTCGTCCCAGAGCACGCCTCCGTGCCAGGCGGGCTGGTAGGCGAGGAGAGCGGCGAGGATGAGTGCGGGGAGCACGAGCCAGACCGGCCGGGGCTGAGCCGGGCGGATTTGAGGCCGGGCGCGGGAGACGGACTGGTTTTTGGGCAGCGGCGGATTCTTATCCGGGCGGTTCTGGGATCGGGACGGCTTTGTTTTCCGGGAACTCATACGCAAGTATTTATATAGATCTTCGGCCTGGAACTCAATGGCGGCTAGACCTCTCTCAGGGCCACGGCAAAGTCGCGCGCAGGACGGAAATCAGTTGCGAAATTGGGAACCGTAGCCCATGCGCTGGGGCGCACCCGACGACGGATGAAAAGGCTGTGCTCCCTCTGAGAGGCCGTCATCGGTATCGGGATCGCGATACCGATCCCGACGCTTTTGGCTTTCTGCTTCTATTTTCGGAACAGTCACCTTTTTCCCCCATCCCTTCTCGAATCTGCCGAGATTCTCCCGGCGAAAAAAGGTGGCTGTCCCCAATCTCGCCGCTAGTCCTGCGACGTTGCCGGGGCCCTGAGACCTCTCCGGACTGTAACGCGCCGCGGTTTTTCCCCATGACGTTGTCACGATAATCCCCGGCTATTTTGTCGAGTTTGTTTCCAGTAGATGAGAGTAGGGAGACGGTTCAGTGGGATAGGATACTTGTCTGTGTAGGCGGGAAGGTATCCTATCCCTGGTTTCAAAGCTCAAAGAGGTGGGCCCGACAAAAAGCGTCGGGCCGGCGTCGCGGTTACTCTCCAAGGGCCTCAGCTCCGAAACTGTTCCCAGTGGACAAAAGAAAAGCCCCGCCAAACCGTTTCGATCGATTCAGCGGGGCCCGGCTGATTGCGTGTGAACGGCCTGGGAGCCAGCTCCATCGCCTCAGCCCTTGGGCCTGCATCACCTGCAGGCAGGTTCTGCTGCCGGCGCGACCCGGCAGCAAACCCACACCAGATCACAATGGCAAGCGGTACTGTCCGTTGTCCCGATGGATGACGCCGTCCTCGCATGCCCGAGAGATTGCCAGTTGTGCAGTTCGCTTGGAACAGGCGGTCAGGGTCATGATTTTATGCCGTAATTCGTTATAGCCCGCCGCGGTTCCGATGGACGCCATAGCCTCCTGAACATTGCTTGTTTCAACCTTTCTTCGCGGCTCGGAAGGTTGTAGGGGTTGATCGGACGATGCGAACCAGAGGCTGACGGGATCCAGGCATAGGAGCATTGCCGGTGGAGGGGGCGCATAGCGGAACTGGAAGCGCAGTTCGATGGAGTTGAGCTGTGGTGAAGGGCGCGTGAGCAGCATGTAGCTGTCGCCGACCGCGTGCAGCGCGCTGGAACCACGGAAGGCGCTGCCGATTTCATGGCGGCCGATCGACTTGCGAACATGATGCACCACGATCAATGCGGCCCGGGAACCATCGCGCAGGCGCAACAGGGTATTGCACAGCCCGGCCATGGCTCGAGTGTCATTTTCGTCCTGGTCATGAGTCGAGTACAGAGGATCCAGAACGATCACATCCGCGGCAGCGGCCCGCGCTGCGGCAAGGAAGTGATTAAGACCGTGAGGACTACTCAGCAGGTGGCCGGCGGATCGGGTGTCGATGCAAAGATTGTCGTCGGCACCCGGACCGAGGAGCTGGCGCATCAGCCAGAGCCTGGCGGCAAACTGTTCCGTAGGGAGTTCGAACTGGCAGATCAAGACCCGGCGTGCGGCGGGAATGCGAAAACCAGTTCGAGGGGATCCCGCCGCCAGTGCCAAGGCGAGATTGGCAACCAGCAGGGACTTGCCGACCTTGGGCTCACCACCGCAAAACAGGATTCCTTGCTCAGGGAGCAGCCCAGGCTCAATCAAGCAGGACGGCGGTTTCGGATTCAGCCGCAGCAAGTCGCCGAGGGAGACCACGCCGGAAGAAGTATCCGATATCGCCGTCATAGGAGGGCCTCCGCAGCCGCATCGAGGAGGATGGATTCGTCGACAACGGTGCTCTTGCGGGAAGCAGCCAGACGCAAGGCCGTAAGGGCAATGCTGTTAACTTTGCGCAGAACACCTTTGGTGGCCTGATACAGCGCTTGGCGTGCGGTGTCGTCAAAGAGCGGTTGCGATACGCCGGCGGCCTTGAGTTGATGGGCGAGGTAGGCATCCAGTTCGTCGCGCGAAAGACCCTGGAGGTGATACTGCACTGCAATGCGCTGGCGCAAAGGTTCGTGCATCTGCAGGGACAGAGTCCGTCTGAGCAAAGGTTGGCCGACCAGCAGCAGAGTAAGGTAGTGGGAAGAATCCATGTCGAAGTTGAGTAATAGCGGGATTTGCTCGAGGGTGGCATGGCGCAGAAGCTGGGCTTCGTCCAGGATGAGTATAGGATGTTGCTTCTTGCTTTCGTTGAGCCGGACAATCGCCTCGGAGATCTGACGCACCAGGTCTCCGCGCATATGAGCGGGCTGCAGCCCAAGTTCGAGAGCGATCTGCCGGAGCAAGTCCAGGGCGGAACCGCATGTCCAGTGCAGGTAGACGACCTTGAAGAGGCTGGGGTTGAGGCCGGCAATGAAAGTGCGGGCCGCGGTCGATTTGCCGGTGCCGACTTCGCCGGTCAGCAGGCCGGCGCCGCGATGATCCACAAGGAACTGAAGCCGAGCCTTGATCTGATTCGCGGCCTGCGAGGCAAACAACTGTTTCGTATCCGGGCAATCGCTGAACGGTGATTTCTTAAAACCGAAGAAGGCTTCGAACATAGGGCTACTCCTTTTTCCTGGTCAACAGTTCGACATAGTTGATTCCGGTCGGTTCCGTTTGTGGCGATTCCTTCGGCTTCGATGAGGGCAACTGGGCGTTGATGACGGGATCGACCAGGCGGGCAGAGCCTTGTAGTTGTCCCTGGAAGTAGATCTCGACCTGCGTGGCGTCCAGGGGATCGAAACGCACCTCAATGGTCTGGCCTGCCAGATGCGGCGGAGCCTCGAAAAAACGATTCTGTAGCAGGAAAGTGCAATCCTTCCGCACCAGGCGATCGCAGCGATAGAAAAACAGGCGGCGCAGGTCGGTGGCGGGAGGCAGTAGACGGATTTGATCGATATCGCGTTGCCAGCGTAGGAGCGGCGTGGTTCCCAAGGCGGTGTGCTGGGAGCAGTGATAGGCGTTGTCGATCCAAGCGCAGAGACGGGCGTTGAGAGTCTCCAGGGACAGTGGCTGTTTACGGTCAAGATTGGCCAGGAACTGCTCCCTGACCCGGCGGAAAAATCTTTCTATTTTGCCACGCCCCTCGGGTTGATAAGGGGGCGTGTGGACGACGAGGATGCCGATCGATGCGGCAATACGGGCCAACTGTGGCGAGTGGTAGATCTTGGCATTATCGATGTAGAAGCGGACGGGCACGCCGCGGGCGGCGACAGCCTGGCGGATGCAATCGAGGGCGGCATCCAATCCCTGGTTAGGATAGAACTGGGCGTGAGGGATGAGACGGCTGGCGTCATCGAGGATGGCATGAAGGAACACTTGTATTTTGCCGCCGCCGGGTCGTTGCACATAGGGGCCGAAAAGCATATCGGACTGCCAGATCTGGTTGCTGTACTGAGCTTCAAACTTCTTGTGCGGCGCAGGGGCGAGCAGTTGGCGCTCGGTCAAACCGCGCTGCTTGAGGAAGCGGTACAGCGTGGATGCGGACACCTCGGGGGCATCCTGTCCTGAAGAAAGAGCGAGCTCGCGCAGCAACGTGGTGCCGGTACGATGCGGGTTTTCGCGCTTGAGGCGTTCGATCAAGTCGGCAATCTGCGGGGTGATCACACGGGATTTGCCTCGGTCTTGCCGTGGTTGAGGAGCCAGGGCCTCGAAACCGCCCTGACGATAACGCACAGCCCAATGCAAAAGCGTATCGACGCAGACGTAAATGCGTTTTGAATAGGGGATGTCGTATTGGCGCGAGGCGATCTCCCGGGCGCGCCGGCAGAGCTCTCCGCGGGGAAGGACCTCGATCACAAGCGGCGCAACCAGCCCGTAGCGGAACAAGGCGATTTTTTCTGATTTGGGATCCATAGGGAAAATCCTCCTGGGCGGCAACGGTATCCCGGCGGGATTTACCCGGCAATGCAAGGGCTGTGTGGTTGGTATCAGGTCTGAACGACAGCCGGTCGGAGCTTGACAGGAATCCCGGCCGGAGCGAGGAAACCAGGCCAGCCCAACAAGTGCGTGCGCAGCTCGGTAAAAAGAAAACGGTGAGCGGGAATCCAGCCGACGGCTTGCAGCATATGCAACGCCTTGGCAACGAAGGTAGCAGCAGCTATGGCGGCTGTCCGTGCGACCAGAGCGACGCACAAGGCGATAGCCTGCGCTCGAAAACGGCGAATCCAGAACTGGCCCCGCTGGTACGGCATGTCAGGCTGATACGCTGCAGCGGCCGCCGCTTTCAAGGTGCGGCCCTCGAGCAGACGAGCCACGAGAAACAGAGAGATGACGGAAATGCTGAATCGCAGGTACGGCAAAGCGAACTCCGGCAGAAGCGAGACGGTGCGCCGGCAGAACACGCACAAATAACGCCGGACGCGGATAAAATCATCAAACTCGAGATCCACCATGCTACGGCTATAGAACCCCCAGGCGATCAAAGGATGCTGGGCTTGGCATAGCGGGCAATGATCCGGTCGGTAAAGATCAGGATCGGGGATTTGTTCCAAGTACCCTTGGATTGAGCCGGCGAAACGATGTAGGATCTGCATAGGATCTCCTTGGAGGGTGCGACCTCCTGGGAATGGGTCTACGGAGGGCTCTCGCAGAACAAAAAACGTACGGAGCCCTCCGGCTTCTAAATCCCATCCTACAACCTACAACGAAATGTGATTTTGGGGGAATACTGGAGGGTTACAGACTGCAGCGGCGGCTCTGCCGCTTTTGTCATACTGCGTAAGGGGAAAACAGCACAATCTCCTCAATCCGGCCCGAACATAATCTGACAAAAAAAGGCTTCAAAGAGTAGAACCATCGCGGCGCGTTACACCGGACCATGTGCCGTGAGAACAGGGGCGAGTTAATGAATGTCAAATGGGTGTGTAGTGAAATGCCGCTTTGTGCGGTTCACAAAACATGCCTCCCGGTTTGCCGGAGACTTCTGACTCTCGGAGGGGCTCCCAGGGGAATTCGGTTCACTCTCAGCACCATTCCGCGGTATTCTCTGCCCGAAATCCAAAAGCAGTCGATTATTAGAGTTTTGCTATTCATTGGCATTATGCCGAAACCAAAAGTCAAAAGCGGTCATGCTCAGAGGGTTGACAAGCGCCCTGGGGAGCGCAGGCCAGCCTCAAACCCCACAACTTCCGGCCTGTCGGACGCGGATTGGTCCATCCTCATCGCAACGTCCTTCCTCATTCTTGGATTGGTTGGGATCATTCGGCACGAGATGTGGCGCGATGAATATCAGGCGTGGATGATTGCCCGCGACAGCTCTTCCTTAAAAGACCTTATCCGTATTTCCCGATTTGATGGACATCCCGCAACCTGGTTTGCAATCCTGTTTTTCCTCTCCCGTCTCACCTCCAACAATCCATTCTGGATGCAGGTAGTCCATCTTCTGATAGCGGCCGCAACGGTTTACCTATTCAATCGCTACTGTCCGCTCAAACGGTTTTATCGGTCACTGTTCTCATTCGGGTATTTTCCGCTCTATGAATATGGTCTGATAAGCAGAGAGTATGCCCTGGGCGTTTTATGCGTGGCGGCAATCTGTGTTCTTTACCGGCGGCGCTGGCAGCACTGCCTGGGGATTTCAGTCCTCCTTCTATTGCTTGCGAATATCAGTGTCTACGGCCTGGTCCTTGCGCTCACTTTTGCCGGGCTCCTTGGTTTGGATTATCTGGTATCTATCAGGGGGCGCCGGAATGACGCCATATCTAAGACAAGGGTCGCCTTAGGCTGCCTCATTTTTGTTTGCGGGCCTTTGCTTCTCTGGTTCCAGCTCAAGCCGGGCGAGGAGCATTATTTCCCCCTCGACTGGGCTACCGGTTTCGACTTTCAGCGATTGAACCTTGTTCTCACCTTTATGCTGCGCAGTTATTTTCCATTGCCGGATCTGAACATAACAAATTTCTGGAATTCGCATTTTCTGCTTTCGGGATTCGGCGACGCCATGCCGACCCTGTCGCTTGTCATTTTGCTGGTTTCCGCCACGCTGTTTTTGAGAAAACCGCTTATCCTGTTCTTCTACCTGGCAGGAACGCTTGGCATTCTGACTCTGAGCTATCTGGCATTCTTGCCCTGGCTGAGGCACATCGGACACTTGTACATCCTGTTTATCGCATCCATCTGGCTGGCACATTACTATGACCCGGCGGAAATGTCCTCCCAACCGTTGAAATCGATTGCGGGAATTACCGGCGACAAATTCGCCGGCGTTTGGCTGACCTTCATTTTGGGCATAAACTTCGTCGCCGGGATTTATGCATTCCAAAAAGATCTGGTTCTTCCCTTTTCGAACAGTCGTGCAGCCGCACAATATATAAAGAACAATAATTTGGACCAACTGCCGATTGTAGGAAGCACCGACTATATTGTATCTCCGCTGGCGGGCTTGCTTAATCGACCGATACTCTATCCGGAGCGCGGTGAAGCAGGAACGTACATATTATGGGATAAAAAGCGCAAAAATATCTCAGGAGTGCAGGAAATGGCGAGTTGCCTGGCCAATGCAATTCAGCAGGGTAATGGCAAGGCGCTGCTCGTATTAGACCAGGCATTAAGAATCGTTGAGAACAACGAGAAGATTCCGGTAAAAGAAAGCACTTTGGCGCCGGACATTCGGATTACTTTTCAAGCGCAGTTCGATAGTGAGTGTATTGTCGGCGATGAAACGTATTATCTCTATATCGCCCAAAAGCAAATCGGCCGCTGACGTGGCTGAACTTACCAATCAGTTCATAAGTAGGTTGACATTTAGCGGCATCAGAAAGGAAGGAGAACACAATATCCGTCGAGGTCGGGGTCGGGATCGCAGTCGCAATCGCAGTCGCAGTCGCAATCGGTTGTATGGGTCTGCAAAAGCCGATAGCGACTGCGATTGCGAC
>Ga0187878_1003644_pt1 | contig 12515 bp, 7 predicted proteins | sample June2016WEW_17_1_FD_132979 | JGI IMG/M metagenome (GOLD analysis project Ga0187878, IMG submission 132979) | Peatland microbial communities from SPRUCE experiment site at the Marcell Experimental Forest, Minnesota, USA - June2016WEW_17_150 | ecosystem: Environmental > Terrestrial > Soil >...
CCTGTCTTCGCCCACAGTGCCGGTGGGCGGGACGCTGACGGTCTCCGCCGGCGTCGCCAACACCGGCCCGGTGGAGGCGGAGGAGATCGTGCAACTCTACACCCGGCAGCTCGTCGGCAGCGTTACCAGGCCCGTCAGGGAGCTGAAGGGCTTCCGCCGCGTACGGCTCAAGCCCGGCCAGAAGCAGACGGTCGAGTTTGCGCTGCGCACGGCCGACCTGGCGTTCTATAACCAGCGCGGGCAACTGGTCACCGAGCCCGGCCCCTTCCAGGTCTGGGTGGCACCCGACTCCTCGCAGGGACTGCGCGGCGAGTTCCGCGTGACAGAGTAGCCCGCACACAGCTTTGGCATCTTTTCGGATTCGGACTTTCGGCCCGCGTCGTGGAGCTTCGGATCTGCCGTGCTAGAGTCGGGGTGATAGCCTCCGACCAGGCACAAGGTCTGCATCGCAGGTACTGACGCTGGATAGACAGTCCCCTCGAGTCACTTACAAGGCGCTCGGCACCGATCGAGAAACAGACCGCCCAAGCAAGGTATGCTCAGACAATGACAGAACTCAACCTGGTCGAAGAGTCGCCTGCAGCGGACGGCGCTCCGCACCCCCGATGAAGGTCGGACGTTGGCCTGAAGCACTATGAAAGGAGGCTCCGATGTCTATTAGTGAGGATGCTCGCGTACATGCGCTCCGGCTCCTTCCTATCTCCTCTCGAACTCGTACAACTCAATGCTGATGGGCGCGACTTGGAGCGTCTTGGGCACCTCGTCAATCGGCGTCTCGGTGACCTGAACCTCATGCCGGGTCAGGCCAGTAACGGCGTTGATTCCAGGGCCTGTCAAGCGCCAGAGCCGGCCCTTGCCGCGGAGATCCACGCCGTTTATGGTGAGATCGAGCTTCTGAGCCGATTCGGTCGGATTGACCACCGCCACAGTGAGGAACCTCCCGTCGCTCGAAAGCGCGGCACTCACGTCCAGCGGGTAGGTGGGGCTGCCGGCGTTCACCTTCGGCTGATCGCCGCCAACCGGGTACTTCGGCGCGGGCGGCGGCGAGTTGCCGTCCACTTCCACGGGTACGGTTCCGAAATGATCGCGGTAGAGTTGGAACAGCAGGCCCGTGGTGTTCAGAGCCGCTTCCGTGGCGTTGAACTCGATCGAGGACGTCCCCATGGTGTGGCCGGCCATCTGGATCAGGTCCGTGTGCCGGAACATCTCGTGGAACACTACGGCATTGGCCAGTGTCTGCTTCAAATTGGCAGGCAGGCGGGTCAGCGCCCACTCATCGATCGCGATGGTCAGGCGCTTTTTCTGAAGGCCCGGGATCCGTCGCGCATACTCTTCGTACGCCTCCACCTTGTCTCGCACGCGGTTTGCCGCTCGATAAGCCGCTTCCGGCAGCGGCTCCTCAATCGGGACTCTCTTGTTCTGCTCGAGGTCGAATCTCTCGCGGTCGTAGCTGTAGAAGTGCTCCGACATCACGTCGATATTGTCCAGGCAGTTGGCCAGCAATAGACCGGTGAAATCGGCATCGGAGCCGTAATCGGGCACCACCTTGCCGCTGAGAGCCACCGAAAGGCGGTTCACCGTCATCTCTTCCGGCGTTGCGCCCGTGGCCAGCAACGTGATCGTCGGATCCACCGCGCGCATCGCCCTCGCGAACATGTTGTGCTTGATCACGTACTGCTTGGGCGCCATGTAGCCGAACTGCCAGGTTCCGTACATTTCATTGCCGATGCCCCACCACTTGACGTTGTAGGGAGCCGGGTGGCCGTTAGCGGCGCGCAACTTCCCCATGGGGGTGTCGGCGGCGCCGTTCACGTATTCCACCAGTTGGGCGGCCGAATAGGCATCTCCGAAACCAGCATTGACGCTGATGAAGGCGTCCACCCCGAGAAGCTCGCACATTGTAAGGAACTCATCCGTACCGACATCGTTCGGCTGCAAGGCCGACCATACGTAGTCCCAGCGCGGCGGCCTCCGATCCGGATCGCCGATGGCGTCGCGCCATTCATGCGCGGACAGGAAATTGCCGCCGGGGAACCGGTACATTCCCGAGCGGAGTTGCTTCAGCAGAGCGATCACATCCGGGCGGAAGCCGCGGATGTTGTCGGCCGGCATGAGCGACACGGCTCCAACGTGAAAGGCCCCGGCGCCCGTCGCGGCGATTTCGATGCGTCCGTCGTCGGTATCACCTCCGGCAGTGAACTGCAAGGGGAACTTGGCGTAGGCGGTCTGCAGATCGGTAATGGGAACGGTCTGCCGCTCGCTCGGGCCCGATCCCCAGACCAGGCTCACGACGACCGCCGCGCCCGGTTCTCCGGCCAGCACGACTCGCCCCGAGTAGACCCTGGATTTGCGCAGCACGAGTCCGGCCTGCTGAATTCCTTGCGGCTCTGGGCCGGCCAGCCTGATCAGTGGAGTGTGCTCCCCTACGTAGGGATGCTCGCGATCCATCACCACCGCCGCGTCGGGGCCGATGGGCCGCCAGCGGTTGGGCCGCCGGAATCGAAACGGGCGTTGCGGCGGTTCCGGCGCTGGGCTTTCGGAAGTCACGGCGTAATAGAACTTCCGGTCATCGAGCATCTCAGCCCACACGCTCCGGTTGACCAGATCGCCGATGTGCTCGATGAATTGGCCATAAAGGTACGGCGAAATGGGGGCGCGCGTCTTGCCCGCATCGACGGTGACGGCGATGCGCTGTTCGGGTGCGCTGCTGGTCTGCGCGCCGGTTCCGGCGGCCGCAAGTGCGGCGAACAAGACCAGCGGGAGTGATTTCCTAGGCATCAATTCTTCCTCCAGGTTGTTGGCGGTCGACGCCGCTTATTTGAAGAGCCGGGGAGCGAAATCGTTCAGACACCGGCGCCACGTCAGCCACTCATGGGCCGTGCCGGCCGACTCGAAGTAGACGTTCTTGATGGCGGCCTTGGTCAACTGCTCGCTGAAATCCTTCGTGCGGGGACCTTCCACGGAGCCGATTCCCAGGAACAGGACCTTGACCTTCTTATTGAACGCGTCGGCGTCGGCGAACACGCCGTTGTTGGAGGTCTTCGGATCGAACTGCCCTCCAAAACCGCCGGTGCTCCCGCTGAAGCCGCCGATATAGGCGAACTTATCCAGATTCGCCAGAGTCGTCAGGAAGGTCTGAAAGCCTCCCATCGAGAGCCCGGCCATGGCACGGTTCTCCCGCCCAGGGCGCACCCGGTACGTCCTCTCGATCATGGGAATCAGATCGGTGAACATCATCTCAGTGAATGTCGCACCAGTGAAGCTGGCCAGGCCGCCGCGCCGGACTGGAGGGGCCGGCGCCCGCCCGCCCTCGGCGGGTGGGGTGGCTGGTCTTGGCGGGGGCCGGAGTCCCCGGGACGTAAATATCGTCCCATCCTCGCCCGGCTTGACGGCGTTGAGGTTGTCCATGACGATAATCATCGGCTTGGCCTTCTTCGCCGCAATCAGGTTGTCCAGGATGAAATCCACATGCCCCTGGATGTGCCAGCCCGTTTCGTCCTCTCCCCAGCCGTGCAGCAGATACAGAACGGGATAGCGCGCCTTCCCGGCGTCATAGTTCGGCGGCGTGTAGACGTAGCAGCGCCGCCACTTGCCGGTGACTTTGGAGTAGTACCACCGCTGGCTCACCTGGCCGTGCGGCACGTCTTTGGGGAGGTAATAGTCTACATCGGCCGCCTCGGGAATCTCGATCCCGCTGTTTTCCCAGCCGGAGCCGAAAAACGTCCGGGTCGCCGGATCAGCCACCGTAACGCCATCCACGACCAGTGTGTAGTAGTGAAATCCCACGACGAGTGGCGTCGTGGTTACGGTCCACGCTCCGTCAGCGTCCTTGACCATTTCCAAGGTTTGCCCAACAATCTTGAGCTGCACCTTCTGGGCGTCGGGCGCCACCAGGCGGAACGTCGCGCGATGGTCCGGATAAACACAGGGATACTGCGCGCCCGGGATATTCAGTGCTGAAGGCTTGCATTCGTCTGTCGCCTGTCCCCAGCACAACCCGCAACCGAGCAGCGCCAGCGTGAAGATTCTCATAAGTCCTCCTTGAGTAGTGCGTGTCGTCTCACTCATTGGTCCAAAGCACCTGAGTCCGTTTCTCTCTCCCGAACTGTCCGGCATCATGTCGTGAACCACGTGCTCCCCGGCCGCACCATCTTCTTGAGCGCCTCGTCGTTTATGGTGAGACCGATTCCGGGACGGTCCGGCACCGTGATGTAGCCCCTCTGGATGATGTCGCCCTCTTTGACGTACTGCTTCCACCGTGCGGTGCGCCCGGGCGGATGACCCCAGTGCCATTCCTGAACCAGGAAGTTGGGCACTGTCGCCATGGCGTGGCACGCGGCCATCATTCCTATGGGCGAGGCCTGGCAGTGCGGCGCGATCGGGATGTAGTAGGTGTGAGCCAGATCCGCGATCTTTTTCGACTCCGCCAGGCCGCCGCACTTCTGCACGTCGGGCATGATAATGTCGACCGCCTGTTTCTCGAACAGTTCCCGGAAGCCCCACCGCAGATAGATGTTCTCACCGCAGCAAATGGGCGTGTGGGTTGATTGGCGCACGTCGCGCATCGCATCGATGTTCTCCGGAGGCACCGGTTCTTCGAGCCAGACGAGCTTGAACGGCTCGACCTCTTTGGCGAAGCGCTTGGCCGTGGGGAGGTCGTAGCGGCCGTGCATATCCACGGCGAGCTCGATCGTCTTCGGCAGCGACTCCCGCATGAACGCGACCTTGTCGATCATGTGATCGATCTCGGCATTATTGGCGGTCCAGTTCACTCGATCGAACCGTGACGGGTCGCGTGCGTCGTCCACGTCGATCTTGGCCATGGTCCACCCGTTCTCGACGATCTGCGCGATGAAGGTCTTGGCCTGCGGATCATCGCGGCTGTCGGTGCCGGAGTCGATGTAGACGCGGATACGGTCTCGCATCTTGCCGCCCATGAGTTGGTATATGGGCAGCCCGAGTGCTTTGCCAGTCAGGTCCCAGAGCGCGATTTCCACCGCGGTAAGCGCCGTGACAAACTGGCCGGCTTGGGCGCCGCTGAAGATGCCGCCCGTCCGGATGCGCTCCCAGATGGCTTCCACATTCAGTGGATTCTGGTTCAGGAGGAAGAAACGGAATCCCCCAACGATAGGTCCTGCGCCGCTGATCGCGTCCACCGCTTCTCCATCGCCGGTCAGACCCTGGTCGGTGTAGATCCGCACGTGGAAGCCCTGAACATACGCCGTCTTCACGTCGGTGATCTTCAGCTTCGGCCGCCGGTAGGGCGAGGTGGTCTCCTGCATGGCCGCCGACAGCCTGGGCAACCCAAACACGCCGCCCAAGGCCGCACCTTTCAAGAACGATCTTCGGTTGTTCGGATTCATCGGTTTCTATTGCGAATCATCCTTGCCCAAACGGGCAAAACCGGCGCCGCCCCCCGTTAGCGACGATCATGCCATCGAACATTCGCGTCGCGGGCAGCCCGCGGACTTGGTCCGAGTGGGCGGCGCCAGGCCCTACGCCGGGCGCCGCCTCACTCGGAGACCCGCTCGCGAGAAACTGCTCCGACTCAGAAGGAGTACTTCAGTCCCAACTGAATCTGCCGCATCGCGGTTGACGTTCCCGAGACGACCCCGAAGCCCTGATGGGTGTCTCGGGCCGTCTTCCCGGGGACCGTTGCTCCCGACAGAATGTTCAGGTTGGGCATAGCCCAGTTCGGATGGTTGAGGACGTTGAAAGCCTCAAACCGGAACTGGAGCGCATGGCTGTCCTTGTAGGGCATCTTGAAGCTCTTGTGTATCGCGGCGTCGAATCCGATGATGCCCGGGCCTATGATGGAGGTGCGTCCGACGTACCCGAACTGCCCGGCAGGCGCCTCGGTATACGCGTCCAGGCTGAAGTACCTGGACGGTGTGGGATTGTCCAGGTAAGGGCTCACGCTGGTCGAATTCGGACGATCGTATCCGCCCGAACCCGTGCTGGCATTATCCACTCCACCGAGACCCAGATTGCCGGGCATGCCGGTTTGCAGAGTCAAGAAACCGCTGACGTTCCAGCCGCCGGCAATCGCGTTCAGCACAGGGTTCGTGATATTTGCCCTCCTGCCCTTGCCGACCGGCAGATCGTAGAGGACTGAGGTCACCACCCGGTGGCGCACATCAAAAGCGGAAAGCCCGCGCTCGCAAGCGAGACAATACATGTTCTGCGGGTAAAGCGTGTCATTGCCCTGGTTGCGGATGCCGCTGGTCGTGTCGATGGATTTCGCCCAGGTGTAAGAACTGACCACGCTGAGGCCCTGGCCGAACCGGCGCGTCGCCTTCAGGCTGAGGGAGTTGTAGTCGCCGTTGCCGCCGTCTTGCACGAGCTGGATATTGCTGAAGCCCGGGAACGGACGCCGGGACTGGGCGTTCCCGACCGTGCCCGGAATACCCTGGTTGGCATCCATAAAGCCCTGAAGATGGTGGCTCTCCCCGCCGAGGTAACCGGCTTCGAAAGCCCAGTTGCGGCCCACCTCCCGCTGGATGTTGAACAGGTACTGCGTGACGTAAGAGGTGCGGTGGGAGACCGCCATGGAATACGCGTATGGCGAGGGCACGTTTGCGAACGTACCGGTGCCGCCGGGGACCGCATTGCTGTAGAACAGGCTGGGAGTCCCGATGTTCGAGGTCAGAGTGACCCGGCCGCCGATGTTCCGCGCCAGGTCGAAATACGCATTGCCGATATCCTGATTGTAGAAAACGCCGAAACCGGCCCGAATCACCGTTCTCGCGTCCGGCGAATACGCCACGCCGACGCGCGGCGCCCAATCCCTGTAGGACGTGTGCAGCAATGCATTCGGCAGCGCCCCATTGCTGCACACCGCGTTGACGGTGGTCCAGCGGATGTTGATCGGGGGCGGCCCGGCGTAAGGATCCGTGCAGTTGCCCTGGCGCATCATGTATGGAGTGAGAGAAGCCGGGGCGTTCGAGACCGCCACGATCTGCGGGATGAACGCCAAGAACTGGTTGTTGAATTGATTGACCCATGGCGGAGTCAGTTCATAGCGCAGGCCAAGGGTCAGAGTCAGCTTCGGAGTCACCTTGTAGGTGTCGTCCACGAACGCGTGATAGGTGCTGCGCTGGAAATTGGCCTTTGCGATAGCCACCGCCACTATCGACTGGTAGAGATCACCGAGCAGGAACTCGGCAAATGCATCGCCTCCTGTGTTGCTCGAACTCTGTGTTGCATTCGGCTGGAACGCAAACTGGCCTCGGGAGAACTGGTTTCCGACCTGGTTGAAGTTCTGGCGGGTGTACTCGAACCCGAAGCGCAGGCTGTGTTTTCCGTGAACCCAGGATAGGGTATCCACTAGTTGCAGAGTGTTGTCGCTGATGGCGTAGGGGCCGTCCTGCGCGTCGCCGATGGCGAGGAAGCCATCCCCTGCAAAGGAAGCCATAGGAACGCCCCAGGTGACGGGGTCCCCCGGCTGAAGGCTCGGAATGCCGAGGGCGGAGACCGTATCGGCGTTGAATGCCGAGCGGGTCCCCAGGGCGTTGTACAGCCGCGTATATCCGAAACGCGCCACGTTCACCAGGGAGGGGGTGAAGGTTCGCGTGTTGGTCCCCAGGTACTGCTCGTAGTTGGTGAGGATCTTGCTGCCCGTGATGCTGATGCCGGTGGAGGACTGGTTTTCGTCACCCCAGCTATAGCGTCCCGTCCACTGGGACCTGTCCGATTCCACGAAGTCCAAGCGCAGAATGAACCCGTCCCGGTTGTTCGGGAAAGAATTCATCTGGGTATAGTTGTTGGTCAGGCCCGGCAGGTTCGAGGGCACGTAGTAATTCAGGAACTTCTTTGAGATCGGATCGATCAGGTTCGGCGGGATTTTGTTACCGGAGTACGGCGTCTTGGTTGTGCCGCCCTGGCCCGAGCTCGGATCATAGATGGTCGTGCCCAAGGCGCTGAAGTCGCCGCCGAACATGGCGGCCGTCGGTACCGAGTAAGTCCCCTGGCTGTTCTGGCGCTGGACCCTTTTTTCATAGTTAGACATGAAGAACAACCTGTTGCGCCAGTCGAACAGCTTCGGTATCCTCACAGGCCCGTCCATCTCGAAACCGTAATCGTTCCACTTGAAGGGCGACGTCTTGGGATGGGTGGCGGTGAAAGCGTAGGGCACCGCATCGAACTTATTGTTGCGCACGAATTCGAACAGCGCGCCGTGGTATGCGTTGCCGCCGGACTTGGTCACCACGTTGATTTGCGTCGACTGGTGGCCGAACTCGGCCGGGTAGACACCGGTCTGAACCTTGAACTCCTGGATCGCATCGACGGATGGAAGCACCACGTAGGTCGTAAAGTCGGGATCGGTGTTGGTGACGCCGTCCAGGGTGAAGTAGTCGAAAATGATGCGGTTGCCACCGACGGAAATGGATTGCGTGGAGCGCTCGCCGCCCAGCCGTCCCGCGGCTTGACCCGATATCGACGACAGCGTGTTCGCGTTCGCCGCGGCCGCGACCAGGGCCAGGTAGTTGCGGCCGTTAAGCGGCAGCTCGAGAATATTCTTGTTTTCAATCACCGTGCCGAGGGCGAGGTTTTCGGTCTGGAGCAGCTCGGCGGAGGCCGAGACTTCGACAGATTCGGTGAGTGGCCCAACCTGCAAGGTGAAATCGAGGCGGACGGTCTGCTGAACCTGTACCTGAAGGTTATTGATGTTGCCGGTCTTGAAGCCGGCGTGTTCGAACTTGATGTTGTAGAAGCCAGGCGCGACAGCGGGAAATGTGTAGTCCCCGGAAGCCGTCGATGACGTTGTGCGCACGGCATTGGTCGCGACATTTGTCAGGGTGATTTGAGTTGCCGGCACGCTTGCGCCGCTGGAATCGCTGATGTGCCCCGTGATCTCGCCGAATGTCTGAGCGAACAGCGGCATCGCGGAGAGAGCCACGAGCATGGCTGAGGACGTTATAAAGCGCCTCATTCCTGGTTGCATTATTCACCTCCTTCGGCTTTTGGCTGGCGCTGCCGCCAGCGACCCGGACGGCGGTCCCGGTCGGCTCCTCCACGCACCTCTGCGGAAGAGCTTTGAGGACGGAACTCCCACTCCAGGTTGGCGCATCTTAGCACGCAAGTCCCGCACGGGCAAGGTTTGGTACGGTGTCCGGCGTGCAACGCTAATGGAATCTTGTCGTTGCGCCCCCGTTAAGTGTTCGCCGAGATTGTTAGCAACCCCTCGACCCGGCAAAAGGTTGTGATATGATCGAACGCAGAGCAGAGGATGGGCGAAACGGAAGGGACGGGGTTCACCGAGTCACGCGTGCGGGCCGTGCGGGCGGAACTCAGTCGCCTGCTGGAGAGTGCTGCGTTTCGCAACAGCAAGCGATGCAGTGGGTTCCTCGAGTACATCGTCGAGCACACGATTCGCGGGCCGGGCGATACTCTGAAGGAACGCTCGATCGGAGTGGAACTCTTCCAGCTTCCGCCGGATTTCGATACGGGTCAGCACACGATTGTCCGCGTAACAGCCAATGAAGTACGGAAGAAGCTCGCCCAGCACTACCTTGCAGAGAACGGGTCACATCATCCGGTTAGAATCGACTTGCCACCGGGCTCCTACAGCGCCGAATTCAGGTGGGAGACGCCGGCTGCGGAGAGGCAGGTCCCCGCACGGCCGAGTTGGCGCGCCCGCCGGATGATTGCCTGCGCCGCGGCCATTTTGGTGATCCTTGGCGCTTTTTCTGCTTGGCGATGGCAAGCGGCGAAGCCGATCTCCCCTGATGCCAGCTCCACTCCCGTTCCCGGCCCTGTTCCAAGCGCATCGCCGGTCGGCCAGGATCTGCGGGTGATTGTGGGCTCTGCTAGTCCCTACGTCGACCGCAGCGGACGGACATGGGGTCCTGATCGCTGCTTTTCCGGAGGCTCTGTCCTCGCCCGCCCGTCCGAGAGAATCCTCCGTACACTGGATCCGGACATTTATACGCGTTCCCGCCAAGGCGACTTCCGCTATGACATTCCGCTGAAGCCTGGTTCTTACGAACTGCATCTTCACTTTGCGGAGACGTGGTTGACCGATTTCATTAGCGCGGAATCCAGCGGCGAGGGGCAGCGCCTTTTTCGGGTCGCCGCGAATGGGAAACCGATTCTGGATTTCTTCGACGTGGTGGCCGATGCCGCAGGCGCCAACATCTCCGACGAGCGGGTCTTCCGGAACGTCTCGCCAGCCGAAGATGGCTTTCTGCACCTGAGCTTTGCGTCTTTGCGAGGAACAGCGATCCTGAGTGGAATCGAGGTGCTGCCGGTTAGTCCCGGGAAGGTCAGGCCCGTCCGGATTCGAGCGGGTTGGACCGCCTCCTGGCAGGATTCCGCCGGGCAGCAGTGGCAGGCCGACTCCTATTTCATGGGAGGAAATGCGTTGGTCCGCACTACGAATCCGGCTCGGGAGAGCAACTCACCTGACATGGCGCTCTACGCCAGCGAGCGGTGGGGGCATTTTTCCTACGCTGTGCCCGTGGCCGAGGGCCGGTATCGGGTGACGTTGAAATTCTGCGAGGGTCACTACGGACGCCGTAACACTGGCGTGGGTGGGCTTGGCAGTCGCGTGTTCGACGTGTATTGTAACGGTGTGGCCCTGCTGAGGGGCTTCGATATCTTCAAGCAGGCAGGCGGGGAAGGCCGGCCTTTGGACCGAACCTTCTCCGGGATTCGACCCACCGCGCAGGGCAAGATCGTCCTCACTTTCGTTCCTGTTACGGGAATGGCGTGCGTGAATGGCATCGAAGTGGTGGAAGAGTCAAAATAGCCATTCCACTCTCTGCCCGTACAGCTCGCGATCCGCACTCGGCGATTCGCCCACAAACCGGCGGCGGCCCACTACGAAGCCTGAATTCCCATTAGTGATACGCTGTGGGATAACCGTGATCTGCTCGTTCACTCTTTCCACGTTGCCACAATAGTCGGGATAGCCAGCGCATGGCACCGCTGTGCGAACCTCAAGACGACGCCACAAGAACCCGACTTCGTCGCGGGCTTGGTGGTTGAGAGTACCCCTCTGATCTATTCCGCTCTTAGATCTGTCTTGGCTTCTAGTCGGGTGTCTGTGTCCATGTCCGCGGTGTTCTGCCACCAGACACCGCAAGTTGCCTTCGGCTCGCATCCGCGTGCCACCTGTGAACTCGGTGATGTCCTTTTTGCCTACGTACACAGCCCCAAAGCCGGGCCAACCGTGAGGAACGCGATTCTCTTCCAAGCCAAGGCATCCTCCCGGCAACCCTATCCGATTCATCGCAGCGACGCTGACCAACTTCGCCTGTACGTTGAATGGCCGGATTTCGTCTACGAGAGGTCATCTTTCCTCACGGGTATGAATCGTAGCGTTACGCCGAAGACCCCACATTCGGGCGCGCAGTACATGTTGATTGATGACAGACCGCCAGACGAACCAGGGAGCGGACTCCTGGGGCTCCCCGGGACTTACCCCGTTGGATGCTGCATGCCCGATAGACTGCTTTGCGACCACAGCCATCTGGCCGCCGAACTGTTTGCCCTGTTCATTCTTTGCACAGGACGGCCGTTCGATGACCGGCGAACCGCGGAAAAGAAGCAGGACTGGTCCCAGGTCGTGTGGGATCTGCTTGCAGTGGGAATGAGGAAATCCTTCAACCGGAAGAACTCCGGAAGGAGTCGGACTCCCCGTACCGCTGGCGATACGATTGCGATGTTGGATGGAGTGTCCTTCTTCAGGGCATCCTCTAACGAATCATGCAGCACTGCCGCCGACATCGTGGGCGGGAACAATGTACGTTCGCTCTATGGTGAAGAAGACTACGGCCCCCCCAACAGCCGCGAGAGAGTGGGAGACATGGACGAACCAGATCGAGGTGTATCGATTGTTCTGCTTGAGACATCGGAAAGGGGATCTGAGGGGTAGGAGTCGACTAATAACGGCCCGTACCGTTCGCATGACCGCCCGGTGGGCCACCGTCCAACTACCCGTCCGCGCATAGATAAAAGGACATTCAGGCTCCCGTTGCGGCACAGCTCTCGCAGGAGGAGTGGCCACGCTTCCTCGACTGCTGCACTTGCACCCCAAGACGCATAGCGGGCTGGTGCGCCTCGGCAAGGAAGCGGAACCGGGCGGCGCCTGCCGGGCGGCGAAGCGTCTGCAGGCCGCGGTGCTGAACTCCGAAGGCCGCACCGGCGGGGACCTGACGTCTGAAGGCACCGCGATCCAGGGTATCCGAGTGGTTGTCCCTGTACCAGAAGCACGGAGTGGATGGACTATTGGAAGGATACCGGCCGGCCGCCTGTTCTCGAGGACCTCGGGATCCGGATGGGAATGCCAAAGGATCCCCAGCGAGACACGTCGAAGTACATCGACGTCGACTACACGCCGGAGTACCCCTTCGGCTTCGGGCTTTCCTACACCACGTTCGAGTACTCGAACCTCCGCCTGTCTTCGCCCACAGTGCCGGTGGGCGGGACGCTGACGGTCTCCGCCGGCGTCGCCAACACCGGCCCGGTGGAGGCGGAGGAGATCGTGCAACTCTACACCCGGCAGCTCGTCG
>Ga0187878_1003645_pt1 | contig 12511 bp, 10 predicted proteins | sample June2016WEW_17_1_FD_132979 | JGI IMG/M metagenome (GOLD analysis project Ga0187878, IMG submission 132979) | Peatland microbial communities from SPRUCE experiment site at the Marcell Experimental Forest, Minnesota, USA - June2016WEW_17_150 | ecosystem: Environmental > Terrestrial > Soil >...
GGTGCTGCTCGCCAAGCCGGAGACCTACATGAACCTCAGCGGCATGTCGGTCCGGGAGTTGGTGGAGGAGTACGAAGCCAAGCCGGAATCAGACTTGATCGTGATTCAGGACGAACTGGATTTCCCGCTGGGCACGTTGCGGATTCACACGCGGCGGAGTTCGGCGGGGCATAACGGGATCGAGTCGATCATCGGGGCGCTGGGCACGCAGGATTTCTTGCGTATCCGGATTGGAGTGGCTCCGGAGCGCAAGGTGGAGGATGGTCAGCGATATTTGCTGGCACCGCTTCGCAAGGCGGATCTGGCGGTAATCGATGGTGTGCTCGATACCGCCGAAGAAGTGGTGAAAGTGATTTTGAAGGAAGGTCCGGCGGCGGCGATGAACCGCTTCAACCGCAAGGAGCTGGAACCGGAGCAATAGGCTCGGAGAATTTGGAGACAGCGAATGAATCGTACGTATGAGTTGATGTTTATTGTCCGCCCCGATATGGCGGACGAGGATCTGGACAAACTGGTTTCGAACTTGGAATCTACCGTAACTTCAGCCGCCGGGACGGTGAAGGCCGTGGACCGCATGGGCAAGCGCCGTCTGGCCTATACGGTGCGCAAATTCCGCGAAGGCATCTACATTTTGATGACGATTGAAGGCGCAGGCACGGTGATCCACGAATTGGAGCGCCGTCTGCGCGTGACGGAGCAGGTGATCAAGTTCCTCACCGTGCGCGTCGACGAGGAGCAGAAGCGTCTGGATAAGATCAAGGCTCTTCGTGACGCGCGCAAGAAGGTGAGCGCGCAGCCCACGCCAAGCGCAGAAGAAGCGCCTGCAGCGGCTGGGGAAACGCCTGCGGCGGACGTCCCGGCGGCGACCGTTTAGCTGAGCCAGGGGTTCTTCTGAGAACCGAGAACTGAGAACTGAAGATCATGAAGGAGTGTTATGACTGAAGAGACGAAAGCACCAGCGGCAACCGAGCGGCCATCGCGGCCTTTCGGTGAGCGTTCCGGAGGAGGAGACCGTCCGCGATTCGGCGGAGGCGGCGGTGCTGGCCGTTCCGGGCCCAGTGGTCCGCCGCGTGAAGGCGGGCGGAAGTTTTTCCGGCGCAAGAAAGTCTGCAAATTCTGCACCGAAAAAATTGCCGACATCAACTACAAAGATTACCGGCTGCTCGGCCAGTTCGTGGCGGAAAGCGGCAAGATCGTGCCTCGGCGCTTGACCGGCGTATGTTCGCCACACCAACACCGCTTGGCCTCGGCCATCAAGCAGGCCCGCAACATCGCCCTGCTGCCGTTTGCTGGACGGGCATCGTAAGAGATTAGCCCGCGGATTTGCACGGATTCAGACGGGTACACAACAGCGTTGTCATTCCGAGCGAAGCGAGGAATCTGGGTTTTTGCTGGCGGCGAGACGAACCCAGATCCCTCTCGCTTCGCTCGGGATGACAAATAAGCGAAGGATCGGAGTCATATCATGGAAGTCATTCTCAAAGAAGATGTGAGCAAACTGGGCGCGCGCGGCGACGTGGTGAAGGTTGCCGAAGGATATGGACGCAACTTTCTGCTGCCGCGCAAGCTGGCCATTGAAGCGAATGCGGGCAACAAAGCCGTCATCACGCAGATGAAGGCTGCCTCGGTGCGCCGTTCGGCCAAGGAGAAGTCGCAGGCTGAAGAACTGGCAAAGCAGTTCGAAGGCTTATCGGCTTCGTTCCAGCGCCGCTCGGGCGAGCACGATCAGTTATTCGGCTCGGTCACCTCCGGCGACATTGCCGACGCCATTGTAAAAAAGGGAATCAACCTGGATCGCCGCCAGATCCAGCTCCACGAGCCGCTGAAGACCTTGGGCGAGTTCACCGTGCCGGTGAAGCTGCACAAGGACGTGACCGCGTATTTGAAGGTTGTGATCGAGAAGGAAGTGGTCGCAGAGTAGTATTGGAAAATCCGGCCCGGGCGCTCGGCCCGGTTTTTGTCCTGTCCTGCACTTTGTCTGTTGCTCCACACCGGCCTTGATCATTGGCACGTGAGCGTTAACCTGCGTAGAGAGCCGTTGGTCCATCCGCTGCCGTCGGTCGGCAAATAGGTGAAGTAAACGTAAAAGCTCTTGCCCAGCGTGTGCGGATCATCGCCTAGGCCGACGGCAGTGGGATACGCCGCAATCGGGCCGAAAGTACCAAGTGAGATGGGCAGCGTCCAGGCAAGGCCGTCGGTGGATTCCGCGTAAGCGAAGTTCGTATCGTCGGAAATGATCATCCCATAACGCTGCAAAGCACTGTTGTAGTGGATATCGAGATAGCCTGAATATGGGGCATGGGGATTGAGGTCGGTGGACGCTCCGCCGATCGCGGGCTGCAGATGCCAGTTGCCCTCATAAAATTTCTGGAAGGCGATAGAGTGATGCGGCGCCGGTCCGAATGCGGTATCCAGTACGTCGGTAGCCAACGCCCGCGCAACCGAGACGTTGGTAGTGGTCGACTCCCCTTGGGCGTTCGTGGTGTGCAGCGAACCGTTGGCGATCCAGTCGGGAAAATATAAATAGAAATACTTGCCGTCGGGCGAGAGCACCACCGGACCGTCGCCGATTTCAAAGCCGTCGAGCCCGACCGCGTATGCCTGGTTCAGACGAATGATCTCACCGAGGTCGGTCCAATGTAGGCCGTTATCCGTGGATGCAGCCAGCCCGAGGGCCGCATAGAGGGCATCGTTGGGGAGTTCTGCGTGGTAAGTCGCCAGCAGGTTGCTCGCCCCCGTCATGCCCGCAGGAACCTGATAGACCGGCCCCCCACCCATGTAGCCATAGCTGGGATAGATGGGGTTCACCGAGGGATTGGGATTCGGGGATACACTGACGTCATGAGGATCGCCCTTGCCGAGCGGGTTGTCGAGCGTGCCCACCGTGGTCGTAAACGACCCCGACTTGTTGTTGCCGACCCAATGTCCTTGCCTCATCTGCCGGTAGTGCGCACCGCCATCACTGCCAAAAAACTCGTAGCCATCGGACGTCTTGATGACGCCCAGCGGAGTGTCGGGCCAATCGAAAGTGTCGGTGAGCGGCGGCTGAGCCTTGGCGCCCGCCGCAAGGCGCTGCGCCGGAGAGGCAACGACGATCGGCGAAGTCACCGAGGGTTGGCAGACTGGAGTGAGAGCTTGGGCGGCGCTGACTCCGGTCGAGAATTGAAAGAAGCTGGCAAGCAAGGCAAGAGAGGCGAACGAGGCGCGGAAGAACATAAGATCCTCGAGTCTGGCTTGTGCGGTCGGTCGGACGATCAGGAGACGACCTGTCCCAGAGCGTCACCAGTCTACATTGCTTAAGAACACAAGAATCCGCGGAATGTCGCATGGGGCTCGGATTCCACTTTAGTTTTTGCGGCAACAACGGTCGCCGTCGATGTTGTGTAGCTGTTCTGTCTCCCGCTAACCCATTATGAAAGAATCACCTAGGCCGCATAAAAATCCCCTGCCAGCCTATAATTCCTGCTCACGGTTCCACTGACAGACCGTCTATTCCTATGCAAGCCCGGGTACGGCATCGACACCGGGCGGTATAGGAAAACGACAAGAACATGCCGGCCGATGTTTGGGCAGTAACACTTGCGGTTGGTACACGGGCCCACTCGAGAACAGAGTCCGAGAGAGTGGAGAAAGTCAGCGGGAACCTGGACCCCACGTGGGGCCGCATGGCTGGGCAAGAACGCCGCATAGACGATACGATCCTGATCCGCGAAGCGCAACGCGGCAACCGCGGCGCCTTCGAGGAGCTGGTGCGTCACTACGATCAGGCGGTCTTGCGGCTGGCGCTGCATCTCACCGGCACCGAGCACGACGCCCAGGACGTCTATCAGGACGCCTTCCTCAAGGCCTACAAGAACATCGGAAGTTTTCGCTTCGAGTGTTCTTTCTATACCTGGATCTATCGCATCGTGACCAATCTTTGTCTGGATCATCTGCGCAAGCGGAATGTGCGCAAGGAAGATGCGCCGGTGGTGAAAGACGCGTCCGGCGGGGAGTACGACCTCCTGGATCAAGTACCTGATGGTCGGGCGGGCGCGAATCCGGAGCGAGATTTGATGCGGCGCCAGTTGGGCGCAAGGATCTCCGGTGCCCTAGAAAAATTAACCCCGCGCGAGCGCATGGTCTTTGAGTTGAAGCATTACCACGGATTGAAGCTGCGCACCGTGGGCGAGATTTTGCACACCACCGAAGAGACCGCCAAGAACACTCTCTTCCGCGCCACGCAGAAATTGCGCGGGGCGCTGGCGGATATGAGATGAACCAAACAGTGTTGATTGCTCTGAAGAATTGGGTGCGATTATGAAGTGTGAATGGGTAAAGGAAAACATAACGTTGCATGTCTATGGCGAGCTGGCGGATGACGCTCGTCATGAACTGGAGCAGCATGTCGCGCGCTGCGCCGACTGCGCGGCCGAACTGAAAGCGGCACAAGAGTTTCACGATCTGTTGTCGCAGGCTCCGGTGGTAACGCCATCGCCGAACCTGGTCGCGGCTGCACGCATGCGGCTGCAGGAAGCGCTGGAGACGGCCGAGCAGGGCGGGTTCTGGCAGCGGCTGGCGTTTGATCCAGCGAATTGGCTGCGGCAAGTGAGCTTTTCGCCCGCGCTGGCGTCCGCGATCTTGATCCTTGGCTTCGCGGGTGGAGTGGGAACGTCCTACAAAGTATTCGTTCATCAGCCCCCGAATGCGGCCACGGGCGCGACTCCCGCTCTTGCCGAGGCTTCGATCACCGGCATCCGTTCCATCACGCAGGAGCCGGGGACAAATCAGATCGCCATCAAGTACGACACGGTTTCCACGCTGGAAACACAGGGATCGTTGAACGATCAGCGCATCCAGCAATTGCTGCTGTTTGCCGCCCGTAATAACTACAACTCGGGCGTGCGCATGGATTCGGTGGATCTGCTGACGCAAAAGCCGGATGTTTCGCAGGTGCGTGATGCGCTGATCTATGCCCTGCGCTACGACACGAATCCCGGAGTTCGGCTGAAGGCTCTCGATGGTCTGGGCGGTTTTGTAAAGGACGATGTGCGCGTCCGCGATGTGGTTCTGGAAGCATTGGTGAATGATTCGAACCCGGGCGTGCGCACGGAAGCGTTGCGCCTGATCGAGCCGGCGAAGGCCGACGGGAGCGTGCGCGGCGTGTTGATGACGCTGGCCGCCAAGGATCAAAGCCAGTACATCAAGTCGCAGGCCCGCACCATGTTGGCGCAGTTGCCGGAAATTGATTAACCCAGATCGAGCGATCGAGAATAGAAACTGAGGGGGTTTATTTGAAACGTTCGCCACAATTCGTCGGCCTGTTAGGCGTGCTGGCCATCCTTGCACCCCTGGCACTGGCTCAGGAAACGCACGTATCCCGCGAAGGCAGCACCTGGGGCCAAGTCCTCACGGGATCGCTGGCCGGAGTCAAGAACCTGAGAGTCAAGCTGGACATGGGCTCGGTGGTGGTTCGAGGCACCCAGCAAGCGGGCATCGACTATACGCTTCACATGCGTTCTCAGGCGTCGTCCGAGGAAGATGCGCGGCACCAGTTCGAAGCCTACAAAGTGAGCGCTTATGTGAAAGGAGATACGGCGTGGGTTGTGGGGGAGTGGCAGGGTGTCCATCGCATTAAAGTAGGGCCGGCGCGTATGACGATTGATACGGGCTCGCAGCGCAAGTTCTCGGGCGAGTTCATGATCAACGTCCCGCGCGAGATTACCCTGGTGAAGGTCGAAACCGAGGGCGGCAACATTGACGCCAGCGGAGTGACTGGCCGCGTGGAGGCGGAGAGTGGCGGCGGCAATATGCACCTCGATGACATTGGTGGAGGCGCCCACGCAGAGACCGGTGGCGGATCCATCAATGTGGGAACCATCAGCGGCGATATTGGCCTGCAAACCGGCGGCGGCTCCATCGTGGTGCATCATGCCAATGGGAAAGTCATCGCGGAAACCGGCGGGGGCAGCGTCGAAATTATTTCCGCCATGCAGGGAGCCAGCATCGAGACCGGTGGCGGAGGGATCGAGGTCCGTCAGTGCACTGGGACAGTGAAGGCTCAAACCGGCGGCGGCAACATCGATCTGGGAGATCTTGGTGGCCCAGCTGAAATTGAGACCGGCGGGGGCAGCATTCACCTCTCCTCCGCCAAAGGCCACGTACACGCCCAGACTGGCGGCGGCGGGATCGAACTCTACGGAGTTCCCTCGGCACGCGTTGAAACCGGCGCCGGCGGCATCGTCGTGAAGTTCGTGAAAACCGGCGCTCCGCCCAGCGATTCCAGGCTCGAAACTTCTGCTGGAGATATTACCGTTTACATCGCGCCGGATGTTGCTCTCTCCGTGCGCGCCAGCGTCGATCTGGGTAACGGACACCACATTACCTCCGACTTCCCGGACATCCACGTTGCCAGCGAAGGCGACCAGTGGGGTCCGAGGACGCTCAACGCGGAGGGCAAGCTGAACGGTGGCGGGCCCGTGCTGAAGGTTCGGACCACCACCGGTGATATCTGTTTTAAGCGGGCGAATTAGTAGACGAGCTTTACCGAACACAAGCGTTTCGAGAGTTCGGCGCTAACTCTCAGGAGGTTGCTCATGCTCAAAAAAATTCTGCCTACGATCGCCGTACTGCCTCTGCTGCTGAACCTGTCCCAAGCCGCACAGAGATGGGCGATTGATTCGTCGCAGCCCTTTGGCATTCCCAGCGAAGACTCGGGAACAAGCGCCTATCTCGGGGTCGACATCGCAGATATCACTTCCGATCGCCTGGGCGCACTGAAGCTGAAGGAAGAAAAAGGCGTCGAAGTGACAATGGTGGATCAGGACGCTCCCGCGGGCAAAGCCGGCATCAAGGAACACGACGTCATTTTGACTCTGAACGGTGCGATCGTCGAAAGCAAGACACAGCTGCACCGTATGATCCGCGAAACTCCGCCGGGACGCGTTGTCACTTTAGGGCTGAGCCGCGAGGGGCAGCCCTTGACTATCAAGGTGCAACTCGCCGATCGCAGCAAGGAATGGCCGCGTATGGGGCAGATGGATAAGGACTTCCACATTCAGGTTCCACCGATCCCCAACATTCCACCGATCCCCAACCTGCCGGACTTCGACCTTCCGAACATCGGCGTGGTTTACGTGCACTCGTCGACCCGAAGCGGCCTGATGGTGGAGAATCTCACGCCGCAGCTGGGCGAGTTTTTTGGCGCCAAGAACGGCAACGGAGTGCTGGTGCGGTCCGTGGAAAAAGGTAGTCGCGCGGAAAAGGCCGGGATGCGAGCGGGTGACGTGATAATTCGTGTCGGTGATCAGCCGGTCCATGACACCAGCGACTTTACTCACGCCTTGCATTCGCACAGTACCGGATCGGTGAGTGTGGGCGTGATCCGCGACAGAAGAGAACAGACTCTCACCATCACGCTGCCCGATCGCAAAGACTCCGGCGAGATGATCGAGGAAAGCCAGGAAGCGCCCGAGTTGGACGCAGACACTGCGACCGAACTAACGGAAGTGCAAAACGAGATTGCCAAGCTTCGTCCCCAGATCGAACTGGCAGCAGAGGAAGCGAGCCGCAAAGCCGCGACGGAAATACGACAGTCACTCTGCTCGCAGCAAAAGCAGATGAAGGAGCAAGCAGAAAAGCTAAGACAGGAATTCTCGCCCCAGATTAGGGAAGAGCTGGAAAAGAGTCGCCAGAAACTGCAGCAGGAAATGGAGCGCCTGCGTCATCGGATGCAAGGAGAGCGGCTGGAGATCTAGCTTGCAGAGTGGCAGCGAGCGAATGGCGCAAGGCACACTGCGTTACGTCCTGCCTGTTTGGCAGCGTACAGGGCAGAGTCCGCGGCCTTTACCAATTCGTCGCGGCTAGTACCGTGTTCCGGCAGGGCGGCGGCGCCAGCGCTAATGGTCACGGTCCGGGGCACGCCGGGAAATTGCCATCCTTCCACCAACTTCCGCAATTTTTCCGCCACACCCAAGGCTTGGCTGGCGTTCACTTGAGTCAGCAGTATGCCGAATTCCTCGCCTCCGTAGCGGCATACCACGTCCACCTTGCGCAGTTGCTGGTTAAATAGAGAGGAAGTTTGCCTGAGCACTTCATCCCCTAAGACGTGCCCGAACTCGTCGTTCAGCTTTTTGAACTGATCGATGTCGGCCATGACGACCGCCATACCAGTTCCGTAGCGGTGGGCACGTTCAATCTCCTCCATGATGCGCAACTCGAAAAATCGACGATTAAAAATGCCAGTCAGACCATCCAGGTAAGCAAGCTGCTTCACGCGATCGACATAATGTGCATTCTGGATGGCAGTCGCACAAATGTCGGCCACCGATTCCAGCGACTGCTGATCGCCGTCACGGAAGGCATCTGCCTTGGCGCTGTCGAGAGCGATGACGCCCAGCGTCTGTCCAAACGACACCAGAGGAATGCACATGCGCGAAGCCGTTTCCGCGAAGAACTTCACGCTGGCGGGCGCTTTGCAGAGATCGTTTTCCGTGCAGGTGCAACTATCCGCGAGGATCTTCCCCCAAGGTTCCGAGTTGGCTGCGAATCGGCCACCTTCCGGAATGCAAGGGGTCAGCGTTCCGTGATGGGCCCGCAGTACTAGGTCATGATCTTCCCGCAGGAAAAGGGAGACATGCGATACCTGGAAGGCATCCTGAATCAGCCCACAAACCCTGCCCAGTAGCTCTTCCAGATCCAGAACCGCGGTAGTTTGTTGGGCAATGGCATTGATCGCCTGTAATTGCCGCGCGCGTTGCTGCTCCAGCGAGTACAAGCGCGCGTTCTGCAATGCTATCGACGCTTGCGTGGAGAAGAGGGTTAGCAGGTCGATTGTTTCCGAATCGAAATGGTCGATGCGGTCGCTCTGACAATCGAGCACGCCCACCACTTCGTCCCGCACCATCAAGGGAATGGCGAGCTCGGAACGCGTGGACTTGGCAGAGCAGAAATAGCGTGGGTCTTTGCTGACGTCGGGCGCATAAACCGGCTGTTTCTGGTTTGCCGCGGCTCCCGTGATCCCCTGGCCCGGAGACCAGCGAGTTTTGTCTTGGCCCTCGTCCCAACCAATCTGCGAGCGCACGTACAACTCTTGCGACTGCCGATCAAGTAGCAGAATCGCCACATTCCGCAGATGAAAATAGTCGTGTGCGATCGCCAGAATGCGCTGCAGCACCTCGTCCAGATCGAAGGTGGAGAGCACCGCCTGGCCGGCATCATACAGGACCGCGATTTTGTTCATAGCTCAGCGGATATGGTAATGGAGCGACGGCGGTTACACAGGTTCCGAAAGTAACTATGAATAGTGCGTGTGAATTGGGCCTTACTTCCACTTTCTTGCAGTGCGGATCAACCCGTAAGCCACGGCGCAAAACCAGAAGTCCACAATCAGGCCCCAATCCGGCTGAAACGGCCGGTGTCGGGGCAGGTGCAGGGATGGCGCGAGCAGGAAGTACGCCACGTTGCCCAGCACGACCGCGAAGAAAGCCTGGAGGAAATTAACCACCACAGTTAGTTTAGACGCCAGTTTCGGCCAATTCGGGAGCCGTTTTCAAAGTGCATTTTCCATGATGTTCGCCCTGCTACCATTCCTTGAGAAACCCAGATGCTCGAACTCACCACGCCAGTCCAATACGTCAAAGGAATTGGTCCGAAGCTGGCGGAGATTCTCGCTACGAAGGAAATTGCAACAGTCGGCGATCTTCTCAATTATCTGCCTTTTCGCTATGAAGACCGGCTGAATCCGCGTGGGATCGCGGAGTTGCGCGCCGGCGAAATGGCTACCGTCATCGGCGAAGTCCGCAACTCGGGCCTGTTTCGCACCCGCCGCATGCCTATCTTTCAACTGACTGTGGGCCAAGGACGATCCCGGCTGCGCTGCCTCTGGTTCAATGCCGCCTATCTGCAAGACAAATTCAAGCCCGGCGAATTGATCGCGCTCTATGGGAAGGTGGAGCAGGATCCGAAGAGTTGCGAACTGCAGATCGTTCAGCCGCAGTTTGAGATGCTGGGCGATGCCGCCGCAGAAGACGCGGACGACAAGGCGGCAGCGTCGCTCGAGGTCGGACGCATCGTGCCCATCTACGAGTCGGCCGGGCAAGGCCGCGTGACCGCGCGCTGGTTCCGGCGAGTCATCCGCAAGGCTCTGGACGACCTCACTCCCGATTTGGCGGAAACTATTCCGGCGGCCGTGCGTGGCCGTCTGGCGCTGGTTTCGCCGCGTGAGGCGCTGTGGAAAGTTCACTGGCCCGAAGCTGGGGAGAGCTCCGAAGATTTGCAATCCTCCCGCACCCCCGCACACATCCGGCTGATCTTCGAAGAATTGTTCTTCATCGAGCTTGGACTGGAACTCAAGCGCCGCCAGCAAAAGGCGGAAACCGGAATCCCTTTTCGCCTGGACGATCGCGTGCGCCAAGCCATCAAGAAAATCCTGCCCTTCCATCCCACGACTGCGCAGAAGCGAGTCTTGAAAGAGATCGCCGATGACATGCAAAAACCTTATCCCATGCGGCGTTTGCTGCAGGGAGATGTGGGCTCGGGAAAAACCATCATAAGTTTTCAGGCAGCGATCATCGCCATCGAAAATGGTTATCAGGTGGCGCTGATGGCGCCCACGGAGATTCTCGCCCAGCAGCATTATTTTTCCGCGCGCAGAATTCTGGAGAATGCCGGATACCGCATCGTCCTGCTGACCGGCTCTCTGGAGGCGGACCGCAAGCGCGAAATTCGCCGCCACATCGCGCAGGGAAACGCGCAGCTCGTCATCGGCACTCATGCTCTCCTGGAGGAAAAAGTTGAGTTTGCGAGGCCGGGCCTGGTCATCGTCGACGAGCAGCACCGCTTCGGCGTTTTGCAGCGCCTCAAGTTAATGAAGAAATCGGGCGAAGGCAGCGAGGGTCGTGCCCAAACCGCTGCCAGCGAGGGTTCGGCGCAGATACCCGAAAAGAATCTTGCAGAGCCTGACGTTCTAGTCATGACTGCTACGCCGATTCCGCGCACGCTGGCGCTCACCCTGTATGGAGATCTAGACATCAGCGTGCTCGACGAACTTCCGCCGGGCCGCACGCCCATTGTCACCCGCAGAATCACCGACGACCAATCGCCCAAAGTGTGGGACTTTGTGCGCAAGCAGGTTGTGGCGGGACATCAAGCGTATGTGGTCTACCCCGTCATCGCAGAGAGCGAAGAGACCGAACTGAAAGCTGCGATCAAGATGTACCGCGAACTGAGCGGGAAAATCTTCGCCGATCTGAAAGTTGGCCTGCTGCATGGCCGCCTGGACGCCGATTTGAAAGATCAGGTCATGCGCATGTTCCAGAAAGGCGAATTGCAGATTCTGGTCGCAACCACCGTCATCGAAGTTGGCGTCGATGTGCCCAACGCAACCGTAATGGTGATTGAGCACGCGGAACGTTTCGGCCTCGCGCAGCTCCACCAGTTGCGCGGGCGGATCGGGCGCGGAGCTGCAAAGTCTTACTGCATATTGATGACCGGCGGCAAAGTGACCGAAGAAGGTGAACGCCGCCTCGACGCCATGGTGCGCACCAATGACGGCTTCCAGATCGCCGAACTCGATCTCGAACTTCGCGGGCCAGGAGAGTTCTTCGGCACGCGGCAGGCCGGGATGCCGAACTTCCGCGTGGCCAACCTGATTCGTGACTGGCAGTTGCTGGAACTGGCCAAGCGCGAAGCCGCGGCGGTGATGGCGGGGCCTAACTCTGAAGTCACGCAGGCAGAAATCAGCCGAGCCCTGGTCGCCCTGCGCACGCGCTGGCAGCATACCTACGGTCTGGTTGAAGTGGGATGAACTGGTAGAATCAAGCAGATGGCTGGTATTTCTCAACTGATTCAGATCGACCTCGCTCCGCCGCTCCGCGTGCCTAAGCCGGAGTGGCTGCGAGCCAAAGCTCCCGTCGGCGACGACTTTCACAACCTCAAGAAACTGGCGCGTGGGCTAGGATTGCACACTGTCTGCGAGTCTGCGCAGTGTCCGAACATCGGCGAGTGCTGGAATCACAAGACCGCGACCTTCATGCTCTTGGGCGACATCTGCACCCGCCGCTGCGGCTTCTGTGCCGTTCCTAAAGGCCGACCCGAGCCCATCGACTGGGACGAACCGCGCCGGGTGGCTGAAGCCGTTGCTACTCTGGGCCTGAAACACGCCGTCGTGACCAGTGTGAATCGTGATGATGACAACGTTGGCGGCGCCAAAGTTTTTGCCGACACCATTCGCGAGATTCGTGAACTCGTCCCGGATTGCCGCATCGAGGTATTGATTCCAGATTTTCAAGGTCTGGAAGAACCGTTGAAGATCGTGCTCGAGGCGCAACCCGACGTTCTCAATCACAATACTGAAACCGTGCCTCGGCTTTACCGCACGGTACGCTCCGGCGCCCGTTACGAGCGCACTCTAAAGCTGCTTGAGAACGCCAAAAAGTTTTCTCCCGGAATGGTGACGAAGAGTGGCGTGATGGTTGGGCTAGGCGAATCTACCCAAGAACTGATTGAAGTGTTCCGCGATCTCGGTGGCCGA
>Ga0187878_1003647_pt1 | contig 12510 bp, 18 predicted proteins | sample June2016WEW_17_1_FD_132979 | JGI IMG/M metagenome (GOLD analysis project Ga0187878, IMG submission 132979) | Peatland microbial communities from SPRUCE experiment site at the Marcell Experimental Forest, Minnesota, USA - June2016WEW_17_150 | ecosystem: Environmental > Terrestrial > Soil >...
CCTTAGTAACCACACCAATTGAACCACCTAATGTATATGAACTCCGTTTTTGTTCATTTGTCGTAGCCGGTGTTTCACCTGATGCTGCGAGTGTTTGTATATTGTCATTAGACCACATGGCGAAATATGGAGCGATGCCCAAATTCATCGTCTTCGTTGAATAACTAAATAAGCCTTTGAATGGAACTATCGGAGCCGAAACGCCAACTCCACCAGGAGTATAGGATGCATACGGATCATTGAATGAGCTCCATAAGCTTTCGTCTTTATTCAAAACCATACCTAATGTTACCGTTTTGCTTATACCGAAATTGATTCCGCCATATTGGTTATCTAGATAGAAATCACTTCCATTTCCTGTAGCTCTACCGATATCACCGAATGTATAATTTCTATACATCCCGGTCCATGCAGGATTCCTATTGATATCAGTAGCAGCATCCATAATGAAAGGGTTATACCCTAAAGCTTCGTATCTGGCTGTCCCGCTAGGTATTGACTGTGAATAAGCACCAATCGCCATAACGAGTAACAGCAAAACTGTCAGATGTTTTTTTAACATTACTTTTTCCTCCTATAATGTTATTAAATGTTTATTAATAATTCACCTATTCCTGTATTTCCCATGATGACGTCGGTCATGGATAATCCAATAATTAAGTGAAAACTTCTACTAAGTGTTTTACTTTGTTGATCATCCCTCTTATCTGGGGAGTATCATTATGCTCTTTTACTTTATTAATTCTTCCTAAACCTAATGCTTTGATAACGAGCTTCTGGTCTTTAGGTCTGTCAATTGTACTATGTATCTGTCTGATCTTTATTTTTGCCATACGATTATGCTATATAAATGCTTTGCGGTTCAACATTTCTTCTGGATCCAAGGGATTTCGCATCGTAAACATTTTTTAATGCATTCATTGTGGCTTTTACCATGTTATGAGCATTTGATGATCCGAGCGATTTCGTTAACACATCCTGGATTCCAACTGCTTCTAGTACCGCTCTTACTCCACCACCTGCTATAAGACCTGTACCTGGTGTAGCCGGTTTGAGAAGCACCTTGCCGGCACCGTATTTGCCAATTACAGAATGCGGCAACGTTCCCTTGCGCAATGGAACAAACACAATATTTTTTCTGGCATCTTCAGAACCTTTAGCTATAGCGCTGGAGACTTCGTTAGCTTTTCCTAAACCAATTCCCACATGACCATTCCCATCTCCAACTACAATAACTGAGGTGAAGCTGAACCTTCGCCCCCCTTTCACGACTTTAGCCACCCTTCCAATATAGACCAATTTATCCTTTAACTGAAGCTCTCCAACCTTAACTTTTTTCGCCATTAATCTAAATTTATTAATTACAAATATATATAAAAAAAAATTAAAAATCTACAAAATTAACCGAATTCATCAAATATTGCTCTCAGGGGAGGATTCGAACCTCCATTAACGGCTCCAAAGGCCGCTGTCCTGCCCTTAGACGACCCGAGAATGTTAAAAGTAGAATCCTTTTTTGAACTAACTGAGAACAAATTAGAGCAAATCCTTGTAAATTAAAAGATGCTGGAACGACTGAAATTAGAATTTTAAACCGCCTTCTCTCGCTCCATCAGCAACAGCTTTCACTCTACCATGATAAAGATAACCGTTCCTATCAAAAACAATATGCTTAATATTCAACTCTAAAGCTTTTTTTGCAAGTTTTACCCCAACTATTTTACTTTCTTCCCTTTTATTAGTTTTATCTTTAATCTCACCTTTAATGTTTTTACCTAATGTGGACACAGTACATATGGTTTTATTATTGACATCATCGACCAATTGAGCATATATATTATTTAAGCTTCTGAAAACCACTAATCTCGGTCTTTCGGAGCTACCCGCTACTCTTTTGCGGATTCTGAGTTTTATTTTTTGTCTGTGTGACAGATTTGCTTTTATTCCCATGATTTCATTTATCTAATTTCTTTTAAACAAATATGGAGCTGTTACTTTGCAGCTGCTTTCCCGGCTTTCCTTCGTACATATTCATTCTCATACCTTATTCCTTTGCCTTTATAAGGTTCAGGCTTTCTGAATGAGCGGATCTTCGCTGCAACCTGTCCAACCAGTTGTTTATCAATACCTGAGATGACTATTGAGTTGTCTGATGGTACTTCTACCTTAATTCCTTCCGGAGGATGAAAAATAATGGGGTGTGAAAAACCCAGGGTAAGAAAAAGTAAATTTTTCCTTAATTCTGCCCTGTAACCGATTCCAACCAGTTCCAGTTTTTTTGAAAATCCTTCTGTAACTCCGGAAATCATATTTTTTAAAAGTACAGAATATAGACCATGCAGTGCTTTATCTCTTTTCAGATCTGAATTCCTGGTAAAAAGAACTTCATCTCCCTTAACTTCTGATTTTATTAACGGATTTACACTCAGTTTCATTGAACCTTTTGGTCCTGTAACTTCAAAATCATCTCCAGATTTTGTGACCTTAACACCTTTAATAATCTTTACAGGTTTTTTACCTATTCTTGACATTCTTTATTCAACAAGGGATTAGTTTCATCCACTTGATATTATTTAATTAATTACTGTTATTTAATTATACTATAATACTAAACTAACATTAGTAATTCTTTCATCACCATATATTACAAATAACTTCACCGCCAATACCGTGTTTGCGTGCTTCCTTGTCGGTCATTAAACCTTGTGAAGTTGATACAATTGCGATACCGAGACCATTAAGCACTCGCGGGAGTTCTTTATTATTTACATATTTCCTGATACCCGGCTTACTGATCCGTTCAAGACCTAGAATAACGCTTTCATTATTGTAGTATTTCAATTTGATGATAATACTACCCTGTTTATTGGAAGTCTCGACTATCTGATAATCATCTATGAATCCGTTCTTCTTTAAAATTTCTGTGATCTGCTTCTTTAGATTAGATGCAGGAACATCGACGCTTCTCTTTCTCGCTTTTAAAGCATTGCGCACTCTCGTTAAATAATCTGATATTGGGTCCGTGTACATTTATTGTTTAATTCAAAATTTAAAAATATAAATTACCAGCTTGCTTTCCTAATACCTGGAATTTTACCTTCCAGAGCCATTTTCCTGAAAGTAAGCCTTGAAATACCGAATTTTCTATAATACCCTCTGGCTCGCCCTGTTACAGCACATCTATTGTGCAGTCTTAGAGGATTACTGTTCCTCGGAAGCTGGGCTAACGATTCATAGTTTCCCTGATCTTTCAACACTTTACGTTTTTGTGCGAATTTTTCGACCAATCTCTCGCGTTTTTTTTGTCTTGCTACCTGACTTGTTTTTGCCAATGATTCTCCTAAGTATATATTATATTAAAATTATGCTTTCTTTACAAAAGGCATCCCAAATGCCCGTAGAAGTTCATAAGCTTCTTCATCCGATTTTGCGGATGTTACAAAAGTTATATCCATTCCGAATACTTTAGTCACATTATCGATATTAATCTCCGGAAATATTACATGTTCTTTAATGCCAAGTGTATAATTGCCGCGTCCATCAAATGCTTTTTCAGACACTCCCCTGAAGTCTCTTATTCTTGGTATCGTGATGTTGATCAGTTTATCCAGAAACTCATACATCCTGGCTTTCCGCAGAGTCACTTTACATCCTATCTTCATTCCTTCTCGAAGCTTGAAGTTTGAAACGGATTTTTTTGCTTTTGTAATTACAGCCTTCTGCCCGACTATATTTTCGAGGTCTTTGATTACAACGTCGATGATCTTTGGATCCTGGGTAGCTGCACCAACACCCACATTAACGTTTATCTTTTTAAGCCTGGGTACCTGTAAATAATTTTTGTAACCGAATTTTTTAGAAAGTTCAGGGGCTACTTCTTTTCTATATATTTCTAGCAAACGAACAGGTACTTTCTCCTCTACAAAAACTTCTTTCTTCCCTTCTTTTTTAGATGAGGTTTTCTTGCCCTTTGCTTGTTCCTTACCAGTTTCTTTTGGTGCTTTCTTTTCTTTTTTTGTTTCCATCCTTAATTCTTACTTTCGGAATAAATAAACATTGTTATGAAGCTAAGAGATAATTATTTCACCACTTTTTTTGCCATAACGCATTCTTCTCTTATTACCTGCTTCATCCTGAATGATCTGCATACCTATTCTCGTAGGTTCGTTTGATTTCGGATCAATCAGCATGACGTTGGACATATGGATAGGTGCTTCTCTTTGCGATATCCCGCCTTGCGGATTCTTCTGGGTCGGTTTAGTATGTTTTTTGATAATATTCACACCCTCGACTATTAATCTATTTTTATCTCTGAAGATTTTAAGTATCTTACCTTCCTTGCCTTTATGGTTGCCGGAAATAACTTTTACTTTATCACCTTTTTTTAATCTTGTTAACATTACAGTACCTCCGGAGCTAATGAAATGATTTTCATAAATTGTTTTTCCCGCAGCTCTCTTGCTACCGGTCCAAAGATCCTGGTTCCTCTCGGTTCATTTTCAGCAGTTATCAAAACGGCAGCATTTTCGTCAAACCTTATATAGGAACCATCTTTTCTTCTTGTTTCTTTTTTAGTCCTGACCACAACAGCTTTTGAAACCTCACCTTTTTTGACCGTACCTCCTGGTATGGCAGATTTTACAGATACTATTATCAGGTCTCCGACACCGGCATATCTTCTATCAGAACCGCCCAGAACCCTGATACATCTTACTTTCTTTGCTCCTGAATTATCCGCTACTATTAAGTTGCTTTCTTCCTGTACCATTTTAATTAATAATAATATTATTTAACTTTCTCAACAATTTCCACCAATCTCCATTTTTTTCTGGTACTCAGCGGTCTTGTTTCCATGATTTTGACTATATCGCCTATGCTGGCTTCATTTTTTTCGTCATGAGCCATGAACTTGGTTGTCTTCTTGAAATATTTTTTGTAAATAGGATGCATCAGCTTTCTTTCAATAGCTACCGTAATACTTTTATTCATCTTATTGCTTACGACTTTGCCAATTCGTACTTTTCTCCTGCCGCGCTGAACAGATCGCAAAACCTGTTCTGTTTGCTGTTTCTCTTGTTCTAAATTTTCGGCCATTGTTAATTATTTTTCCTTCTTAGATGACAACTCAACTTGTTGAGCGGATAGTTCTCTTTCTTTTAAAATCGTATGTATTCTGGCTATCAACCTGCGTGTATTTTGAATGCTTTTGAAGCTTTCCAGCTGTCCCAGTGATCTTTGAAACTTTAGATTTTGCAGGCTTTCCGTTTCTTCTTTTAACCTGAGCTTAAGATCTTCGGTTGATAACTCTCTGATTTCGTATGTTTTCATGATGATAGTAGATATTATTCGTGATAATCGTATCTTGTAATAAATTTTGTTTTAATGGGAAGCTTATGTGCAGCTAACCGCATAGCTTCCTGCGCAACAGCCATCGTTACGCCCCCGACCTCAAACATTATCGTACCCGGTTTTACAACTGCAACCCAGTACTCCGGTGCTCCTTTTCCTTTTCCCATTCTTGTCTCAGCGGGCTTTTTCGTAAAGGGTTTATCTGGAAATATTCTAATCCAAACCTTTCCGTCTCTTTTCATCTGTCTGGTAAGAGCAATCCTAGCGGCTTCTATCTGCCTCTGGGTGATCCATGCCGGCTGCATAGCTTTCAGCCCGAAGTTGCCAAATGAGATCGCGTTTCCACGCGTAGCTTTTCCTGTTCTTCTTCCTCTTTGTGCTTTACGATACTTTACTCTTTTCGGCATTAATGCCATAATAAAAACTCCCTATATGATTCTAATTATCAATTTTATTTTCTAATAATTTTATCTCCGATGCAGATCCATACCTTCACACCTATCATACCATATATGGTCGGTGCCGCAAGGCTGGCAAAATCTATATTTGCCCTCAATGTCTGAAGCGGGATCCTTCCTTCCTTGAACTGTTCGCTCCGTGCAATTTCTGCTCCGTTCAATCTTCCTCCGCAGTAAATTTTAATACCTTCGGCCCCCATTCTCATACTCGATGCTATCGCTGTCTTTATTGCTCTCCTGTAAGACACTCTGTTTGATATCTGGTTAGCAATGGTTTCAGCTACCAGGAATGCATCCAGTTCAGGTTTCTTAATCTCCGTAACAAGTACTTTAATGTCCTTGTTCGTAATCTTTTTCAGCTCTGCTTCAAGGTGAGTGATCTCTTTTCCGCTCTTCCCTATTACATAACCCGGACGAGAAGTATGTATCGTCAGTGTAATTTTCTTTGCTGTTCTTTCGACCTCTATCTTCGATATTCCTGCATTTTCGAACCTCTTCCTGATATAAGTCCTGATCATATTATCTTCTTTGAGCTTGACGGCGAAGCTTTTATCGTCGTACCAGTTCGAATCCCAGTTATTTATTACGCCAAGCCTGAAACCTATAGGATGTGTTTTTTGTCCCAAGTATTACTCCTTATTTAATGATTCTCGTTCAGCAACAATAATGGTTAAATGATTAGAGCGTTTTCTTACTCTGTAAGCCCTTCCCTGTGGTGCAGGGAGCATTCTTTTTACAACCGGACCTCCGTCAACAAAAATCGTTTTAACAACCAAGCTTTTTTCATCAATCTTGCCTGTCTCGTTCTTATTCGATAGATTCGAAACCGCTGATTTTAGAGCAGCTGCCATTACATTCGATGCATGTTTGGGAGAGAAATGCAAAATGTTCAGGGCATCCTCGACCGATTTACCTCTGATAAGGTCTGCCACGAGTCTCATTTTTCTGGGTGAGGTCGGAATATATCTTTTAATTGCTCTTGCTTCCATAATTAAGTTTTTGCAGCACCTTTCTCTTCTTTTCTTGTACCGGAATGAGCCCTGAAAATACGTGTAGCAGAAAACTCGCCGAGTTTATGACCAACCATATTTTCGGTAATAAATACGGGAACAAACTTATTACCGTTATGAACGGCAAAGGTATGACCCACAAAATCCGGTGTTATAGTGGTCGATCTTGACCAGGTTTTGATAACTTTTTTTTGGTTCGTTTTATTCAAACCATCCACGATCTTCAGAAGTTTAGCGTCAACAAACGGACCTTTTTTTAATGATCTTGGCATTTATAGATTATTTTCTTCTTTTTACAATATGTTTATTCGACGGATTTTTTTTCTTCCTGGTCTTATATCCCTTAGTCGGCATTCCCCAGGGGCTCACCGGGTGGCCTCCTCCGGAAGTCTTACCTTCACCGCCTCCCATCGGATGATCTACAGGATTCATTGCAACTCCCCTGACGGACGGTCTGATTCCCAGCCATCGTGACCTGCCTGCTTTTCCGTAACTGATATTCTCGTGTTCCAGGTTGCTAACAACGCCGATGGTTGCTCTGCAATTATTCAGCACCATGCGAACTTCACCGGATGGAAGTTTTACCTGAGTGTAATGGTCATCTTTCGAAATGATCATACAAGAATTTCCTGCACTTCTAGCAATTTGCCCGCCTTTACCCGGTTTTAGTTCCAGATTATGGATAAAAGCACCCAATGGTATCTTTGAAACAGGCATTGTATTCCCGGGCTGGATATCGGCATTTTCATCGGATATTATCAAATTTCCTACTTTAAGATTGTCAGGAGCAAGAATATAATTAAGCTCACCATCCGAATACTTAACAAGCGCAATTCTGGCAGACCTGTTCGGATCGTATTCAATAGCCAGGACTTTTCCTTCCACACCTGTCTTATCTCTTTTGAAATCAATGATACGGTACATTCTTTTATGCCCGCCTCCTCTTCTTCTGGATGTGATTCGGCCGGTATTGTTTCTGCCTCCGGTCTTCTTTATAGGCTTCAAGAGAGATTTCTCAGGAACAGTTTTAGTGATCTCTTCGAATGATGAGATAGTATAAAATCTCGTTCCTGCTGTTATTGGTTTTAATTTTTTTAATGCCATTTATTTTCCTGTAAGGTAAAGGATGAATTTATATTTTAACCGAATTTCCGCCCTCGCTGACCGCCAGGAGGAGCATATTATCAAGTTCTTTCTGAAAATCTTCCTGCATAATATTAAAATCTTCATATTTCTTTACCGCGCATGATACAGTAAATGAAATTTCTTTACCTTCTATATTATAAATTTTCGTTGAGATATATTTTCTAAATTTCTCAAATTCAAGAAAAACTTTTTCATCCGATCCCATATTCAGTATCACTGCAAACTTATTAAGACCTATTCTGAAAAGCATATCGTAGCCAAGAAATTTTTCTTTTAATGCATCAGCTACAGCTTTATCCTGAAAATCTTTTTGCGCTGCCGTGGCTGTTTGCGAAGCAGGATTATCCACGGAGATATAAACACAATACAGAAAAGAATCATCGAAAAGCCTGCAACTGCTTATTTCCGAAGCCAGTCTTGTTTCAAAAAACGCATTATTGTATAACCCTGTCAGATGATCCAGAATATCAAGATGATCATGAGAAATACTTTCCAGATTCTTCAGATACAAGAACTGAGGAAAGGCAAGTTTGTAAGCCTTGCTCAGAAGCTTTTGCATCTCAAAAACATTCTCTTTTGTTTCAAATGCAAGAGCTCCTATGCAGAAATTACCGATTAAGACAGGGATAATGCAAAAAAACATTCCAGTTCTTAATCCTTCATTTTTAAAAAACCTGTATTCTTTGCTTTCGTTCCTATCAAAGAAATGGGTAATTATCTTCCCGCTCTGAATGGACTTCATAACCAGGCTGCCCTCCTCAATATACACAACGGAACCGTTTTCTGAAGGAAATTGCTTTGCTAGAGAAAATCCCCTATCTTCATAATGTATCAAAAACAGCTTATCGTATTCAATATATCTGGTGAAGCTTTTTTCTATCAAATCATAGATATATTCTTCGCTTTCTAATCTTCCTGCCGCCATGAGCTTCAAAATATTATCCTCATATTCAAAGTCTTCATTCAAGCTGTAGTATTTTACATAATTTGTAATGCTCTCGGAAAAGACCTGAAGTGTATAAAGGTTCGGGGTACCGAAAAAGTTGAGGGTTTTACTTTCACAAAGAACGACCGCTACGACATCCCCATCTATTAACAGAGGATTGGCTATTATTGATTTTATATTAAAATAACCTTTGTAGTGGCTTACCAGCTTCTTATCCTGATCGGATTCAAAATTAATAATTTCCGATACTTTTTTTAAACAGACACACGAGATAGGATCATTGCCGATCTCAAACCTTTCATTGAGCACATCTTTCCAGTTATCCTCTGAGGATGCGAGCAGCTTAAAGCTTTTCTTATTTTTATTAAACCAATAAACAAGCGCACTATCGGCACCATAAAAATCCTTTATAAGAACTAAAAGATTCTTAACAGAAACAGTGAATTTCTTATCTGAATCAAAACCATTGTTTGTAAAGAATTCAAATTTTAATTCACCAGCTTCCTTACTAAAACTGTTATATTCTTCAGACAATTCAGAATTTCAAAATAAATTGATTTCAATAAAAATATATTTTAGCTGTATATGAAGATATTGGATCGAAAAAATGCACAAAGTATCCGCCGATGATTCACATATATAAAAGAACTTCATGTAATAAGATTAACAATTTTAAGTGCAAAAACACCTAAAATTAATGGCATAGAACACAAATATATCAAAAATCTTAGTTAAAGTCAATGAATCGAAATATTCATAACAAAGGTAATAATCAGACTGTTAAGTCATTAATAAACCAATTAGATATAAAAAAACGCGGGTTATGAAAACCCACGTTTTTTTAAGATGCATTGGCATTATTTTCGATGTTCTGAAGCAGGATTACCTGCTTAGCGCATCTATATCCTACCCAGAAAGTCTAAGTCATTTCAAAGGGAAGGATAGTATTATTTTTATACATCCCGCGTTAGCATAATAAATATCATATATGCAATCAATTAATACAATGGTAATTTTTAATATCATGATATCTTTTAGTTATTATCTTTAGTTATTTTAGTTAAATGAGGGGTAAAATGCAGTTTTTACACGCAAAATAGCCTAAAAAAATTTTGAGACGCTTGATAAGGAATATTTAAACAATCTATTTCGAATAGCTTTTAAGACGTGAATTCCAGGAATATAAATGAATCTTGAAATTAAAGCAGGTTTTTCGTGTATCCAAAACCCGTTATACCTTTTTATAATGAAAATGTCCGCTCTCGTCTATAGATACATTCACTTTATCTCCGGATGCAATTTCTCCCCCAATAATTTTTTCGGAAAGAGGATTTGTGACATATTTTTGAATAGTCCTTTTCAATGGACGGGCACCAAAGGTAATGTCATACCCGACTTTGACTATCCAATCTTTAGCATCATTGTCAACGTCAAGCACGATTTCGTTATTCTTCAATAAAACTTCTTTAATTTTATTGAGCTGAAGATCTACTATGACTCTAAGCTCTTCATTAAGCAGAGGTTTGAACATAATTATCTCATCTATCCTATTAAGAATTTCAGGCCTTATCTTCGCTCTGAGCAATTCAAATAACTTCTCTCTCAGCTCATTTAATATCTCATCTCTATTATTTGGAGTAATGAACATAAGCTGATCTTGAATAATATGTGAACCGATATTCGATGTCATTATAATGATCGTATTTTTAAAATTAACGGTTCTACCCTGAGAATCAGTCAATATACCGTCATCAAGGATCTGAAGCAGAATATTGAATACTTCAGCATCAGCTTTTTCAATTTCGTCCAGAAGGATAACACTATACGGGTGCCGCCGGACAGCTTCGGTAAGCTGACCTCCTTCCTCATATCCTACATAACCCGGAGGTGCTCCGATCAGCCTGCTTACGGAAAATTTTTCCATGTATTCACTCATATCGATCCTTATCAGGTTATGTTCGTCATCAAACAGAAACTCTGCAAGAGCTTTAGCAAGCTCTGTCTTGCCCACACCTGTTGTACCCAGAAAGATAAACGAACCTATAGGTCTGGCAGCATCCTGTAGTCCTGCTCGGCTCCTCCTGATAGCATTAGCTATGGCACTGATCGCATTATCCTGACCGACCACTCTCTTGTGCAGGTTCTCTTCAATGTGAAGGAGCTTTTCTCTCTCGCCCTCCATCATTTTCGAAACCGGTATGCCGGTCCATTTTGCAACTATTTCTGCAATATCCTCTGAGTCCACCTCTTCTTTAAGCATTTTCTTATCCTTTTGAAGAGTTGCAAGCTTTTTAGATTTTTCTTCTATCTGTTTTTCAAGATCAATAATCCTGCCGTACCTGATCTCAGCAACTTTACCAAGATCACCTTTACGTTCATAATTGTCAGCTTCTGTTTTTAAGTTTTCGAGGGTTCCTTTCATCTCCCTGATGCTCGAAATAAGGTCTTTTTCAAGCTGCCAGTGGGCTTTTAGCTCATCCCTCAATGCAATATTTTCCGCAATCTCTTTTTCTATCTGCTGCAAGCGCTGATATGTTGTATTTTCCTTTTCTTTCTTCGCCATAGCGTTTTTTTAATTCATATAAGATAGTAATATTTTCTTAGTGAGAAAATGAAATTGTAATTTAAATGCATCTGCCATATATTTGTGTTTATACATGAAATATAGTAATAAAACAGTACCGAAAAGCAAACCCGCTGTATACGACATCGATAATACCTACTCGAAGTATTATCCGTTAATAATTCCAGCACTTACAATAATTTATTTTGTTTTCAGCTATTTCTCTAATGGTTTCTACCAGGATGACGAAGTTGCACATTATATTAATATGAGGGATTTCTGGACAAATCCCTGGATAATTATGTCCAACTGGGGAAAACCCGGGTGGAAAATATTTCTGGTTATTCCATCGCTGGGAGGGTATAAATTTGTTCTTTTGGTGAATTCGATCATATCGGCCGTGACAGCATATTTCACCATACTGTTAGCAAGACAGCTAAAGATTAAAAATACTCTGCTTGCAGGTATACTGTTCGCCTTCCAGCCGTTGGTACTCCAGCTTTCCTTTAGAAGTTACGCTGAGATATTTACAGGACTCCTGCTCGTAATGACGTTATACTTCTATTTTAAGAAATACTACATACTCTCTGCACTTTTATGCGGGTTGTCATTCACAGCCAGGCAGGAATCAGCACTGCTGGGAATTATACTGGCGATATTCTTCTTGAAAGAGAGGAAATTCCTGCCCATAATATTCCTGGTAATATTTCCTTTAATTATGGATCTCATCGGATTTCTTCATACGGGAGATATCATCTGGGCGTGGACAGAAATGAAAAATCTAAGCGAGTTCAGCCTGGGAATTCATCGAAGTTTTTTCCATTACTTTGAAGTATACATTTATATTATTGGTCCTGTAATTTTCACATTACTTATATTCGGGCTGATGGCACCCTTCATTTCAAAAGATGATCATAAGGAATTTTTTTCCAGAGAAATACTTATTATTCTTTTTTTCTTTGTTGTATTTTTGTTCCAATGTTATCTCGTGGAGAAAGGTACCAATCCGGGCTCATGGAGATATCTTCTGCAGATAAG
>Ga0187878_1003650_pt1 | contig 12505 bp, 9 predicted proteins | sample June2016WEW_17_1_FD_132979 | JGI IMG/M metagenome (GOLD analysis project Ga0187878, IMG submission 132979) | Peatland microbial communities from SPRUCE experiment site at the Marcell Experimental Forest, Minnesota, USA - June2016WEW_17_150 | ecosystem: Environmental > Terrestrial > Soil >...
ATAAAAATAAATGCCTCAATTTAAATCAATTGATATAGAAGTCCTGAAGAAGTATGATAAGCCGGGCCCGCGTTATACGTCATATCCCACGGCTCCTTTGTTTACCGACAGCTTCGGTCCGGAACAGTACAGGGAGGAAATAATTCGAACAAATGCGGAACTATATTCGACAGACCTGTCATTGTATTTTCATTTCCCTTTCTGTGACACATTGTGTTTTTTCTGCGGCTGTACGATGCTTGTTACCCACGATCGTAAAAGGATAGGAGAATACAATAAATATATCAAAAAAGAAATCGATCTTACCGCTCCTCTTATTTCAGCCGAGCGTAAATCTGCCCAGCTCCATTGGGGAGGCGGAACACCCTCATACCTGAGTCCCGATGAGATAAAAGACGTAGGAATGTATACAAGGGAAAAATTTCATTTCGATGATGACATAGAGGCAAGCGTGGAAATAGATCCGCGCGGATTGACCTTTGAGCATATGCAGGCGTTTAAAGAATCGGGATTCAACAGGATAAGCATGGGTGTGCAGGATTTCAATCCGGAGGTTCAGCAGGCGATCAACAGGATACAGAGCGAAAAAATTACGAGAGATGCAGTGGAGTGGTCCCGTGCACTCGGGTTCAAAAGCGTTAACCTTGACCTGATCTACGGGTTGCCTTTTCAGACAATCGAAGCATTCGAAAAGACCGTAGACAGAATAATCGATATATCGCCGGACAGGATCGCAGTATTTAATTATGCACATGTGCCATGGCTTAAGAAGCATCAGACAATAATAAAGCAGGATACACTTCCTACACCCGATATGAAGCTGCAGATATTAAAAATGACAATAGAAAAACTGCACGAAGCAGGCTACTGGTATATAGGCATGGATCATTTTGCGAAACCTGATGATGAGCTTTCGATCGCGCAAGGAAGCAAGACTTTGTACAGGAATTTTCAGGGTTATTCAACAAAATCAGGTTGTGATGTTTACGCTTTCGGCATGTCAGGAATAAGCCAGTTCAGGAATATCTATGCACAGAACTTTAAAGACCTGCCGGATTACTTTGGCAGGATGGATGCAGGACAGTTTGCTACAAAAGTCGGTTACACGATGACTGAAGATGACCATATCAGAAAGTATACAATCATGCGTCTTATGTGCGATATGGAATTATCCAAACCTGATGTCGAAAGCCGTTTCGGGATCGAATTTGATGAGTATTTTTCAGATTCATTGAAAAAGCTTGACGAATTTATAGAAGGCGGATTTATAACACTTGAACAGGGCAAATATAAAGTGATAGAGAACGGAAGGTTAATAATCAGAAATATTGCAATGTGCTTTGATGCTTATCTTGAAAAAATGAAAGCAGATAAGCCGATATTTTCGAGAACAGTTTAAAAACAAACAGGGAAAGATTGCATGCAAGACCACGTTAAAACAGACATTGTTCTATTAAATCTCGGAGGGCCTGATTCGCTTGATGCGGTCAAACCTTTTTTATATAACCTCTTCTGCGATCCCGGGATAATTAATTTTCCTTTGAGCTTTTTATTTAGAAAGCGGTTGGCTAAGTTAATATCTGACAAGCGTTCGCCGAAGATAATCCTTCAGTATAAGGAAATAGGGGGGAAGTCACCTCTGCTTGAACTCACGAAAAGGCAAGCCGTTGCTCTTGAACAAGCACTGAGGGAGGATTTTAAGTGCAATGTCTACATCGCTATGAGATATTGGCATCCGTTCACGGAAGAGGTATTGGAACAGATAGAAAAAGACGGTGCCTAGGAAGTGATCCTGCTTCCGCTTTATCCTCAATTTTCGAAATCAACCACCGGCTCAAGTGTAAATGAATGGAACCGTCTTATCAAATCCCGCCCTAAGTTAAAAAATGTGAATGTGAATATCGTTGAAAAATATTACGATCATCCCGTTTACCTTGATTCAATAATAGAAAATATAAACAGATCAATTGAAAAATTTCCAGCCGACAAACGGGATGAAGTACATATTATTTTCAGTGCACACGGGACTCCTGTAAAATTAGTCAAAGAGGGGGATCCCTATAAGGATCATATTGAAGCTACAGTTAAAGCTGTCACAGAGCGGGCAAATTTTCCGCAGAAACATCATTTGAGCTATCAATCCAAGGTCGGTCCGCAAAAATGGCTGGAGCCAAAAACGCCTGATACGATTCAAAAGCTCGCGGAGGGAGGTGTCAAATATCTAGTGATAGTTCCAATCGCTTTTGTATCCGATCATTTGGAAACTCTCTACGAAATAGGAATAGAATTCAGGCATCTTGCCAAAGTGAAAGGTATAGAACAATTTGAAGTTATGCCTGCATTAAATGATTCACCAAAATTTATTGCAGCTTTAAAAGACCTTGTACTGAATGTGAAGCAGAGTAAAGAAAAAATAGGTGCTAACGAAAGCACAGTTGTTAATGGATAAGAACAAAGTTATTGTAATCGGGGGCGGGATCTCAGGATTAGCAACAGCTTTCTGGCTCGATAGAAAGGGTGTTGACGTCAAACTATTCGAAAAGGAAGCCCGTGTCGGAGGTACCATAAAGAGTGAGATGGTCGACGGATATCTTATCGAGCACGGTCCAAGCAGTGCGCTCGACACAACGCCTTTGATAGATAAACTGCTTGTCGATTTGGAAATTAAAGAAGAAAAATTATCCGCAACCGATGAGGCTAAAAAAAGATATATTTTAAGGAACGGAAAGCTATTTCCCCTGCCGATGAATCCGTTCGCTTTTATGACAACCAAACTTTTTTCAAGGTCAGCAAAGCTGAGATTATTCAAAGAGCCTTTCATCAAAACAAGGTCAAACAGGAATGAATCGATAGCTGAATTTACCGAGCGAAGATTGGGAAGGGAATTCCTAGACTATGCGATAAATCCTTTTGTGGCGGGAGTATTTGCGGGTGACCCGGATAATATTAATGTGAAAACTGCTTTTCCCAAATTATATGACCTTGAGAAAGAATACGGAGGATTGATAAACGGAGCTGTCAGGTCAGCATGGAAAAGAAAGAGAAGCAAGGAAGTTTCTAAACAGTCCGCCAGGACATTTTCATTCAAGGAAGGGATGCAGACACTGCCGCTGATTATTTATGAAAGGATAAAAGATAAAATAGAAATGAATACAGAGGTTCTTGCTGTTGAAAAAACTAATGAGAAAAAATATAAAGTCAAATATAAATTGAACGGGCAGGTCAGGAGTGAGTACGCTGATGCGATTGTGATATCGCTTCCTTCATTGCAAGCATCTAAATTGCTCTCTCCGTTCGATGAGAAGCTTTCATGCGAACTCAAACAGATATACTATCCTCCTGTAAACGTTGTATTCATGGGATTTAGAAAAAAAGAAGTAAATTACAAATTAGACGGATTCGGTTATCTTATCCCGGCGAAAGAAAATAGAAAAATTCTCGGTTCATTGTGGAATTCATGTATATTTCCGAACAGGGCACCGGACGGGAGTTACGCAATGACAACATACATCGGTGGTGCAAGGCAGCCGGAAATGACAGAGAAAGATGATGATGAAACCATCGAACTTACATTGAAGGAGCTGGATTCTGTTATTGGGTTGAAAAGCAAACCGGATATAGAAAAAATAATCAGATGGGACAGGGCTATTCCCCAGTATAATAATCATTATGCGGACATAACCGATAGCATAGAGAAATTTATGAACGATAATAAGGGCATTTATATATGCTGTAATTATTACAAAGGCATTTCTGTTGGTGACTGCATTAAAAATGCAGATGCTACAGTAAACTCGGTCTTGAATTATCTAAGAACATTGGATTAATTTAGAATATATGAAAACAACGAATAATATTACATCTTTCCCGGTCACACGCCTTCGTCGATTAAGGAAAAACCAGGCATTAAGAAATATGTTCGGTGAGACAACCCTTTCCAAAAATGATTTTATTTATCCTCTTTTCGTGGTTACGGGCAATAAGATCAAAAAGGAAGTAAGCTCGATGCCGGGGATCTACCAGATGTCTGCTGATAACATCGTAAAAGAATGTGAAGAAGTAAAATCTTTGGGAATACCGGCAGTAATATTGTTCGGGATTCCCGATAAGAAGGATGAGATGGGTACCGGTGCCTACGACGAGAACGGAGTCGTTCAAACAGCTATTAAGGCTATTAAGAAGGAAATACCGGAACTGATAGTCGTGACCGACGTCTGTCTATGTGAATATACATCACACGGGCATTGTGGTATCGTGAAGGACGGCGTCATACTTAACGATCCAACACTGGAGCTGCTTTCCAGGGAAGCGCTAACACATGCACAGAGCGGTGCGGATATTGTTGCTCCGAGCGATATGATGGACGGAAGAGTAGGTGCAATCAGAAAAAATCTCGATGAGAATAGCTTTCAGGACTTGCCAATTATGGCATATTCCGCGAAATATTCATCATCATTTTACGGACCATTCAGGGAAGCTGCGGAGTCTGCTCCTCAGTTCGGTGACAGGAAAACTTACCAGATGGACTTCAGGAACTCCGATGAAGCGATGAGGGAGATTGCTCTCGATATTCAGGAAGGTGCCGATATTGTTATGGTAAAACCCGCCTTATCTTATCTAGATATTATCCGCAGGGCTAAAGATACCTTTAATATTCCTATTGCAGCTTATAACGTGAGCGGGGAATTTTCGCTTATCAAAGCTGCTGGAATCAAAGGTTGGATCGACGAACAGAGCATGATGATGGAAGTACTGCATTCCATCAAGAGAGCAGGGGCAGATGTTATTATTTCTTATTTTGCTAAAGAAGCAGTAAAATTATTATAGATAATACAATGAAGACCGATACGAGCAGCAGGTTATTTTCAGAAGCGAAAAAAATAATGCCGGGAGGAGTAAATTCACCGGTGAGAGCATTTAAATCAGTGGATAGAGAACCGCTGTTTATCAAGAATGCAATAGGGTCCAAGATCATCGATGCGGATAATAATGAATACATTGATTATGTCGGTTCATGGGGTCCAATGATACTCGGTCACTCTCATCCTGACGTTTTAGCAGCGCTACATTCCGCTATCGAGGACGGAACCAGCTTTGGGGCATGCACCGAAATAGAAATAAAACTCGCAGAGCTTGTTATTAAGCTTGTGCCTTCGGTTGAGATGGTAAGGATGGTCAATTCAGGAACAGAGGCGGCAATGAGCGCAGTTCGTCTGGCGAGGGCATATACTGGAAAAGATAAAATTATTAAATTCGAAGGGTGCTATCACGGACATTTTGATTCATTCCTTATCAAAGCCGGTTCCGGGGTTGCAACACTCGGGCTTCCCGATAGCCCGGGTGTGACGAAATCGACAGCTGCGGATACATTAACCGCAAAATACAATTATATATCTTCCGTAGAAGAGCTCATTGAAAAAAACAAAAAACAAATAGCTGCAATTATAATCGAACCGGTAGCAGGAAATATGGGATGCGTTCCCGCTAAGAAAGAATTTCTTCATAAGCTGAAAGAGATAGCAAAAGCCGAAGGTATTGTTCTAATATTTGATGAAGTAATGAGCGGTTTCCGTGTAGCAGCGGGAGGTGCACAGGAATTATACGGAATCAAACCCGACCTTACATGTTTTGGTAAGATCATAGGAGGGGGACTGCCTGTAGGTGCTTACGGCGGAAGAAAAGATATTATGGAGATGATAGCCCCTTCCGGACCGGTTTACCAGGCAGGAACACTATCGGGAAATCCGCTTGCAATGACAGCGGGTTATGAAACGCTCAGGATCATTTCCGAAGATAAGAATTTCTATGATAACCTCGTCAGGAATGCAGATTATCTTTATGAAGGAATTAATAATAATATCAGGGAGCTGGACCTGCATTATAAACTTAATTCATGCGGTTCGATGTTCACTTTGTTCTTTACAGATGAAGAAGTAACCGATTATGACTCTGCAAAAAAATCAGATCTAAATAAATTCACATCGTATTTTAATTCAATGCTGGACAGCGGTATATATTTACCTCCGTCCCAATTTGAAGCATGCTTTATTTCATCCGCCCATTCCAGAGAGGATTTCGATGAGACTATCAAAGCGAACTATAATGCTTTGAAAACTATATCGAAATAATTCTTTTCTGTTATGTTCGAAGTATTCAATAATTCAAGTTTTTGAAAAAGATAAAATGAGTATATTGCTGTAAAATTTGCAAGTTATACAGCATGTATGATATTACCGGGTTTGAACAGGTAAATTGCCTTCTTTGCGGAAGTTCCTGCTACAAAGTTCTGCTAAAACACAATACCAACGTTGTAAAATGCCTTGATTGCGGGTTTGTTTATTCCAATCCCAGAATTAAAGAAGAGTACAACAGACAGAACATTTCCGGTCAGGGTGATTTTGATATAGTAAGATATAATGCATTGAGGGACCATGAGATACCCAGATTCAATGAACAGCTTAAAAAGATAGAAAAGATAAAAGATCACGGAAAGATACTGGATATAGGATGCGGCAACGGAAATTTTTTGGAGTGTGCCAAACACCGGGGATGGGAAACATACGGTGTTGATATTAATCCTTCTTCACTTAAACCCTGCTCAAAGTTCGGAAGTATATACATCGGAACTGTTCACGAAGCTAAGTATCAGGATGATTTTTTTGATGTAATATTTTCCAGCTCGACATTTTATTATTTGACCGATCCACTCGTATTCCTGAAAGAAACAACGAGGATTCTGAAGCCCGGGGGACTTATATTTATTACAGGTATACTTAATATTAAATCATTGGCAGCAAGAATTAACATTGAACGTTACATCCGACCTTACCCTCCTGAACAGGTCAGCTTTTACTTTGATAAAAAACACCTTAAAATTCTTATGAATAGATCCGGTTTGAAGAAAATCACGTTACGAACATCCGGGCTGGGAAGCGGACGCGTAAAACTATCCGTCAAGGGTAATAATGAAGAAAGTAATGTTCGCAAAGAAAACGTCCGATCGGCAGTTCAAAAAGATTCCTTAAACAGAAATATATTTAAAAGGATGGCCAGATCTGTAGTGAACGGGTTTCTAGACTTTTTTGGGCTCGGATATCATATTACGATGTATGCTTCAAAAGAAAAGTAGTTTAAAGTTATAATAAATATTTTCCATTCTTAGAATTTAATCACCTTAAAAAAATGAGAAGATATCACTATGTAATTTACGTTATACTCTTAATTAATTTTTCAGGATTCGTTTATACTACCGAATTACCTACTATTGCCCAACCGCTTGTTGTAAAAGAATGGCAGTGTGCGGGACCTTTCGAAACAGGTGCACGTGAAGGTGCTGTAGATGCTTTGTTTCCGTGGGGTACAGATGAGCCTTATGGCGGTTATCCTTCCGCATTTGCAAACGGAGGAATGGTCGAATGGAAACCGGTAAAATCGGATGCAGACGGCAATGTGACGGCGGTCTTCTCCAATGCTCCATGGACAGTGCTCGGAGAAAGCTGGGGCGTAGTGGGGATTAACTATAGTGCAGTTTGTAAAGGGTACTTAGATTCAGATAAGAAATATAAAGTGAAGATAAATAGCAAGGGTGTCAGGAGCGTGTCTTTAAACGGTATGAATGTGATGACCGATTATTACGGTTTCAAAAGATGGGAACCGCCGGTCATTCTCGAAAGCGGGAAGAATGAAATTATACTTAAATTAAATTCCTACGATGATACTGTACAGTTTAGTTTTTCGTTCCTTCCAGATTCCGATGATATAAGGATAGTTTCGAATGACGTCACCTATCCCGATGCTGTTGAGAATACTATAGTAGATAGCTGGATAGGGATACCAATTGTGAATTGCACGGATGAATGGTTAAAGAATATCAGCGTGGAGATTGGAGGAAGTGAGTATTATGCAAATAATGGTATTGATAATATTTCCATCCCACCACTGGGAGTAATAAAGGTCCCTGTTAAATTGCAAAGTACAAAATCATTTCCTATGGTGACCGATAAAAAAGAGAAGAATTTTATTGAACTTAATATCAAAGTACACGATGACGGAAAGTTGTATACAAAAGAGAGTACTATCAAGATCCCGCTCAAACGTCACAATGAAAACAGAAGAGAAACATTTTTAAGCAAAATAGATAACTCCGTACAATTTTACGGATTAAAAGAACCAACCGATTTTGATCCCGCAAAGCAATACGGAATGATATTTACTTTACATGGTGCGGGAGTTGATGCATTAGGACAGGTGGGCGCTTATGCTCCGAGGGACTGGGCTTTTGTAGTAGCACCGACCAACAGGAGGGAATACGGCTTTAACTGGCAGGAGCAAGGGAGAATGGATGCACTTGAAGTTTTAGAGGTGGTTAAATCAAGATACCCTATCGATGATAACAGGATAATGCTTACAGGTCACTCGATGGGCGGGCACGGAGCCTGGCATTTTGGTACTTTCTATGCTGATAAGTTTGCGGCATTTGCACCCGCTTGCGGGTGGATGAGCATTGATATGTACATTCCGATGTTCTTAACAAAATACAATACTTATGCTCCCCCCGGATTAAAAAGTATCTGGGAGCTGGGATATTTACCTGACAGACCGCAATTAAGCCTGAAAAACCTGTTCAACCTGCCCTCAATGATAATGATAGCTGGAGCAGACGATAATGTCCCTCCGGTTCATGGAAGATTATTTGCTGAATCATTACGCAGGCTCGGTATAAATCCCGAAGTTCATGATATCCCCGGAAAACCCCACTGGTTCGATGACGATACGGTGAGACCTGGAGCAGATGTGACGGATGCAATATTCTTTGAGGATTTTTATAAGAATAAGGTAAGGGAGGGCTATCCTGAAGAAGTGAAATTTTTTATGACGGATGCTGCTGTTACGGATCACCTGTATTGGATAAAGATTGCAGATACGTATAAATTTCTTGAGCCTGCAGAAGTTGATGCGAAGTGGATAGATAATAATTATCTGGATATTACCAGCAGGAATGTTTCGATGATGGAAATAATATTGAAACAGCAAAATGCTTCACAGGTGAACGTGAATTGGAATGGGAATGCAATTACATTTACACCAACGGATGGTGTTCTGCAGATAAAAGATCCGGATTTCGTTCCCGTTTCGGGCAAATTAACTAAAGAGATTGTTCCCGGACCGATGAAACGAGCATATATGAATCCGTTTGTGATAGTGATAGGCTCAAATACCGATGAGCAGACGTTTAATTCATATCTAAATGCTGCGAGACAGCAATCCGTTTTCTGGTGGTATAATGCAAATGGGTATGTGGAAATAATGACGGATAAAGATGCTTCTCCGGAAAAGATCAAAGATAAGAATCTTATTCTTATAGGAACACAGGAAGATAACTCATTATTGAGGGAGAAGATCGCACTTACACCCGTACAGGTAAGCGGGCAGGGAGTTTACATCGACGGCAATGAGATCGCGAGAGGGGAGTATGCAGTAAAATTCATCTATCCGGATACATCAAATAATAACCGGCTGATATTATTTTCTACAGGCACAAGCAGTAAATATGCTCTTCTCGCTGAAGCTTTTCAAGCATACGCTACTTCGAGCGGGTTACCCGATTTAATAATCTTTGATGAGAAAGTGAGGGAGTTCGGATTTGGAGGACTTACCGCTGCAGGGTATTTTAACAAAGCATGGAGATTTGATAAGAGTTTGTGTTATTATTAATTCAAAAATTTCACAGTGCTTTATTCTACATAATACGTTTAACTTTATAAAGTAATTATATGAACGATCAATCTAATTTAGTAAAGGCAATCTTTATCAGTTAGTTTTATGATAGGTCTTGGCTTGGGTATTGGTACAGAAGCTGGTAATCTTTATTTAAAACATCTGGTTGCTAAAGAGACACCTGAATTAGAAAGTGAGTAATTTTTTTCATGATGAATGAAGATAAATTAATAGAGATTAACAAAAATCTCTGGAACGGTAAAACCCCGATCCATGTCAAATCCGATTTCTATGATGTAGATGGTTTCAAGAAGGGAAAAACATCTTTGAATTTTCCTGAAATAGAAGCACTTGGAAACGTGAAAGATAAATCGATACTTCATCTTCAATGTCATTTTGGTTTAGATACATTGTCACTGGCACGGCAAGGCGCGAAGGCTACCGGAATCGACCTATCAGATAAAGCAATAGAGACAGCAAAATCATTGAACTCCGAGCTTGGATTAGACGCCGAGTTTATTTGCACCAATCTTTATGACCTGAAAAATTATCTGAATAAGAAGTTTGATATAGTATTTACATCTTATGGAGTTACCTGCTGGCTTCCCGATCTCGATAAGTGGGCGGAAATAATTTCTTACTATTTAAAAGAGGATGGAATGTTTTATATGATAGAATTCCATCCTATACTCTGCATGTACGATGAAAATTTTGAAAAATTAAAATATTCATATTTTAATAGGGGTCCGATAATAGAAGAACAAAAAGGGACATATACTGACAGAGGCGCAGAATTCAAACAGAGATCCTGCGAATGGTCCCATTCTATAAGTGAGGTAATGGGTTCATTGCTGAAAAAAGGATTTAAGATAGTCTCGTTCGAAGAATTTCCCTTCAGTGTTTACAATTGCTTTAATAAAATGGTAAAAGATGAACACGGTTTCTGGGAAATCGAGGGACTGGAAGACATAATTCCGATGATGTATTCCATCAAAGCTGTTAAGGATATTATGCAATTGTAGAGATAGGAAAAAGTTGTTATTTTTGTCAGGATTCTGCCCGTAGTTCTCCGCCGCGGCGGATGGATAGAACGACTGACGGAGTTTACCCGCCTCTGGCGGGGATCAGAAATTGAGATTTAAAATGCGCCCGTAGTTCAACTGGATAGAACGTCTGACTACGGATCAGAAGGTTGAGGGTTCAAGTCCTTCCGGGCGTACAAGGATTTACTTCGGTGCTTTCCTTACCTTGTCGAAAGGATAGAACGACTGACGGAGCATGTCCGCCGCAGGCGGGGATCAGAAGGTTGAGGGTTCAATTCCTTCCGGGCGTACAAAGATTTACTTCAGCATATTATCCGCATCAAAAAGACCGAAGCCCAAACGCAGACCCAATTCAGTGTTTCTCATATATCCTGAATTCGAAGTGTATGATTTGGTAAGATCGGGATTAAAATAGAATTCTAATGAAAAGAGGAAAAAGTCCATTCCTTTAGCTATGCCTATACCGGATGAGATACTAAAAGTTTGTTTTTTCGAATTATCGAATACATTCTCAAAACCTGCACTGATATTTTTTCCGATACGGAAGCTGCCTTCAAACCCGCCATAAACATAAAACAACCACGTTTGATACGGCAATCTGAATCTCTCTGTAATGGCTAGCGTAGTCCATGTAACATCATTTTTGACAGAACTGGTCCCCACTACTTCCCTTAATTCATTATATACCGGGTAATTGAATTTAGTCGATTTGAATTTAATTCCCCAATTAACATTTGTAGAAATAAATCTCCTGTTCAAAAATTCACCATAGAGACCTAACTGAAATGTCAGAGAGGTGGGTTGATAGTATGACGTATCAAGAACAGGATCGGGATGTACCCAGCCGTATGTATTCGTGGCATAACCGAATTTCAATCCATACCCGGTGATTTTTTGCGAATATGTTTCTAATGGATGTATGAAGAGTAAAAATAAGACTGCTGTTAAAAGATATTGAATGTGTTTCACCAATTGCGAGTATTTCTATTCATTAATAATTAACACAAACTTACAGTGAAATGTCATAATATACAAGCGATGTGTGAAGTGTAAGTATATTTCATGGCAGTTTCCCTTGTTTGTTTTTCATCTTATTGTATTTATTTTAATACTTGATACTTATAAAACAATTCACGGAATCCGGGATTATATTAACAGACTGATATATGCGATATTAGATAAATTTTATTTTTGATATTAATTTTGCTCAATTCCGGGGAAAAAAGATTGATCAGATCGTTAGGGATTTCTGCAAGTTCAGCCGCCGATCAATTTCTCCAGATGTTTAAGGTTCGTTGTAGTCTGATAATATTCTCCCATCCATCTGCGGCACCTGTTGGCATCGATGGGCTGACCGATAACAGGTACGTCCAATCTCATGCATAAATTCATTCCGCGGACCAGCTCGGGCAGGCAAGCCATTCCAAACACACCGATCGTTCTTCTCTGTGCCTTGAGCTTTCTGAAGAGCGATTTCAGATTTGCTTCCATCCACAGATACGCCTTTATATCATACTTAGCCAGTAATGCAGTAACGTTATTGATAAAACATTTCTTCGAACACTTCTGGCACACAAAATCTATCCCATCCGTTTTTGCTTTGCAATTCTTATCGATGTCATGCAGGCAGTAGGGGAGGAATCCCAATTTTATTTCTGCTTTGCTGAAACTATTTTTGTACAGCCTGTTGACCAGCTCGATCTCAAGCATATAGAGATGATATTGCTCCTCTATGGTCGAGATAG
>Ga0187878_1003654_pt1 | contig 12493 bp, 8 predicted proteins | sample June2016WEW_17_1_FD_132979 | JGI IMG/M metagenome (GOLD analysis project Ga0187878, IMG submission 132979) | Peatland microbial communities from SPRUCE experiment site at the Marcell Experimental Forest, Minnesota, USA - June2016WEW_17_150 | ecosystem: Environmental > Terrestrial > Soil >...
CCCAGCAGCACCGCTTTGCCCTGCGCCGGCCGCCCGCCCGATCCCACCACCTTCTCGTTCTCTTCGCGGAACTTGAACTTGTCCACCGTTTCCTCGGGCAGGAACTCGGTGTCCCCGATGTCCTCGACCCGCACCCAGCGCATCATTTGCCGCACGATGGTCTCCAGGTGCTTGTCGTTGATGTTGACGCCCTGCAAGCGGTAGACTTCCTGGACTTCGTTCACCAGGTACTTCTGCAATTCGGTCTCGCCCAGCACGTCCAGGATGTCGTGCGGGTTGCGCGGCCCGTCCATCAGCGGATCGCCGGCCTTGATGCGCTCGCCTTCCTGCACGTTGATGTGGATGCCGCGCGGAACCAGGTACTCGCGCTCCTGGCCGTCGTCCCCGCGGATGACCACCTTGCGCTGGCCCTTGGTGACGTCGCCGTATTTCACCGTGCCGTTGATCTCCGCGATGATGGCCGTCTCGCGCGGCTTGCGCGCCTCGAACAACTCGACCACGCGCGGCAGACCGCCGGTGATGTCCTTGGTCTTGGTGGTGGCGCGAGGGATCTTGGCCAGCACGTCGCCGGCGTGCACTTCCTCGCCGTCCTTTACGGTCAGGTGGGCGTGGGTGGGCATGAGGTAGCGCTTGTCTTCCCCGCGCCCGCCGGTCAGCGGCCGCACGATGATCGTGGGCATGCGCTTCTCGTCGGGCGAGTCGGTGACCACCCAGTGCGACATGCCGGTGATCTCGTCCATCTGCTCCTGGAACGTGAGGCCGTCGAGCAGGTCCTTGAAATGAACCACGCCGCTGACTTCGGTCAGGATCGAGAAGGTGTAGGGGTCCCACTCCAGCAGGATCTCGTTGGCCCTCACCCGCGATCCGTTTTCGACGCGCAGCTTGGCGCCGTAGACCACCTGATAGCGCTCTTTTTCACGGCCCTTCTCGTCCACCACGGCCAGGATCCCGATGCGGTTCATGGCCACCAGGTCGCCCACCTTGTTGCGAACCGTGGCGATGTTGAGGAACTTGGCGAAGCCGTCGGACTTGGTGTCCTGAGTGGACTGCTCGCTAACCCGGGTGGCCGCGCCGCCGATGTGGAAGGTACGCATGGTGAGCTGGGTGCCCGGCTCCCCGATGGACTGCGCCGCGATGACCCCCACCGCCTCGCCCCGCTCGACGAACCGGCCGGTGGCCAGGTTGCGGCCGTAGCAGAGCTGGCAGACGCCGCGCTTGGATTCGCAGGTCAGTACCGAACGGATCTTCACGCGCTCGATGCCCGCGGCCTGGATGGCCGCCGCCAGGTCCTCGGTAATCTCCTGGTTGACGCCGACGATCAGGTTGCCCTCGTAGTCGATCTGGTCCTCGAGAGCGACGCGCCCGACGATACGGTCGCGCAGCGCCTCGATGATCTCGCCCGATTCGACGATCGGCTCGACGTAGATGCCGTTGGCCGTGCCGCAGTCGGCCTCGGTCACGATGACGTCCTGGGCCACGTCGACCAGGCGCCGCGTGAGGTAGCCGGAGTCGGCCGTCTTCAGCGCGGTGTCGGCCAGGCCCTTCCGCGCGCCGTGCGTCGAGATGAAGTATTGCAGCACGTTCAGGCCCTCGCGGAAGTTGGCCGTGATGGGGGTCTCGATGATGTCGCCGGAGGGTTTGGCCATCAGGCCGCGCATGCCGGAGAGCTGGCGGATCTGCTGCTTGGAGCCGCGGGCCCCGGAGTCCGCCATGATGTAAATGGGGTTCAGGTAACGGCCGGTGCGGTCGTCCTCCTCCATGACCTTGAACATCTCCTCGGAAACGCGCTCGGTGACCTTCGACCAGATTTCGATGATCTTGTTGAGGCGCTCACCGTTGGTGATGGAGCCCTCGATGTACTGGTTCTGGACGCCGATCACATCATGCTCGGCTTCCTTCACCAGGGCCTGCTTCTGCTGCGGCACCACCATGTCGTCGATGCCGATGGAAATGCCCGCGCGCGTGGCGTAGTCAAACCCGAGCTCCTTCACCTTGTCCAGCATCTGCACGGTGGTCGGCAGGCCGAACTTCAGGTAGGCGTATTGGACGAGCTGCGTGAGGCCTTTCCTCTTCAGGAGGCCGTTGATGAAGGGCATCTCCTCAGGCAGCGCGTCGTTGAAGATGACGCGGCCGACGGTGGTTTCCATGTCCACCTTGTTGTACTCGGCCGGCTCGGTGTGCAGCACGTTCTGGTTGTCGAAGGCCTTGGTCAGGTCGATCACCCTGCCGGTGAAGCGCAGCTTGATCGGGCTGAGGGTCTCGACCTCGCCCATCTCGAGCGCGATCAGCACGTCCTCGACCGAGGCGAACTTCTTGCCTTCGCCCTTGGTGCCGGGACGCGCCTTGGTCAGGTAGTACAGCCCGAGCACCATGTCCTGGGTGGGGACGGCGATCGGCGCGCCGTGCGCCGGCGACAGGATGTTGTTGGAGGCCAGCATCAGCGTGGCCGCCTCGATCTGGGCTTCCGGAGACAGCGGGATATGGACGGCCATCTGGTCGCCGTCGAAGTCCGCGTTAAACGCCGTGCACACCAGAGGGTGAATCTTGATGGCCTTCCCCTCGACCAGCACCGGCTCGAAGGCCTGGATACCGAGGCGGTGCAGGGTGGGAGCGCGGTTGAGCAGGATGGGATGGTCCTTGATGACCTCTTCCAGAATGTCCCAGACCACCGGGTCGTGCTGTTCGACCAGTTCCTTGGCCTGCTTGATGGTGGTGCAGTGCCCGCGCTGCTCCAGCCGGTGGTAGATGAACGGCTTGAACAGCTCCAGCGCCATCTTCTTAGGCAGGCCGCACTGGTGCAGCTTCAGCTCCGGGCCCACCACGATCACCGAGCGGCCCGAGTAGTCCACGCGCTTGCCGAGCAGGTTCTGACGGAAGCGGCCCTGCTTGCCCTTCAGGTTGTCGGAGAGCGACTTGAGCGGGCGGTTGTTGGCCCCGCGCAGGACGCGGCCGCGGCGGCCGTTGTCGAACAGCGCGTCCACCGCTTCCTGGAGCATGCGCTTCTCGTTCCGCACGATCACGTCGGGCGCGTGCAGCTCGATCAGCTTCTTCAGGCGGTTGTTGCGGTTGATGACGCGGCGGTACAGGTCGTTGAGGTCGGAGGTGGCGAACCGGCCGCCATCCAGCGGCACCAGCGGGCGCAGCTCGGGCGGAATCACCGGAATGACGTCCAGGATCATCCACTCGGGCTTGTTGCCGGACTTGCGGAAGGACTCGACCACTCTCAGCCGCTTGGCGAACTTCAGCTTCTTCTGCTGCGACTGCTCGGTCTTCATCCGCTCGCGGATATCCAAACTGAGCGCCTCGACATCGACCTTTTTCAGCAGCTCCTTGATGCCCTCGGCGCCCATCATGGCCACGAACTTGCCGGGATACTCCTGGTCGAGCTGGCGCTTGCGCTCGTCGCTGATCACCTCGGCCTTGGCCAGGTTCGGCACCTCGCCGGGATCGACCACCACGTAGGCCTCGAAGTACAGGACCCGCTCGAGCTCGCGCAGGGTGATGTCCAGCAGATAACCGATGCGGCTGGGCAGCCCCTTGAAGAACCAGACGTGGGAACAGGGGCTGGCCAGCTCGATGTGGCCCAGCCGCTCGCGCCGCACGCGCGACAGCGTCACTTCGACGCCGCACTTGTCGCAGATCACTCCACGATGCTTCATGCGCTTGTACTTGCCGCACAAGCACTCCCAATCCGCGATGGGCCCGAAAATCCGGGCGCAGAACAGGCCGTCGCGCTCCGGCTTGAAGGTACGGTAATTAATCGTCTCCGGCTTGGTGACTTCGCCGTGCGACCAACTGCGGATCTTTTCCGGCGAGGCCAGACTGATTCGGATCGAATCGAAGTCGGCGATCAGATTGGCTCTGTCGTACGGAGAGGAGCGATACAAAGTAGCCTCCATTGACCTTCCAAGAGAAACCTCAACTCAGCCGCGGCTTCATCTCAGTCCGCGGCCAGGGCCGTATCCGCTATCTCGTGCGGCTTCTTCATCAGCTCCACGTCCAGGCACAGCGACTGGAGTTCGCGGATCAACACGTTGAAGGACTCCGGCACGCCCGGCTCGGCGGCCGCCTCGCCCTTCACGATCGCCTCGTAGATCTTGGCGCGCCCGTAAACGTCGTCCGACTTGGCGGTGAGCAGCTCCTGGAGGATGTAGGCCGCCCCGTAAGCCTCCAGCGCCCAGACCTCCATCTCGCCGAAGCGCTGGCCGCCGAACTGGGCCTTGCCGCCCAGCGGCTGCTGCGTGATCAGCGAGTAGGGCCCGATCGAGCGCGCGTGGATCTTGTCGTCGACCAGGTGCGAGAGCTTGAGCATGTAGATGTAGCCCACCGTGACCGGCTGCTCGAACGGGATTCCGGTCATCCCGTCGTACAGCAAGACCTTGCCGGAGGTCGGCAGCTTGGCTTCCGTCAACTGCTTCTTGATGTCGCGCTCGGTGGCGCCGTCGAACACCGGGGTGGAGTAATACCGGCCCAGTTTGTGGGCCGCCCAGCCCAGGTGCGTCTCCAGGATCTGGCCCACGTTCATGCGCGAAGGAACGCCCAGCGGGTTGAGCACGATCTCCACCGGGGTGCCGTCGGGCAGATAGGGCATGTCCTCTTCGGGCACGATGCGCGCGATCACGCCCTTGTTGCCGTGCCGGCCGGCCATTTTGTCGCCGACCGACAGCTTGCGCTTCATGGCGACGTAACACTTGACCAGCTTGATGACGCCCGGCGGCAGCTCGTCTCCCTTCTTCAGCTTGGCGATCTTCTCCTCGGTGATCTTCTCCAGCACCGCGATCTGCCGCGAGGTCATCTCCTCGATCTCGTCGATCTGCTCGTTGAGCCGCGGGTCCTTGTCCTTCAGCTTCATGCGCTTGAGGTCGCGCGCGCGCATCTTCTCGATGATTTCGCGGGTCAGGTCCGTGCCCTTGGCGAGCAGGCGCTTGTTGGTCTTCTCGTCGTGCAGGTCGGCCTGGAGCTGCTTGCCCTCCATCAGGCCGGCCAGCCGCTTGGCGCGCTCATCGTTGAGAATCCGCTTCTCGTCCTCGAGGTTGCGGTGGAGCGCGGCGATCTCCTCTTCCTGGATCATCTTGGAGCGCTCGTCCAGCTCGGCGCCCTTGCGCGAGAAGACCTTGCAGTCCACCACCGTCCCCTCGATGCCCGGCGGGCAGTACAGCGAGGCGTCCTTGACGTCGCCCGCCTTCTCGCCGAAGATCGCCCGCAGCAGCTTCTCCTCCGGAGTCAACTGCGTCTCGCCCTTGGGCGTGACCTTGCCCACCAGGATGTCGCCCGGCTTCACCGTGGCGCCGATGCGGATGATGCCGCTCTCGTCCAGGTTGCGCAGGAACGACTCGGCGATGTTGGGGATGTCGCGCGTGATTTCCTCCGGTCCCAGCTTGGTGTCGCGGGCCTCGATCTCGAACTCCTCGATGTGGATCGAGGTGTAGTAGTCCTCTTTGACCAGCTTCTCGCTGACCACCACCGCGTCCTCGAAGTTGTATCCGCGCCAGGGCATGAACGCCACCAGCACGTTGCGCCCGAGCGCCAGTTCGCCCGAGTCGGTGCAGGGGCCGTCGGCGAGCACCTCGCCTTTCCTCACCCGCTGCCCCTTCTTGACGATCGGCTTCTGGCTGATACAGGTGTTCTGGTTGGAGCGCTTGAACTTGGTCAGCGTGTAGATGTCGGCGCCGACCTCGCGCGAGAGCTGCCCCTCATGGACGTTGCCTTCCACCCGAACGATGATGCGCTCGGAGTCGACCGAATCCACGATCCCGGCGCGTTTGCAGATCACCACCGCCCCGGAATCACGCGCCGTCACCCGCTCCATGCCCGTGCCGACGTAAGGCGTCTCGGCCCGCAGCAGCGGCACCGCCTGGCGCTGCATGTTCGAACCCATCAGGGCGCGGTTGGCGTCGTCGTTTTCCAGGAAGGGGATCAGCGAGGCCGCCACCGAGACCAGTTGCTTCGGGCTGACGTCCATGTACTCGATCTCTTCGCGCTGCTTCAGCACGAAGTTGCCCGCCTGCCGGGCGTTGACCAGGTCGGGAACCAGCCGGCCCTTCTCGTCCAGCTCGACGTTGGCCTGAGCCACCACGTACTTGTCTTCCTCCCAGGCCGACAGGTACTCGGAGTGGGCCTCGAATTCGGCCGGCTGTTTCTTCGAGCTGAGATCGCGGTTCACCCTCTCGACGTCGGCGCGGGACACCACGTCCCCCACCTTGAAATGCGCGTCGCCGGGGTTCAGGATCTTGACCTCGTCCACTACGTGGCCCTTGACCACGCGGCGGTAGGGGCTTTCGATGAACCCGTAATCGTTGATGCGGGCGAAGCACGACAGCGAAGAGATCAGCCCGATATTCGGACCTTCCGGCGTCTCGATCGGGCAGATGCGGCCGTAGTGGGTCGGGTGCACGTCGCGGACTTCGAATCCGGCCCGCTCGCGCGACAGGCCCCCCGGGCCGAGCGCCGACAGCCGCCGCTTGTGGGTGATCTCCGAGAGCGGGTTGGTCTGGTCCATGAACTGCGAAAGCTGGCTGGAGCCGAAGAACTCCCGGATGGCGGCCATCACCGGCTTGGCGTTCACCAGGTCGTGCGGCATGGCCGTCGACATCTCCTGGTACACCGACATCTTCTCCTTGATCGCCCGCTCCATGCGCACCAGCCCGATGCGGAACTGGTTCTCCAGCAGCTCGCCGACCGCGCGCACGCGGCGGTTGCCCAAATGGTCGATATCGTCCACCGAGAGCGTAGTGACCCTGCGCAGCTTCAGCAGGTAGCGGATGACGTGATGGAAATCCTCGGCATCCAGAATCTTGCGCTCCAGAGGGTGCCTGCCGCGATTGTCCGGATGCTGCTTCCAGCCCTCGGGCGCGTACTCGGCGTCATCGTGGATCTTGATGTTGAACTTCATGCGGCCCACGCGGGAGAAGTCGTACTTGCGGGGGTCGAAGAACATCCCCTGGAAGAGCTGGGTGGCGGTGTCGACCGTGGGCGGGTCGCCCGGGCGCAATTTGCGGTAGATCTCCAGCAGGGCGTCGTTCTGGGTTTTCACCGGGTCCTTCTTGAGCGTGGCGGAGACGACCGTGCCGGCGTCGTCGCGCTCGGGGAAGAACACCTCGAAGCTCTCGATCTCGGCCTCCAGCAGCTTGCCCAGGACGGCGGCCGTGAGGTCATGGTTGGCTTCCACCAGGACCTCGCCGGTGGACATGTCGACCACGTCGGCGGCGATGAAGGCGCCTTCCAGGTCGTTGGAGGCAATCTCGACCTGCTCGATCTTGGCTTTCTGGATTTCCTTGAGCACGGCCGAGGTGATCTTGCGGCCTTGCGGCACCAGCGTCTCGCCGGCCTTGGCGACGATGGCGTGGGACAGCTTCATGCCCAGCAAGCCCGTCGAAACGTTCCAGAACAGCCGCCGGCTCTTGATCGAGATCTTGTCCACGCGGTAAAAGGTGCGCAGGATCTGCTCGTCGCTCTTCAGCCCCAGCGCCCGCAGGAACACCGTGCCGTAAAACTTGCGTTTGCGGTCGATTCGGACGTACAGCAGGTTCTTGAAGTCGTACTCGAACTCGACCCAGCTTCCGCGGTAGGGAATGATCTTGCCCAGGTAGTAGCCCTGCGCGGGGATTTTCTCGAAGAACACGCCCGGGGAGCGGTGCAACTGGGAGACGATCACCCGCTCGGTGCCGTTGATGATGAAGGTGCCGTTCTCGGTCATCAGCGGGACCTCGCCGAAGAAAACCTCCTGCTCCTTGATGTCCCGCACGGTGCGGGCGCCCGTCTCGGCGTCCTTGTCGAAGACCGTCAGGCGAATGGTCACCTTCAGCGGCGCCGCGTAGGTCATGCCGCGCTCTTCGCATTCCGCCACGTCGTACTTGAGCTGCAAGCCGACCGGGTCGCCACAGCGGTTGCAGAAGGTGACGCGGTTCTGGTTGAAGGTGCCGCAGCGGTGGCACAGCACGTCGCCGGCGTGGAACGGGTCGGTGCGGATGGTGGCACCGCAACTGGGGTTGCGGCAGGTCGACCGCAGGTGATGCAGTCCCTTGAGGTTGCCGCACTTGCATTCCCAGTTCCCGATCGAGTAGTCCACGAACTCCAACTGGCTCAGCCCCCGGAAATCGGAGATCGGAAAGACCGAGTTGAACACGCTCTGGAGGCCGGCATCTTCCCGTTCGCTCGGCAGCAGGTCCATTTGCAGGAACCGCTCGTAGGATTTCTTCTGGACCTCGATGAGATTCGGGATGGGAATCGACGCCTTGATCCGGGAAAAGTCAACTCTCTCCCGAGACGCGCCACTTGCCGCATTCTGCATTCTTTAACTCCTGAGAGCCGAAAGGCTACAGCACTAGTTATGGAACACGCAAACACGGGCCCGGACCTTGCCCGACCCGTGCCATCGTCGTCGCAACTCCGCCCGAGGGAGCCCGATCCTGCTCCGAGCGGAGTGGTACTGCAACCAGAGAATCACCCACGAAGGGAGGTTGTGATTGAACCGGAAGCGCGGAAAGGATGAGGAAACCATTGGGCGAAACGGGAGCCAGGGCAGCCGGACACACCCCCCCAGCAGCTTCAAGCGGACTGAAGACACAAAACCAGGATGCGAGGTTCACGAACACTCGTTGTGGAATACGCCCAGACAAAAGTCTACCAGACTCATCGGCGGGCGTCAAATGCCCCAAAGTAGGATAAGGCTCCAGCCCGGTCCGGCAAGGACCGGCCCGGCGGCCTATCCTACTTCACCTCGACAGTCGCGCCGGCATCGGCGAACTTCTTCCGGATGGCTTCGGCTTCGTCCTTGTTCACGCCCTCTTTGATCGGCCTCGGGGCGCCGTCGACCAGGTCCTTGGCTTCCTTCAGGCCCAGGCTGGTAACCTCGCGGACGGCCTTGATGACATTGATCTTGTTCGGTCCGGCAGCCTGGAGCACCACCGTGAATTCCGTCTTCTCTTCGGCTGCCGGGGCCGCCGCCGCCGGGCCTGCCGCTGGGGCCGCCACCACCGTCGCCGCTGCCGCCGACACGCCCAACTTCTCTTCCAGCAGCTTCACGAGCTGCGAGGCTTCCAGCAGCGTCAGCCCTTGGATCTGATCCGCTATCGCGTTGATATCCGCCATTTTCCTCTTAACTCCTTGCTTGTAGCTTGTGGCTTGTAGCCTGTCGTAGGTTCCCCGCAGCTTCTGGCCGGCGCCTGTTTTCCACAGGCCACAGGCCACAAGCCACAGGCTCTGTCATGCCGTAAACTTGTTCTCCTGCACCGCCTGATCGAGCCCCACCGCGACATTGCGTCCCACGGCGTTGATGGCCGTCGCCAGCCGCCGGGCCGGTGCCTGGATCAGGAACATCAACTGGGCCAGCATGTGCTCCCGGGGAGGCAGGTGGGCCAGCTCCTGAATGGACTTGATCTCGATGACCCGGCCTTCCACCATCCCGGCTTTGAACACCAGCGCGGGGTTGTTCTTGGCATAGGTGGTCAGGGCCTTGGCCAGCGCCACCGGATCCGAGGCCGTGTAGGCCAGCGAGGTCACGCCCTGCAAGCCCTTCAGCAGGCTCTCGGCCTGGGTGCCCTCGGCCGCCTTCTCGGCCAGGTTGTTCTTGATTACCCGGTACTTACCGCCGACGCCGCGGATGGTCTTGCGCAGCTCGAAATCCTGGGCCACCGTGAGCTTCTCGAAGCTGGTCACGAACAGATGGTAGGTATGCTCCAGCTCGCGGCGAAGCGCCTGTACTTCCTTCTGCTTGTCAGATTTCTTCTTCACGATGCTCTCCCTGCGGTGGGTTACTGGACCTTGGTGTTGTACGGGGTCACGTCAAGGGAAAGACCGGGCCCCATGGTCGAGCAGATGGTGACGCTCTTGACGTACTTGCCTTTGGCCGCCGCCGGCTTGGCCTTGACCACCGCCTGAAGCAGGGTCTGGGCGTTCTCGACCAGTTTGGGGGTCTGGAAGCTGGCTTTGCCCACCGGCGCGTGGATGATCCCGGTCTTGTCGACGCGGAACTCCACCTTGCCGGCCTTCACTTCCCGGACCGCCCTGCCGACCTCCATGGTGACCGTGCCGGTTTTCGGGTTCGGCATCAGGCCGCGCGGGCCCAGCACCTTTCCGAGCCGGCCGACCGACCGCATCATGTCCGGCGTCGCGATCACCGCGTCGAATTCGAGCCAGCCGCCCTGGATCTTCTGCACCATCTCATCGCCGCCCACGAAGTCGGCCCCGGCCTCCTCGGCTTCCTTCTGCCGCTCGCCGGAGGCGATCACCAGCACCCGCTTGGACTTGCCCAGACCGTTGGGCAGGATCACCGTGCCGCGGACCATCTGGTCGGCGTGCTTGGGATCGACCCCCAGGCGCATGTGGAGCTCAACCGTCTCGTCGAACTTGGCAAATTTGACTTTTTGAAGCAGCGGAACGGCTTCTTCGAGCGAGTACGGTTGGGGCCGCAGTTGGCGGCTGGCGGATAGGTATTGCTTTCCTCGTTTGTGAGCCATGTTACCTCATTGGTGCGAACGGCCAAGCCCCGTTCCGGGCCGGGCCTCCCACTGAAGGTGTTAGGGTGAACCTTCAATATATCACATTGAGGATTGACGATTGCCGATCGACTCATTGACGATTGCGCAATGGTCAATTCCTAGACCACGTCCACCCCCATGCTTCGCGCCGTTCCCTTGATGCACTCGACGGCCGCTTCCAGCGAGAAGCAGTTCAGGTCGGGCATCTTCAGTTTGGCGATCTCCTCGACCTGCTTCTGGGTGATTTTTCCCACTTTGACCTTGTTGGGCTCCGCCGAGCCCTTGGCCAGGCTGACCGCCCGCTTGATGAGCACCGGCGCCGGCGGGGTCTTGGTGATGAAGGTAAAGGAACGATCCGAATAGATCGTGATCACCACCGGGATGATCAGCCCTTCCTGGTCCTTGGCCGACGTCTTGGCGTTGAAGGCCTTGCAGAACTCCATGATGTTGACGCCCTGGGGACCCAACGCCGTTCCCACCGGGGGGGCAGGAGTCGCCTTGCCTGCCGGGATTTGCAGTTTCACCTGCGCGACGAGCTTCTTTGCCATTCCAGAACCTCTAGATCTTCTCGACCTGCCCGAACTCCAGTTCCACCGGGGTGGCGCGGCCGAAAATCGTCACCAGCACCCGCAGGGTGTTGCGCTCGGAATTGACTTCGTCCACCTTGCCCGAGAAGTTGGCGAACGGCCCGTCCGTGATGCGGACCGTCTCGCCCTTCTCGAAGGTCTGCTTGGGACGGGGCCGCTCGGCGGAGGTGGCCTGCCGGTACAGGATGTCGTTGACCTCGGAGGCGCTGAGCGGCACCGGGGTGTTGCCCCCGCCCACGAAACCGGTGACCCGCGGCGTGGACTTGACGGCGTGCCAGAGGTCGTCGTTCATCTCCATCTCGACGAGCACGTAGCCGGGGTACATCATCCGCTTGCTGGTGACCTTCTTTCCCGATCGCACTTCCACCACTTCCTCGGTAGGAATCAGGATCTGTCCGATCTTGTCGGCGAAGCCGAACGCCTGGGCCCGGCCGCGCAGAGAATCCGCCACCTTCTGTTCAAATCCCGAGTAGGTGTGAATGATGTACCACTGCTTGGAGGAGTCCGGCTCGAAGACCGCGACCGCCACGGGCTCCTCCGCGGGGCCCAGCTCCGGCGCGGCATCCGCTTCCTGATCCTGCTGCGGGGCGCCCTCGCCTTCTTCCAGATTTGCCATGAAACCCTCCGCCATGCGGCGCACCTTACTGCTTGAACGCGTTGATGAGCTTCCCGACCGCGCCACCGACGATGATGTCCACCACCCAGAAATACGCGGCGAACCCAAAGACCGTCGCCACCACGACCACGGTGGTCGCCTGCACCTGCTTGCGCGTCGGCCAGGTGACCCGCCGCATCTCCATTTGCAGCTCCTGGAAATAGCCCTTCAGAGCGGCCGGCCAGTGCCCGATTCTCTGCACCAAAGAATTCCCTTCCATCGGTTCAACCTTTTCGGAGCGCCCTTCGCGATGGGACTTGGCGGACAACCCGAAAGCGTCCGCTGGCAGGGGCGGAGGGATTCGAACCCCCACTCGCGGTTTTGGAGACCGCTGGTCTGCCGTTAAACCTACGCCCCTGCGCCGGCTGTTCGCTTTCCGCCATCCGCGACAGTCCAGTCCAACTCCTGGCTGCCGGAAGCTCCTTCTAGTGTACCTGAATCTGTTCCTATTCTAGCCCAGGGCGGGTCTCGGACCCGCCCCTACTTGATTTCCTTGTGCACCTGGTGCTTGCGGCAGAACGGACAGTACTTCTTGAGCTCCAGCCGTTCGCTGCTGGTCTTCTTGTTCTTCGTCGAGGTGTAGTTGCGCCGCTTGCACTCGGTGCATTGCAGCGTGATGATTTCGCGTGGCATTCTACTCCAATATCTCGGTTACCGTGCCGGCGCCCACGGTGCGGCCGCCCTCGCGGATGGCGAACCTGAGGCCCTTGTCCATGGCCACCGGCGTGATCAGCTCCACTTCCAGGTTCACGTTGTCGCCCGGCATCACCATC
>Ga0187878_1003659_pt1 | contig 12480 bp, 13 predicted proteins | sample June2016WEW_17_1_FD_132979 | JGI IMG/M metagenome (GOLD analysis project Ga0187878, IMG submission 132979) | Peatland microbial communities from SPRUCE experiment site at the Marcell Experimental Forest, Minnesota, USA - June2016WEW_17_150 | ecosystem: Environmental > Terrestrial > Soil >...
CCCGACCCGGAGAAAAAAGCGGACATATTTCGGTGCGCACCCATGTCCGAAAAAAGGTGCAAATTCCTTGGAATTTCTGCGGTATGTCGGGAGGTCTGAACTTAGTGACATCACCATGGAGAAATCCCATGTCCACGTCGACGCATCGTTTGCAGATTTCGCTACCACGATCGCAGGTACGCTATCTCGCAGATCGCGCGCGTCGCGAGGGAATAAGCATAGCCGAGGTCCTTCGGAGGCTGGTCCGGCGCGAGGCCGAAACCAAATCGCCGCGCGCGGTCGAATCGTACCGAGAGATCATCGGGATCGGGCAAGAGCGCGAACCGCTGATCGAAAATATTCCGGTCAGCGCGCAGCCGGATCTCTATATCGCAGAGCAAGCGGCGCCTGATTTCGCGGCAGGTCGGAAGGCCCAAACCGGCCGCGGCCGCAAGCGAGGTCGCTGATGCGCCGCGCTTTGATCGACACTGGAGCGATTTATGCCCTGGTCACCGCGGCAGATCGGCGCCATGCAGAACCGGACACTCATGCGATCGGCAACAAGTTCAGCTTCGGAATATTCTGAAAATGTTTGTCGAGCGTCAACAACATCAAGTCATGTCGCAGGCAAAGGGCAGCAATCAGGGCATCAGTGGCGGGAATTGTTTTTCCCCTTGATCGAAGACCGGCCAGCAGTTCACCTCCAGCTCTCCAATCCTGACGTTCGACCTCAATATACGGCAGCACGTCCAGCAAGGGGAGGCATCGGTCGCTTTCCTCCGGACGAAATCCCTGACGGAGTTCTAACTCGATGATCCCGCAAAACACAACTCGTTCTTCATCCAGCAGGCGGTCGACGGTTTCCTTCAACCGAATCTCTTTGCCTCGAAGCGCCTCGATCCATGCTGAAGTATCAACGAGAACGTCGCCGGTACCTGCTCTTTGATTCGGCAATTTCCAACTCCCTCAATTCGGAAAACGGTTTGGGATCGACGTCGAATGTGCCGAGCAAAGACCGAAGAGCATCGATCTTTTTCCTGCGTACGAATTGCTCGAGCGCTATGGTCACGGCCCTGGTTTTTGTCTTTGCGGATGTGACCTTCATTACGGCGGTCACCAGATTATCGTCAAGGGTCAGGGTTGTTCTCATGCCTGCTGCTCACATATATATGTAACAACATTATATGCACAGGAGCACCATGGATCAATCCTTAAAAAGAAATGCGATAAATGCGCGGCCTCAGAATTCCCAGAATTCCGTGAATTTTGGCGACAGGCTGCTCAACCTCGGATTTCGGGAAATAATCGAGGCAATTCTGAAACCTTATCAGTGATGCCTCGCGTAGCCCGTGTCGTCATCCCTGGATACCCACACCACCTCACTCAGCGCGGTAACCACCGCCAAACCGTGTTCTTTGCCGAAAAGCTCACTGCCGAAATGCTCGCTCCCGTGCCGCCTTGTTCCTGGACATTTTCGATCCCGCGCGTCTTGCGCCGGATCGTCGAGCGCGACCGCAAGTTGCTTGGCCTGCCGTCACGTACGGCCTGGGTTTCGATCTTGAAGACCTTCCAGGCGCTGTTGGACCGCACGGATGTCCGCGCGCCGGCCAGGCGCCCGTCCGGTCGAGGTCTGCCCGAGCTCTCGCTGGATTTCGGCCCCTGGCCTTCCCCTTTCCCCTTGTGCCCCCGGATAGAAACGCTTATAAGGTAATGCTTGGATCTCAAGGTCTATCGGCGCGGAACTGACGGCTGAAGGGCGTGCAGGTAAAGGCCTCATCGTCAGCCTGGCGGCGCCAATCAGTGCCTGGTTTTGCCTGATATGCAGGTGATGGATTTGCCCAAGAGGTACACGCGATGCGTATGACCCGCAGAGCATTCTTTAAGCCATCCCTCGTAGCTCTCAGCTTGCTCCTGCTATTTGCTCGTGGCTTTACCGGCCAGGAGAGATCTCCGTCCGCACCTTCGACACGGGTGTTGTTCATCGGCAATAGCTACACCTACTTCAATAACCTGCCGGAGATTCTCACAAAGTTGGCTGAAGCCGGTCACCAGGGCAAAGTGGAGGCCAGAATGGTAGCTCCGGGAGGATATCGACTTCAAGATCATTGGGAGAAGGGAGAGGCCCTGAAGACATTGCACGAAGGCAAATGGGACTACGTGGTGCTGCAGGAGCAGAGCACGCTGGGCGTTAACTACCTCTTGGAAGGCAGGACGCGAATCGCCGGCGACGAGATCTTTAGGCCTTATGCCCGGAAGTGGGCAGCGCAGGTCCGAAAAGCGGGTGCGACTCCGGTCTTCTATCTCACATGGGCGCGCAAGGCGACCCCCGAAGACCAGGGCGCGCTGAACTCTATCTATATGAACGCCGCCAGGAAAAACCGGGCGCGGGTGGCCCCGGTGGGAATTGCCTGGGCAGCCGTGCGACAGCAACAACCGTCGCTCGAACTCTACTACGTGGATGGGTCTCATCCTTCGGCCGCCGGCAGCTACCTGGCGGGATGCACGCTCTACGCAACCATCTTCCATCAAAATCCCGCGGGGCTGTCAGGAAAAGTCACGGGCATTCCCGTGAACTTGGCAACTGCAAAGGCGGAACCGGAAAAGACCGCGGTATTGGTCGATCTGCCGGTGGACCAGGCACGACTCCTTCAGAGCGCGGCTTGGGACGCCTGGCAACAGCTCCAGAAGAATGGTGGTTACCTGGCCCTTTTGCCTGCGCCCATGCCTGTCCTGCCGCCACTTCCCGCCGGGATGCAGCTTTCCGCCGCCGGCTTGGAGGGCATATGGAGTGGCGATCTGCTCCTGTATCCTCCTCCGTTCTTGCCATCGGAGATGGTACTGCGGCTTCATCGAGATGGAGCGAATTGGAAGGGGCATCTCGAGATCAAATTTCATTCCCAGGATCAGGCAGACGAATCCTTTGACCTGATTGACCTCCATGTGAGAGAGCGTGAACTCACCTTTACCGATCCCAAAGGTGTGCAGAATCTAAGAGTGCGCTTCCGCGGCGTCTGCCCCCAGGCAGAGGAGTTGAACGGAACCGCGGAAGCAACGATGGGAAATACGGTTTCTCCAGCACGTCTGCTGGGCACTTGGAAACTGCAGAGGAAACAGTAGCATGCAGGAAGTCGGAACAGGATGCGTCTTTTGATTGAAACCCTTCCAATAAAGGTTGATCATCAGTGCGTCTGAGGATGATGCAGGAGATTCGACTCTCGTAGCACATTTTATTACCGCGCCACCATTGGGGGAAAACGCAATGACTGCAAACCCTGAAGGGGTACCCACTGAACCTCCGGCACCCCGAAGCCTCGGCTTGGCCATCGCCAGCCTGGTATTGGGCATTTTGGCATGCGTGTTGAGCCTGGTTCTCGTGGGTGCCCTGCTTGGCGTGATCGGGATCGTATTAGGCCTCCTCCACGTCCTGCAAAAGCGGGGGCCGAACACCATGGCCTGGTGGGGAGTCGGGCTTTGCTTCCTGAGCCTGCTCGCCAGCGTCGGTCTCGGAGGAGTCTACTACCTCTATTTCCGGCAGGTCCAGCAACAGAGCACGTCCTCTGGCGGCGGCGATGTCGCGCGGTGGGAAGGAGTCCTGGCGCCTGACATCACTGTGACCTCGCTTGACGGCAAGACTACCAAGCTGAGCGAACTCAAGGGGAGAAGAGTCGTGTTCAATTTTTGGGCGACATGGTGCGGGCCGTGCGTCAGAGAGATACCCAATTTTGTCAAGCTATACAACGAGACGTCGCGGAACGACCTGGAGATCATCGGCATCAGCAACGAGGACGAGGCGACGATTCGGGCGTGCGCTGCTCAGAAGGGAATGAAGTATCCCGTAGCATCCGCCAAGAATCTGCCGCCGCCTTATCAAGATGTACGATACATTCCCACTACTTTCTTTGTTGACCGGAAAGGTGTGATCCGATCGGTTGTCATCGGCTACCATGATTTCCGTCGGCTAAAGCAACTTGCGCTGGCTGACGACTTCGCGGGTCCGCCGAAGCAGGCACCCGCTGGTACGACTAAAGCGCCTTAAATGCAATTAGGGAGACCATCATGAACGGAACAGCCACCCAGCCCACGCCGGCCGGGTACAAAGACCGGCGCGTAGGCCTGATTGTTTTCGGCATCCTGGAGATCGTTGTCGGAGGTTTTTGTGCATTGTTGCTTTTGTTTTTGCTGCTCGCCTCGGCTCTGTTACCCAATGCGAGGGAAGCCATGGACTGGCGCATGATCGGCTCTGCTGTACCGGTATATGGTGTTTGCGGCGCCGCCATGATCTGGCTCGGCATTGGCTCAATTCTCTGCCGGCGATGGGCCCGAGCCTTGATGCTGGTAGTATCCTGGAGTTGGCTACTAGGGGGAGTCCTTGCGGTCGGATTTTTTTTCCTGTTCGCGCGGTCGTTTCTTGCCGGAGCAGCCTCCGACCCCGTGGCATATTTTGCCATGGCCGTAGCTGGAATTATCCTGGTGATCCTCTTCGTCGTTCTGCCTGGCGCCATGGTGCTTTTCTACCGGAGCCCTCATGTGCAGGCAACCTGTGCGGCGCGTGATCCGTTGGCTCGCTGGACCGATCACTGTCCCCTGCCGGTGCTCGCTTCTTCCCTTTGGCTTGGTCTTGCGGCGTTCTTCCTTCTCGCCGGGTCTGTGCTCTATCGGAAAGCCATGCCGTGGTTCGGCATGCTGCTGTCGGGCACCCCGGCCACCCTGATGATACTGATCTGCGCGGCCTTCGGATTTTACCTCGCGTGGGGAACCTACCGTCGGGAGATAACGGCCTGGTGGGCGACACTCGTCGGATTCACCCTCTTCAGCGTATCCGCGGTGATCACCTTCATGAAGGTCGACCCGATGGATTTTTATCGGCGGCTGGGCTATCCCGAGCAGCAGATCGAGCAGGTCAGGAATCTGGGGTTCTTCACCGGTAGAGTCATGGTGTGGTGGGCTGTAATCTGCTTTGTGCTGTTCGTCATCTATTTGATTTGGATCAAGAAGTACTTCCGTCAGGAAAGCTCGAACACGCTTTGAACCCTGAGGTAACAGTTCAGGGTATCGCGGATTTCTCGTGAATCCCAAACAAACGCAAAGACGCAAGGAAGCAAAGCCGCAAAGGCATGATTCAAGTGGGATCAAGAGCCATGCCCAGGGCATCACACATATTGACAAAGCATCCTTCGCGCCTCTGCGTCTTTGCGTCTTTGCGTTAGTTGTTCAGTTCTCTGAGAATGAGACTACGTGAACTGTTACAACCTGAGATTACCAAGGCCACAAAGAGAACCGCGGACGAGAGGGCGAAAGTTTTTCTACTGAACGATGATTTCATCGATGAACAGGCGCGCGTTCTGGCCGGCCTGGCGATGGCCGGGCGGGCAAACCCCGATGTTTTTGGCTCTGACTCGAATGAAGCGCGCTGATATCTTGTTCAGCTTTGCCGTGAACTGCTTGATGCGTGCCCCGGCCAGGTCGGCCGGCACATCATTGGCAATCGTCGCGACAATCTTGAAGTCCTTTCCATCCTCCGACACCGAGTATTCAACCGACGTTGGCGGAAAAACACGCGCCTCGATGTCTTGAAGGAAATTGCATCGAATTTGAGAGATCGGCGTGATTTTGATCAGATCGACTTCGGCTTCGAAGTCGTTCTTTTCAAACCCCTGCCACAGGCCGTCCTGGTAGTCTGTGTCCCCGAGCATGCCGTCCACGAGGGCATCCGCGCCGGCTGCCGCGTAGCGCGCGTCATACATACTCTTATATTCAACCCGCCCTCCGCGCGCCAGGTTAGTTACCGTCTCCGGATTGAAGGGTTTAACATAAGGCCGCGGTTCGCCGGACGCTGCCCGCACTTCGATCATCGCATCCTGCAAACCTTGGGAAGCGGCCCTCAATTGGATGGTGCCGGGCTGGCGCATGGACTGGAGAATGATCTGGCATTTTCCGTTGAAGAGGCTGCGCTGCCACGCGCCGGCGAGGATTTTATCGGCTTCGTGGCTGCTGGGGTCGCCATTGCCGACGCCCAGGATTTTTCCATAGCCACCGATCTCGAACCGGATCAGGTTGTCCGCGGCCGGCACCTCCCTATTTTGAGCATCCAGAACCGTGACATTGACCACGCTGATATCCTCGCCATCCCCGAGAATTGAAGAACGGTCGGGTGTCAGCACAATGGAGGCCGCCGCGCCAGTCGTTTCGACCTTGGCCGTCAATGCGCGACCCTTTCGTGTTCCCCGCGCCTCCAGGGTCCCGGGCTGGTACGGCACCTTCCATTCGAGATGCGAGTTGGACTCCATCGTTTTTTGCCCGAGACTTTTCCCATTGAGGAACAGTTCGACGGTTTCGGCGTTGCTCTGGCACCAGACGTCGATCGGCTCGCCTTCCTTTCCCTGCCAGTTCCAGTGCGGGTAAATGTGGAGGACGTCCTTGTCCGACCACCAGGCCTGATAATAGTAATAGTTGTTCTTTGGGAAACCGCACATGTCCATGATGCCGAAGTGCGAATTGATGCAGGGCCAGCCGTACGGAGTGGGTTCTCCGCGATAATCGAAGCCGGTCCAGACAAAGGCGCCCGCAAGCCACTCTCGGGCTGCATAAAACTTCCAAAAAGGCTCCGTCTTCGATCCCCAGCCCGGCGCGTTGGCATCGTAATCGGAGACATATCCGCGTACCTTGTCGTTGGCATACACGCCGCGCGTACACAGGGTGCTTGCTTCCTCGCTGCCCAGGAGAATCTGGGTGAGGTGATCCTGCCGATATTTATCTATGTTGGAGACGGTCATATAGTTGAATCCACGCACCGGCACGACGCTATTAATTCCCTCGTACTGATTCCCGTTGTTGGCCGCATAGGTGGAGAGCCGTGTCGGATCCAGTTGCTTCTGCCGGCGCAGCAACGACTCAGCGAGTCTCCTGCCGGTGTCGGTGTTTTGAATCGCGCCCTCCTCGTTTCCGAGAGACCAGATAATCACCGAAGGATGGTTGCGATCTCGAAGAACGAGCCGCTCAAACTGGCCCATCATTTCCGGGCTGCTGCCCATCAGCCGATTTTCGTCCATCACGAGCATCCCCAGCCGATCGCAAGCGTCGAGCAGTTCATTCGTGGGGGGGTTGTGGCTGGTGCGATATCCGTTGTCGCCCATTTCCTTCAGGAGCCCGATCCGGTAATACTGCAAACGGTCCGGAAGAGCCGAACCGACGCCGGCGTGATCCTGGTGATCGCACACTCCCTTGATCTTGACCGGCTTCCCGTTCAGGAAAAAGCCCTTGTCCTTGTCGAACAGGATGCCGCGGATGCCGAGCGAAGTTACCTCTTGGTCGATGGCCTTGCCCTGGGACAGCACGGTGGATGCAAGTTTGTAAAGGTGTGGAGTTTCCAGTGACCAAAGCTGGGGATTGGCCACGGTGATTTCTTGCTTCAGCGTGCGCCGCTCCCATCCAGCCAGGCGAACACCTCGAGTGATCGCTCCTGCTACTTTCTTCCCCTGTTCATCCAGCAGATCGGACTGCAAATCACAGGACACATCGGCATCGAGTTGATTCCAGATGTCGGTTTCTGCAGTTACCAGAGCGGAATTCGCATCCCCCTTCGAGTGCACAAAAATGCCGTATTCGGGAATGTGCACCGGATCCTGCTTGAGAAGCCACACATGGCGGTAGATTCCGGCTCCCTCGTAAAACCAACCCTCCATCTGGCTGGCGTCGACTCGAACGGCCATCACATTCCTCTGGCCGTACCGGACATAGTCGGTGATATCGAAGCTGAATTCGCTGTAGCCGCTCAAGTTTCGGCCCAGGTAGTGGCCGTTGAGCCAGACAATAGCATCGCGGAACACGCCGTCGAACTTCACCGTAATCCGCCTACTCTCATCCGTCTTGGGTATGAGGAAAGCGCGGCGATACCATCCGATCGTTGTCTTGGGGAACTGTCTGCCGATCGGTTTGAACCCGTGATCCTTGAGGGCGTTGTCGGGCACGTTCACGAATTCCAGCTCTACCGCCCAGTCGTGGGGCAAGTCGATCGTACGCCACGAGCTGTCATTGAAGTTTGGTGCAATGGCCCCAGCGGCCGAGCCCGCTTTGGCGAAGAGCTCGCCCGAGCCATACCCGAAATCTCCTTTGATGTCGGCGGCGTCCCCGAGGGCGAACTTCCAGCCGGCATCGAAGAGAAGCCACTCGCGCGCGGGCGTGGACGGGATTTCAGGAGCCGGTGTTTGCGCTGGTTTAGATTGAGGCCTGCCGGCAAGATATGGGCCGGCCGCCAGAATCGGCAGCAACACTGCAATAACGAACCGTGATCGAACCATGGTCTTATTCCTCCCCGGAAATAGGAGTTACTAATCAGTTCATAAGGAAGTGGACATTTGATCCAAACATGAGGTGCTGGACAGAGTTCATGTTCGCTTTGGCTGGCGATCATCGGTATCGGTATCGGGGTCGCAGTCGCAATCGGTTGTACGGATCTGCAAAAGCCGATAGCGACCGCGATTGCGACTGCGACCCCGATACCGACGGATATAGTATTCTCCTTTGTTTTTGATACTGGCAAATGTCAACTTACTAATGAACTGATTAGTAAGTGCAGATCGAAATCCGCTTTCATTCGCGGTTCAGTTTCTGAGCTGGGCGCGGCCGATCAGCTGGCCGCCCTGAGTCTCAACATCAACCGTAAGGACTCGTCCTTTGAGATCCTTCCGCCAGGTGATCTGTGTCCAGATGCGATAGCCGTCCTTGTTTCCGCCCGTGAGAGTGAAGTATTTGGAAACGAAAAGGATTTTACCGTCCAGATACCAGCTGTGCCGAACATGTTCCTCCAGCCCGAGAGGAGCTTTGATCGCGGTCAGCGCAACAATCGTGCTCGGAGCGGAGGGGAGCTGGTTCAGCGGCGCAACGATTTGAAGCGCCCGGATCGACCTCCCGAATCGAGCGCTCACCAGGGACAGTGGGGCCGGCGGAATGTAAGGGGGGAAGACCGTGATGATCACCAGCAATCCGGCCGCCGCAGCACCAAGGAGCAATTTGGCGGCGCGCCCGCGCAGGCCGGACAATCGATAAAGCATGCTGGCAAACCCGGCGAGGGCAAGGATTGCGCTGACCCAGAGGGTCCAATGGTTGCTGAAAGACCAGAGTATCGGAAGCACGACGTTGATGGAGGCGAACAGGTTGAAAGCAAAGAAGAGCGCCGTCAACTGCCACCGGACCGAAAGATATCGGTCATAAACAATATCCAGCGTTGAGAGCACCGCTGAAACTGCAAGCAAGATCAGAAACACCATGTTTCGCGACCCGAAGGTCGTGCTGGCATAGTAGATTGGCAGCAGGAAGAAAAGCAGCTGCTGATAGAAATTCTTGTTGAAGTAGTTGATCACCAGGCGGGTACGCTCGCGCCATTTGGGGGAGAGCCACGAGCGATTCACCAGCACCGGCAGGAAAAGGCTGGTGCACCAGATGAAAGTGATGTGAAAAATGATCAGGCGAAGGTAGGTAAAGTTTTTGGTGCCCAGCCACATGACTGCGAGACCGAACAGCAGCGCCCATGCGCTGTGCAGCCACCAGAGCAGGGTCGCTTTGCCTCGTAAAAAAACGCCGAATTGCGCCATACGCGCGGGCAGTTTGCGTCGCCCCACCATCCGCGGGATAGACGTATCCGCAACCGGAGCAACCGCGGGCGGGGAAGCGCCGCGGTCGGATGATTCAGTTTGGGGAAGATGGGTTTCCATGCATTCAACGCGCCGAAAATATTGGGTCCTGGCGTAAACAGCCCTCGGGCTCTGGTGTTTGAGCCAGGAACGGCTGATCATAACACAGTCTAAATTCGAGATTCGAAATTCGAGATTCGAAATCCCAAAATCTCGAATTTCGAATCGGTTGGAGTAATGTGTACAATGCGCTTGAGCGTTGGGCGCCATTAGATTAAAGCCCCCGGCAGATCGAGATGGTCACCTTCGAGTGCGGCGGCACTGATTTTGCGATGAATCCGAAGACCTCGGTAATTATTCCCGTCTACAATGCAGTGCGTGCGCTGGAACTCGTGCTGACGGGTTACTGCAGGCAATCCTTCCACGACTTCGAAGTATTCATCGCGGACGATGGATCCGGCCCCGAGATCCGGACTTTTGCCGATGATTTTTCCCGGCACTCTCCCTTCCCGATTCAATATGTATCCCAGCCGGATGAAGGCTTTCGCAGGAGCCGGATTCTGAATGAGGCGGTGCGCGCATCCAACGCGCATTATTTGATCTTCGCGGACGCAGACTGCATTCCGCACCCGTATTTCGTCGGCGCCCACTGGGACGGTAAAAGAGCCCGCACCGTCCTATGCGGCAGGCGCGTGAATTTGAGCCAACAGATCTCGCAGAGCCTGACGGCGCAGGAGATCCTCGCCGGCAAGCTCGAGCGCCTCGCACCCGCCAAAGTGCTCGATGTGCTGCTCGGCCGCGGCGGCCACTGGGACGAGGGCATTCTGATCAGAAACCCAACGCTGCACGGCTGGGTCAACCACAAGGATCCGACGCTTCTTGGCTGCAACTTCTCTCTGGAGAAATCGCTGCTTGAGGAGATCAACGGCTTCAACGAAGATTTTGTCGGTTATGGTGGGGAAGATACGGAACTCGAATACCGTCTTCGCTTGGCCCACGCCCGCTTAAGTTGGGTAAGACATCGGGCCATCCAATATCATTTGTACCATCCCCCGCGTTCGGGAAATCAAGCCAATCTTGCCGCGCTTGAGCGCGCCCAAGCCGAAGGCAACGCCGCATGCCGCAATGGCCTCCGTAAGCACCTCTGAGTTCCGGCCTCCGATGTCTGAGACCGGGTCCGGCGGCGGACTTGCAGGTGTTACTGATCAGTTCATAAATGGGTGGACATTTGACCAAAAAATGAGGTGCTGGACGGAGACCGTGTTCGCCTTGGGTGGCAATCATCGGTATCGGTATCGGGGTCGCAATCGCAGTCGCTATCGGCTTTTTGCATACCTATACAACCGATTGCGACTGCGATTGCGACCCCGATACCGATACCGACGGATATAGTGTTCTCCTCTCTTTTTGATGTCGCCAATTGTCAATCTGACTTATGAACTGATTGGTAAGTACCGCCTTGGGTCGGAGGTTGGTTTGGTTGGACCTGCTACTCCCCATATCTTATAGTTATCGACATGAATTACGGCCATTTGTTGAGTTGGGTGGAAGTCAGTCGACAGGCGTTGACCGACAATGTCAGGCGTTTCAAAGCACACATCGGACGCGAGGTCCGATTGGCAGCCGTGGTCAAAGCCAACGCTTACGGCCATGGGCTGCTTGAAGCTTCCCGGGTTGCCCTGGAAGCGGGCGCCGATTGGCTGGCCGTAAACTCGGTAGATGAAGCAGCGCTCCTGAGAAGTGCCGGTGTGCAGGCGCCGGCGATTTGCCTGGCTTATGTTCCCTTGTCATCGCTGGAGGATGCGGTAGCGCTCGGCGTGCGGCTGACAGTCTTCAACAGCGAAACGGTGGATTTGCTGGGGGCCATCACCGATCGGCTGAAACGGGTCGCGAGGCTGCATATCAAAGTGGAAACCGGGACCAATCGGCAGGGGGTGCGCGGCGAAGAGCTGCTGCAATTGGCTCAGGCTGTCCGCAGGCACCCGTACCTCGAACTGGAGGGGCTCTCCACTCATTATGCCAATATCGAGGATGTGACGGAACACCGATTCGCGGAGCATCAATTGCGCAACTTCATCGAGGCTTGCAGCCTGCTCGAACGGAGTGGCATTCTCGTTCCGATCAAGCACACGGCCTGCACGGCAGCGGCGATCCTGTTCCCCAACACCCTCTTCAACCTGGCACGCGTGGGCATCGGTCTCTACGGGCTATGGCCGTCCAAAGAGACCAAAATCAGCGCCCTGCAAGCCGGGATCGCGTTGAACGAACTGGAACCGGTCCTGAGCTGGAAAACGCGCATTGCCCAGATCAAAACGGTGCCGTCGGGGGCCACTATCGGATACGGCTGTACGGACCTGGCGACCCAGGAGACGAGGATCGCAGTGCTCCCGGTTGGTTATTACGAAGGATATGATCGAAGGCTATCGAGTATCGGCTATGTGCTCATTCGCGGCCGTCGCGCTCCCGTGCGCGGCCGGGTGTGCATGAACATGATCATGGTGGACATTACCAACATCCCAGACGTGAAGCTCGAGGACGAGGCAGTTCTGCTCGGGAGGCAGGGAGAGGACTCGGTCTCCGCCGAAACTCTCGCCGGCAAAATCGGCACCATCAATTATGAGGTTGTCTCCAGGATCAACCCGCAGCTACCCCGCATCGTGGTCTGAGTCCCGCCCTCGTGAGACCGAACCACGAAACCCACGGCGCGGCAAGGTCGCAGCCAAAAACAAAAGCTCAACGCAGAAGCTGCAGAGATTAGCCGAGAGGCCGCGGAGATCGGATAGAAAAGCGACTTATACCAGCCAAGGGCTGCGCCCTTGATATCCCGCTAAAAAGCGGCGGGATATGGAAGCCAGAAGCCAGGAGCCAGAAG
>Ga0187878_1003662_pt1 | contig 12474 bp, 12 predicted proteins | sample June2016WEW_17_1_FD_132979 | JGI IMG/M metagenome (GOLD analysis project Ga0187878, IMG submission 132979) | Peatland microbial communities from SPRUCE experiment site at the Marcell Experimental Forest, Minnesota, USA - June2016WEW_17_150 | ecosystem: Environmental > Terrestrial > Soil >...
ATCTCGGGAAGATCGGAATGCAGCATTTCTTCCCTGGTACCGTCAAAAATGAGATGCGCCTTATGGATAAACGAAAACTTCCGGGAAACAGCAAAGGCGGTTTCCATATCATGGGTAACCATCAGGGTGGTTTTCCCTTCTTTCTGAAGCCTCCGCATGAGATGACAAATGTTGTACACCCCGATGGGATCAAGCCCTGTGGTGGGTTCGTCAAAGAAGATGTAATCGGCGTTGGAGGCCAGCGCACGGGATATGGCTACCCGCTTCTTCATGCCCCCCGAAAGCTGTGCCGGATACAGATCTATGGTGTCTTTCAGCCCGACGAAACTGAGTTTTTCCAGAACTATCCGTTCGATTTCCCGTTCGGTGAGTTCCCCTTCCTGAAGCATGCGGTAACCGACATTTTCCCCGACTGTCATGGAATCGAAGAGGGCCCCCCCCTGGAAAACGATGGCAATCTGCTTGCGGATCCTTATCTGTTCGTTTTCCGGCAGGCCTTCAAGGGGGCTGCCGCCGATAATAATTCGTCCCGAATCCGGTTTCAACAACCCCAGGAGAAGCTTGAGAATAGTCGTCTTGCCGCAGCCGCTCGCTCCGAGAATGGTCCTGTTTACCCCTTTCTCCAGGACAAGGCTCACGTTCTCCAGTATCTTCCGTCCGTCTATGGAGTAACAGAGATCTTCCATTCTTATGGTATGTTGTTCTGGTACGTTCAATTCATTCCCTCTTTAGGGTACATTTGCAAGAGGCTCATCTTATTGTAACAAAAAATTTCGCCAGGAAAAAATCCAGTACAAGAATCAACACGGAGGAAAACACTACCGCCCGCTTTGCTGATTCTCCCACGCCCGCGGCTCCGCCGTAAGTATTGAGCCCGACATGACAGCCGACCATGGAGATCACGAAACCGAAAATCAAGGGTTTGACCAGACCTTCGAAATAATCCGTAAAATACAAGAATTGGGTGATGGAATTCAGATACATGATCGGTTTAATGCCGTAACCGCTTGCGATGATATATCCGCCGACCAGAGACACCGTGTCGGCAATAACCGTCAACAGGGGTAATGCGAACATTGTTGCCTTGAGACGCGGGGTGACGAGCCGCTTGATGATGTCGGTCCCCTCCACCTTCATCGCATCGATCTGTTCGGTGACCACCATGGTGCCGAGCTCGGCGGTTATAGCGGAGCCGACCCTCCCGGCGACCATGAGGGAACTGAGCACCGGTCCCAGCTCCTTGACCATGGTCACGGCAACCATTCCCCCTACATAGCTGGTGGCGGCGAACGGTTTCAACTGGACGAGCGCCTGCAGCGCCATGACCATGCCGGTAAAGGTCCCGGTGAGCACGATGATAAACAGTGATCCGACCCCGATTTTGTCCATCTGGATGGCGAATTCATGGTAATAAAAAGGGGCGCTGAAAATCTTGCAGATGGCACGCCAGGTTAGCTGGAAGAAGCTCTGAATTTCAAGCAGGGCGGATTTAATGGTATTTTCGATAAAAACAAATTTCATGGATAACCGTTTAATGTGAAGTTGAATGCGAAAGCTACTTTGATGGCTGTGTCATGGACAAGGTTTATCTCATCTCTGTAAAAGGTCGAAAATTATTGCCACTAACTATAATCAACGACTTGGATTCAGTCAATGGGAATATCCAGAAAGTATGGTCGACTCTATCATGGCTCTAAGAAAAAGCAGGTGAGCATCTCACCGGCGCCCGTAATTCACGCCACGATTCCGTCTTTCCCGAAATATTCCAACTCGGTTGCTTGCGGAGTGCAAGCATTTTTGTAACAACTGGAAGTTGCCTTAAATCCGAATACATTGTACATTGAAACGCACTGCTGAATTATTGATGAGAATGCGATCGAATCAGTTTCCGAATGGAAACGAGTTAGTTCCCCTCCTGAAACTCCGGATGAGAAACTATTGGTTTTCATCCGGAAACGAGTTAATGCATGGTATCTCCCTGACTTCTGATGGAGCTTACTTGATGGAATTTTTATGCGCAAACACGAATTTTTGAAGATATTTTCGCTTTCAGCTCTTAAGAGTTTTTGCGGAAGCCATGTGAGGTGTTTATGATCCCTTGGGAATTCCTTGGCAGTGCGCAGGCGCCCGGAAACGGCCCGGAACTTCGTTTGTACAAGCGAGGTGAAGAGTTCTCGATAAGGGTTAACGGCTGTGAACTTATGAACAGCCGTGTCCATGGGTCGGAAGTTGCTCTGGCTGAGCTTGCTTGTGCACGTATCGCTGACCATCCCTGCCCCAGGGTTCTGATCGGGGGACTGGGTATGGGGTACACCACTGCTGCCGCATTGCGCCGGCTTGGAGCCGAGGGGCAGGTGGTGGTGGCCGAACTGGTGCCTGCAGTGGTGGAATGGAACCGTGGTCCCCTCGCTGCCTTGGCCGGACATCCCCTGCAAGATGTCCGGGTAACTGTCAGGGAGGTCGATGTCGCACAAATCCTGAAGGAGGAGCACCGGGCATATGACGCTATCCTGCTGGACGTGGATAACGGTCCCGAGGGTCTGACCAGGAAGTGCAACGACTGGCTTTATGCCCGCGCCGGGCTGGATGCGGCCTTTGCCGCACTTCGGCCCGCAGGAGTGCTGGCCGTGTGGTCCGCCGGTCCCGATGAGGCCTTCTTCAAGCGACTTTGCCAGGCGGGATTCCAGGTGGACGAGGCCCGTGTGCGGGCACGAGGTTCAAGAGGGGGGAGTCGGCACACGATCTGGCTTGCCGGGCGTGGATCCTGCGGTTAATGGCAGAGTCGCAATCCGGTAGGTCTTTCTTTTCCCATGATTTCTGTTTCCCATCTGTAACAGAAGTCTGTTGCATTGTGCAATTTGATATGTTAAATTTACATTCTCACCGCTACTGCCGATTTTTGCAGATCAGGCGTATTGCTCTTTAATTTACTGATTTATATGATGATGAAGAACAAGGTGTAAACGAGAGGGATGCTTGATTTCAGCCTGGTCGTTTTTTCAAGTTGAAGGTCGAGGAGGGTAATCCTTTTTCCCGTACTACGTAAAAGATCAAGGGGTTAAGCTCCCAGCTTAACCCCTTTTATTTTGATGAGAAACCTGCAGGGGCCCCATGAATCCGGATTGGATCCTGTACTGTCTAAACAACCGCAACATCAACTATTGAATTTTAGTTGGGGGGGTATCGCAAAACCTCGACTAATATGAATAAGGGAGCATAAGTAATGATTATCAGAAAGCTGTCGGCAGGAGATATTATAGAGGCCCATTGCACAAAGTGCCGTGAAGTCATGAATCATAGAATTGTTGCCATGGTTGGAGAGAAGGTGGTTCGGGTGGAGTGCAATACCTGCAACGGCATTCACAATTACCGGCAGCCTGCGGAAACCAAGGCGTCAACCGGAAGCAAACCCGTCCGGAAAACGGCAGTTACACCCCGCAAGACCAAAAGGGACCCGGAGGCGGTTGACCAGGAAGAGTGGGAATCCCTGCTTCCAACAATGCAGGCTGATCGCGCGATTGCCTATGATATGAACGGCAAATTCAAACTCAACGACCTGGTGGAACATACCGCATTCGGAGTCGGAGTGGTCAGGCTGCTGATAAAACCTAACAAGATGGAAGTCCTTTTCCGTGGAGGCAAGAAGCTGCTCCGTTGCAGCGTATAAATAATTTTATCAGCAAACACCGGATGAGAACCTATTGGTTTTTATCCGGAAACAAATTTGATGTATGTTCACCGGCTAAGGAGAAAAGGACAGCATGCTGGTCATCGGAAAGATTAATCGACTGAAAATAAATAATATTACCCGTGAGGGCGCCTATCTTGCTGCTGAAGGGGGCGAGCTGTTTCTTCCCGGTGCGGAACTTTCCGCTGCTTTCATGCCGGGTGAGAGCGTAGAGGTATTTATCTATCCGGATTCAGAAGGCCGCTTGGTTGCAACCACCCTGACTCCCAAGGCGCAGGTCGGTGAATTCGCCCTCATGGAAGTTAAGGACAACTGCAGGTTTGGCGCTTTTCTCGATTGGGGACTGGGAAAGGATCTTCTCGTACCTTTTTCCGAGCAACCGGAGCCGATGAAAAAGGGCGAGAAATATGTCGTAAGGGTCTATCTGGACAAATCCGGCAGGATAGCAGCCTCGGCCAAGATCGGCAGATTTCTGGAAGAGACAGGCGCATCCCTTCAGGAAGGCGATGAAGTGGAACTGATGATCTATGAATTTACCGATCTCGGGGCAAAGGTTATTATCAATAACCGCTATACGGGCGTCTTGTTCAGGGATGAGCTTTATGGAAAACCTGCGCCCGGTGAAAAGCTTACGGGGTTTGTGAAAAAGATTCGTGACGATCAAAAGATAGATGTAACCCTTCGAAAAGCGGGAAGCAATGATGTGGTGGAAGCCAGGGCGAAAATTCTCAAGGCGCTGGCTGAAAACGGTGGATTTTTGCCGCTTAATGACAAGAGCTCTCCCGAGTTAATTGCCGAAGTCGTGCTGATGAGTAAAAAGACCTTTAAAAAAGCCGTCGGCGGACTTTACAAGGACGGGCTTATCGTGCTGACTGCCGAAGGGATTACCCTGCGCGGGTAAAAAAGACTCCCACGAACATCCTCATGATTCTATAGATTGATCCTTTGTCTCTTTTCTCAACCCATTCATTTCTTATCCAATAAATTTTGCTCCGGCTAAACCAACCCCGACACCGAGAATCGCTGAAAAAATAAACATCGGAATTAAGGCTTTTGGATCTTGTGGATATACTATTATCATAATAGGAATCACAGTTAACTCTGCTATTACTAGTCCTTTTAACCAAGGTTGAATATTCCAGTTTACATATGGAATAATCAGAGCGAGTACAATCCAATGGATAAAGGCAGAAATACAGGAAAATTTATCCAGTTTCTGAATTATCATTGGCGCTACATCTATTATCCCAGCAATAGTCCCGATACATAATGCGATAAAAATATTGCTCATTATTTGTCCTTTCGAGACACACTAACGTCGTGGCGGATCAGTAGTGCAAGTCGCTGGATTCGCTGGCTTTGTGCGCTCATTTTCATTTATGCTCACTTTTATGGCGTCTATATTTACTTTAGGAAGTTTTCATCCGGAAACGGTCGTTTTGCTCCCTGGCGGGTTTGTACCAGGGGAGGGGAGTGTAAATGTCCAAACTTCAGAAACCCTAAAGGTCTTGTAGACCTTTAGGGTTTGATCTCCAGTCTGGATGAAAACTAAAAAGCAGTGATACGAGAAGAGATAATTCCGCGAGCTTTCTTGTCTAATTCTTTGTTTTTTATTTCAATTATATACAACTGTTAATTAACTTTGTCAAACTGAATATCAAGCACCGATTCCTCATATCCAAAATTATATGGAGCAACAAAAATTTTCGTAACCTTTGGCATGGAACTGCCGTCTCCTATTATGAAAGGATCCTCCCGTTCCTGGATTAGAAAATCGATGGCTGAATGTGGGAAAGGAGAAAAGATATGCGAAGATATCTGTTCTGTTTGGCCGTTGCCCTGCTGATACCGGTTTCACAGGCTCATGCTTCGCGCGTTGGTGTGAGTGTGGGGATTAATATTGGTATTCCCGCCGTAGTTGCGCCTGTTTATGCTCCCCAACCGGTAGTGCTCGAAGAGCCGCCGGAATTTATTGCTCCGCCTGAACTGGGTTTTTATGTTGCCGAGGGAGTTCCCTATGACCTGTTCTTTGTCTCCAATCGCTATTACCTCTGCAGGGGAAATGTCTGGTACTCGGCTCCCTATTACAACGGCCCCTGGGTTTCAGTCGGTTACAGTAGTATTCCCTATGGTATCCGCAGATTCCCGTTTGAAAGGATCCATTATTTCCGGGATAATTATTACCGGCACTTCTCCAATGACAGGTACGGCTACGAATACCGGCATTTCCGCCCGGGATCGCGCAGTTGGGGCAGAAGTGAACGCGACTATCGGGGCGGAGTGAACTACGGCAGCTGGCACGGAGCGGCTAATCCGGGCTGGAACAGACCCACTGCTGTCGGCTGGAACAGGCCCGGCTATGTTGGCGGAGGCAGACCTTCCAATACTGGTTGGCGGAGGACGGATCATGGTGGCGTAAACCGACCGGCTGCAACTGGCGGAAACCGGCCTGGCCATGGTAGTGAAAACCGGCATGGCTCTGACGGCCGGGGCTGGTAAAGTTGATGCAAAACGAGTTGTGAAGTTGTATAGTGTCTGGCAGTGTCAAGAAACTTGAAGGGGCGCATGGGCGATGGTATGAATGAAATGACTGATGAAGCCATCATCAAGGCCACTCTTGCTGGTGATGATGATGCATTTGCCCTGCTTGTGGCCAGATACAAGCGCCGGGTGTTCAGTCTCTCCGCTCGCTTTGCCCGTGATGGGGACGAGTTGGAAGACATCTGCCAGGAGGTCTTTATCAAGACCTATGAGAATCTCAAGGGGTTCCGGAATGACGCTCCTTTCGAGAACTGGCTGACCCGAATAACGATACGCACCTGTTATGACACTTTGCGAAGGAACAGGCGCAGTAAAAACCATACTCCTCTGCAGGACCTGACTTGCGAAGTGAAGGATACTACGCTTGAAGCGCGGCAGGAGGCACGGGAAGCGCACGAATTGTTAACCTGGGCAATGGCGAAGCTGAGTCCGGATGAACGTGTCGTGGTAACGCTGCTGGAGCTTGAGGAAAAATCGGTGCGCGAGGTGGCGGATCTGACATCCTGGAGTGAGGGGAATGTCAGGGTCAGGGCGCACAGGGCACGTAATGCACTAAAAAGAATTTTGGAGGAAAGCCATGAACGATAATACTGATGAAAAGCTCGACAGGCTTTTTGCGGCAGCGCGTTCTGTCAGCCCGGACACATCGGCCAGGGAAGATTTCTTTGAAACCCGTGTTGTGGTACGGATCCGGGAAAGACGGGAAAGCAGGCAGCCGTGGTTTTCCTGGGCCTGGCGGTTGGTGCCGGTATTTGTTGTTGCTGTCATTGTCCTCGGGAGTGCAAACCTGATACTCGACAGGGATGGGGACGGCTCAGCGGATATCTTCTCGGCCATTGCCAATGGTCACGATGAATATCAGGTCGTGGCTTATCTTGAGGGTGAATGACATGAAAAATGCCAAGGCCATCATAGGAGTTGTACTCATTTTCTTGCTTGGTATCGCATGCGGCGCCCTGCTGATGCATATGTCTTACAAGTCGCGGATGGATGCGTTTGTAAGCGGGAAACCCGGGATGCGCGAAGAGATACTGCTCAAACGTCTGAGTCAGAAACTGGATCTGGACGAGCAGCAGCGTGCTGCCGTGCGGGAAATTATTCGTGGGACCCAGGCGGAAATGAAGGAAATACGGAAACAGTATCGGCCGGAGATGGTTCAAACCCTTGAGAAGAGTCGGGCAGAAGTAAGGAAAATACTCAGGCCCGACCAGCAGAAAAAATATGACCAATTTCTTGCCGAACGCAAAGCGCGGTGGGCAGAGCGAGGGGAACGCCCTTTCCCGGGTAAGCACCAGGATTGATTCTTGCCTAGGGTTGTCCTTCTCAAGTAACAATGCTTGTTGCGCTGATCAGGTAGTAACTACTCAGGTTGATAGACTGAAGGCTGTAAGGAAAAAACCCTGCACGATCACCAAACTCAAGGGATTTGAACTGGGTGACAAAGTTGCGAAATTATTTCATCGAATAACCTTCAGCCTTCAGCCTCAACACCTGGGTAGTTGCATCAGGGAAATCTATGCAAGGGCCTCCAGTTCTTCCCAGCGCCGGTATGCCTCCGCCAGTTCCAGCTCCAGGGCTCCCAGCCGGGCATTGAGAGCAGCCACCTCTCCACCGGCGGTTTTATAAAACTCCGGGTCAGCCAGGGTCCTGTGCAGGCTCTCCTGCTCCTCTTCCAGTTCCCCTATTTTATCCGGAAGCGTTTCCAACTCCCGTTCCTCTTTGAAGGTTAGCTTGCGGGGGCGCTGTTCCGTCGACCTGCGGGTTTTTACCGTTGCCGGCACGATTGCCGCAGGCCGGGTTTCAGCTGTCTGCCGGAGCCAGTCGTCGTAACCTCCCACGTATTCCCGCACCTGTCCATTATCACCGAGCACCAGCGTACTCGTCACCACATTATTGAGAAATTCGCGGTCATGGCTTACCAGGAGCAGCGTTCCTGAATACTCCAGCAGCAGTTCTTCCAAGAGATCGAGGGTTTCGGCATCCAGGTCGTTGGTCGGTTCGTCCATAACCAGGACGTTGGACGGCCTGGAGAACAGTTTGGCCAGCAGGAGCCGGTTGCGCTCTCCGCCGGAAAGGATGTGTACCGGACTGCGCGCCCGTTCCGGCGTGAACAGGAAATCCTGCAGATAGCCGATGATATGGCGACTCCTGCCGTTGATGATGAGGGTGTCGTTTCCCTCTCCCACGTTCTCCAGTACGGTCTTGTTCAGGTCCAGTTGTTCCCGCAGCTGGTCGAAATAGAGAACCTCACGGCGGCTGCCGAGCCGCACTGTTCCTTCCTGTGGAGTCAGTTCGCCCAGGAGGAGTCGAAGCAGTGTGGTCTTTCCCGAGCCGTTGGGGCCGATAATGCCTACCTTGTCGCCGCGCATGATGGTGGTGTTGAGGTTGCTTATGATCGGCCGCTTATCGTAGGCAAAGGAGACTCCTTCCGCCTCGACTACCAGGCTGCCGGATCGTTCGGCATCCTGCAGCTGGATCTTCGCCGTACCGATCCGCTCGCGGCGTTGCCGCCATTCTTCGCGCATCTTCTTGAGGGCGCGTACGCGGCCCTCGTTCCTGGTGCGCCGCGCCTTTATCCCCTGCCGCACCCATGCTTCCTCCTGGGCCAGCTTTTTATCGAACAGGGCCTGGCGGACGAGTTCTGCTTCCAGGAGCGCTTCGCGTCGTTCCACAAAAGAGTCGTAACCGCAGGTCCAGGCATAGAGCTTGCCCCGGTCCATCTCGGCAATGCGGTTTGCCAGCTTGCGGGCAAAGGTTCGGTCGTGGGTCACAAACAGGAAGGTCTTGACGTTTCTCAGCAGGAAGTCCTCAAGCCAGATGATGGTGCTTATGTCCAGATGGTTGGTGGGCTCGTCCAGCAGCAGGATATCGGGCGCAGATACCAAAGCGCGGGCCAGGAGGGCGCGGCGTTTTGTGCCGCCGGAAAGGGAGGCAAATTCGGCATCCGGATCGAGCTGCAGACGGGACAGAATCCTTTCCACCTCCTGGTGCAGGTGCCATCCCCCAGCATCCTCGAGGGCTTTCTGCAATGATTCCAATTGCTTTAATAACTGCTCTCCCCCTTCAGAGGCCAGGAGGTGTCCCACATGGTGATACTCCGCCAGGAGGCTGGCCGTATTGCCCATGCCTCCGGCTACCACATCGAAAACCGTACCGGACAGCCCCTGGGGGATTTCCTGTGATACCAGCGCCACGCGTAGTCCCTGCTGGCGTGAGATATCGCCTTCGTCGGGGGTAATTTCGCCGCTGATGAGCTTCATCAGGGTTGATTTTCCGGTGCCGTTGCGCCCCAGCAGGCAGAGCCGGTCACCTTCTTCCAGTTGCAGATTGATTCCATCAAGCAGCATGGGCCCGCCGAAGGCCATGCCGACATTCCTTATCGTAATGAGTGCCACAAAATCCCCTTTTCCATATAAAACAGTCGTATAGTATAATCTATTATTTCGAGGATTACGTCAACCCACAGCTTTTTTAATAAGATAAAACGAGCCTCTTGCAAAACTCTAAATTTGTCATCCTGAACAGAGTGAAGGATCTGCTTTTAGCATGGCAGAAGCAGATCCTTCGCGCCGCTCAGGATGACAAGAAATGGGAAATCAGACTTTTGCGAGACCCTCAAACGTCAACTTTATTAAAAAATGACTATTGAAAATGTTTTGCTATTAATTGCATTCATTTTGTCGCAAAATGCCGCTTGGCGGGAGCGCCTGGGATGCATATAAATAATCGCTTTGTCTTGGCTTTTCCCGGCGCCCATGGTTGGCCGATTTTTTGTCAAGTCGTAGAAATTTATATTAGTTTTTCATCCGGAGGTTCCGGAGGCAAACTATTTAAAAAACACGCGTTTTTGAGGGTTTCGATGAAAATTTACAGAATTACCGATCTCCTCGACCTGACAATCGTCCAGAAGCTTGCCGAGGCTAATTGTCTGGCTACCGGTATGCCGATCGGCATCATAGATGCTATTGACGGATCAATTCTTGTGGGCGCCGGGTGGCAGGATATCTGCACTCGGTTTCATCGTGTCCATCCAATCTCCAATGAACGGTGCAGAGAGAGCGATAACTTCATAAAAAGCCGCCTCGTTGCAGGAGAAGCCTGCCACTATAAATGCAAAAACGGCCTATGGGACATCGGAATCCCGATTGTGATTGGGGAATGTCATCTTGCAACCCTGTTCATTGGACAATTTTTCTATGAAGGAGAGATCCCTGATCGGGAATTATTTGTCAGGCAGGCGGGCGAATTAGGCTATGATCTGAATAGTTACCTTGCAGCGCTTGATCGGGTTCCGGTATTCAGCAGGGAAAAGGTGGACAATATCGTTGCTTATGACATAACGCTGGCACGTTTTATTGCAGACCTGGCAACGAGTTCACTCAGTAAGATTGAGGCGGAAGAGACACTGCGCGAGAGTGAAGAACGTTTCAGGTCTCTGGTTGAGACTACCAGCGATTGGATCTGGGAAACAGATGCCTGTGGTGTCTACACCTACAGCAGTCCTAAAGCAAAAGAAATCCTGGGATACGAACCACATGAAATCATAGGCAAGACGCCATTTGATTTTATGCCCACTGAAGAGGCGGAATGTATCAAGGCACAATTTATTGATATTGTGAAATCCGGCAAACCATTTTATGGCCTGGAAAATGTAAACATGCATAAAAACGGGCAAACGATCATCATTGAAACAAATGGAGTACCCATATTTGATGAAGCCGGAAAACTTAACGGTTATAGAGGTATTGATCGCGACATCACCCGGCGGAAGCGGATAGAGGAAACGTTGCGTGAAAGTGAGGAGAAGTTCCGGGTCCTGGCGGAGACTTCCATGGCCGGAATCGCTCTCTATCAAGGTGAAAATTTTGTCTATTCCAATCCGGCAACTGCCCGTATATTCGGATGCGCCGTTGAAGAAATACTGGAGATGAAATTCTGGGACTGGGCACATGACAATTTTAAGGAGATGGTCCGGAATCGCGGATTGGCAAGGCTGGGAGGGGAGTCGGCGCCGACTCAGTATGAATGCAAGGTTGATACTAAAGGCGGAGAGGAAAGATGGGTAATCATCTCGGTCGGTTGTATAGAATTCAAGGGAAAGCCGGCAGGTATTGTTACGTTCATTGATATTACCGAGACCAAGCGAGCTGAAGAACAGTTAAGAGCTTCCCTTTCGGAAAAGGAAATCCTTCTCAAGGAGATCCATCACCGGGTAAAGAACAATCTGCAAGTCATTTGTACACTGCTAGAACTCCAATGCCACTACATAGTAGACGAGAACTCACGAAACTTCTTTGCGGAAAGTCAGGACCGTATAAGATCGATGGCACTGGTACATGAAAAATTGTACCAGACGAAGGATTTTTCCTGCGTTGATTTTGCCGGATATATCAATAGTCTGACAAACCATCTATACAGGTCGTACGTAACGAACCCGGAGCAGGTTTCACTTTCAGCCAAAGTCGGCAATGTTTCGCTTGGAATAGATGAAGCAATACCCTGCGGCCTTATTATCAATGAGTTGGTCTCAAACTCGCTGAAACATGCTTTCCCCGATGGCCGGAAAGGTGATATTACTGTCAGTTTCCAGGCAGACGACCGGGGTCTGATTACCCTGACGGTTGCCGACAATGGCGCCGGTATGCCGGCCGGTCTGGACTTTCGTGAAACCGATTCGCTCGGGTTGCAGCTTGTGAACATGTTGACGAAACAGTTGCGGGGAGACATTAACTTGAGGACTGACCAGGGTACCGAATTTACCATTCACTTTAAAGGATGACGGTTTCGCAAAAAACTGAAACTTTCACTTTTTGTCTTTTCGATACTATTTTGTGATAAATATAAACTTGGATGTTCAAGTATTGGACAAAATCTGACGATAAGTAATCAGTATCTTGATAATTGATTAACTGGTGGCAAACTCTCATTGCAACTTAAATGCAGTCCCGTACCTGGACGGGGCATTAACTGCTACTGAAAAATATTGGGACTACATCAATATTGTAGTCCGGGGACTGCCACTATGAATGACACGACTTTAAATGTGACGAAGGCCAGAATCCTGGTAGTTGAAGATGAGCTGATCATTGCAATGGGCCTGCAGAAACGCTTGCAGGCCCTTGGTTACACTGTTTCCGACGTGGTTTCATCCGGAGAGGACGCAGTAGTAAATGCCATTACAATGCAACCGGATCTCGTCCTGATGGATATTGGTCTCTCCGGGGAAATAACCGGCATAGAAGCAG
>Ga0187878_1003663_pt1 | contig 12473 bp, 14 predicted proteins | sample June2016WEW_17_1_FD_132979 | JGI IMG/M metagenome (GOLD analysis project Ga0187878, IMG submission 132979) | Peatland microbial communities from SPRUCE experiment site at the Marcell Experimental Forest, Minnesota, USA - June2016WEW_17_150 | ecosystem: Environmental > Terrestrial > Soil >...
CGCGGCGGCAACGGCCGACAACCCCCCCGGACCGTTCTTCCAGCGCCCCGTAGGACCCCGTACGCAGCGGAGCAAGTTGTCGCGGACACACGAACCCGTCGAACGTCCGGGCAACCCTTCCCGCCGTAGGGAGATGCGACCCCGTCGCGTACTCGTCTCCTGACCAACCTCCTAGCTCCCTTCTTCTTCCTTGCTCTGCGCATGCATGCAAGCAAAGGAGGAGGAAGAGAAAGGAACAAGGAACCTTCCCGGGCACCGAGCCCCGGCGGGCTTCTTAGGGGGGGTCTGATCTAAATGAGCTACAACGCGGAGGGCTTCACCGAAATACGTATTTCGGTGAGCCGGCGGCATAAGGGTCGCATGGGCCGGATCAGGGTGGTGGTGGACAACCGGGTGCGCCTCCTCCTGTCGGAGCTGCCGCGCGAGGTGCGGACGCTCCTGCAGCGGGACTTCACGCACGACAACCCGCAGCGGGAGATGCTGCGCAGGATCGGTAAGCCGCACTGGGGCGAGCCCGCGCAGATCCGCACGTTCGTGGTCGACGAGGGGAGGGACGAGCTGTCCCTGCCGCGTGGCGGGCTCGGCAGGGTGCGGGCGAGGCTCGAGCAGGCCGGGCTGCGGCGCGAGATCGTGGACGCGCGCGAGCGGGGCGACTCGTCGGGCGCGGGCATGCCCGACCACCGGACGAAGCTGTGGCCGTTCCAAGAGCACGCGGTCGACGAGTGCTGTCGGAAGGAGTGCGGGATCTTCCGCGCCCCGACCGGCAGCGGGAAGAGCGAGTGCGGGTTCGCGGTCGCGTCGAGGGTGAAGCTGGCGACGCTCGTCATCGTGTACAACGCGGGGCTGTTCGAGCAGTGGGAGCGGCGGGCCGCGAAGGTGATGGGGCTGCGCGGGAGGGACGTCGGGGTCATCCGGGGGAGCAAGCGCGAGCTGCGCCCGTTCACGTTGGCGATGCAGCAGACCCTGACCGCGCGCGGGGTCGACGAGGAGATGGCCCGGTACTTCGGGGTGGTGATCGTGGACGAGACTCACCGGGCCGCCGCGAGGACCATGTACGCGGCGGTCGACCCGTTCCCGGCGCGCTACCGGCTCGGCATCAGCGCGGACCACCGGCGCAAGGACCACAAGGAGTTCCTGACGCGCGACCTGTTCGGCGACGTCATCTACGACGTGAAGCGGGAAGATCTCATCAAGAGCGGGCATGTGCTCGACGTGCAGGTGCGGGTCGTGCCGACCGACTTCGAGGCGCCGTGGTACGGGATGCCGACCGACGAGCGGCCGGACGTCGAGGTCGACATCGTGCGGCTGACGAGCGAGATGGCCGAGGATGTCGGGCGCAACGAGCTGGCGCTGGCGTGCGTGATGGCCGAGCAGCCCGCCGAGCAGGTGCTGGTGCTGAGCCACCGGCGCGAGCACTGCCTGGTGCTGGACCAGAGGCTGGTGTCGCTCGGGGTGCGCACGGGCGTTCTCATCGGGGGCGACGACTACCGGGTGGAGTTCCGCCGGTCGGTGCGGGGGCTCGAGCGGGGCGAGGTTCGGGTGGGGGTGGGGACGCTCCAGGCGATCGGGCAGGGGCTCGACATGCCGACCGTGAGCGTGGGGGTCTGCGCGACCCCGATCGCGAGCAACCGGCAGGTGTTCAACCAAGTCCGGGGGAGGTTCTGCAGGACCGCGACCGGCAAGGCAAGCGCGCGTCTCTATTATTTGTGGGACAGGGCGGTATTCGGTCGGCGTCACCTCGAGAACATCGTGCAGTGGAACGCGAGCGTGATCGTGCGGGGCGACGACGGCGCGTGGGTCGACGCGAGGGAGTACTTGGCCGCGATGGGCTGAGCGCGTGGGAAGTGGCGGCATAAGGGACGGCGGCGCTACGATGGCGCCGAAGCACAACGCTCCGAGGAGGCACGATGAAGAAGCGCAGCGAGGTGGGCGTGGATGCGAGGGTGCCGGCGACGTTCACCGGGGTCGACCTGGCGTTCAGCGAGCGGGACACGGGCGTGCAACAGGCGCTCGCGCAGGCACCCGCGATCGAGCAACCGGCCGAGCCGACCCCGCCGAAACTCGAATTTCGGCGAAGCGGGCGGATGAGGGTCGTGTGGGGGGAGGAGAAATTCACGGTCGTGCCGGGCAGCTACAGCACCGTCACGGTCGGGCCGATCGAGCTCGAGTGCGAGGCGAGGCCGGACAAGACCCTCGCGGAGCAGTACGAGGAGATGTTCGAGAGTCTCCGGCTCATCGCGGAGGAGGAGCGCGAGCGGAAGATCGCGAGCTTCGTCGCGAAGCTCCAGCAGGCAACGGGGCGCGCTCGATGAGCCAGCCGGCGCCGTTGATGGACGCGTGGCTGGCGGGCAACCAGAGGGGGGCGAAGCGGTTGCGCGAGGCCGCGGTGGTGGACGGGCAGCGGCACGAGTGCGCCGAGATGATGAGGTCGGGCGACTGGTCGGCCGCGGGCCCCGCCCACCTCGTCGCGCTGTTCGCGATGCTGTTCGAGCGGGTGTACGGGGTGCCGTGCGGGGAGGTTGCGGGGCCTGCGCGCTTCTACGCGGCGAAGATGGTGGGAGGGCTCCTGCGAGACGAGTTCGGCGGCGACCCCGGCGCGGTTGCCGCTTACTTGCGGTGGGCGTGGGAGCAGGAGGCCGGGCGCGAGCGGTGGAGGCGCGAGCACCACCGGGACGGCGGGCACCTGAGCTACCGGTGGGTCCTGCAGGCCGGCAGGACGCTCGACGAGTACCGGCTGTCGCTCGCGCGCAGGCGGTGAGGCCCCCGCGCTTCGACCGGGTGCGGACCGGGTGCGGCGACCTCGTCGCCGAGGCGTTCGACCCCGCGTGGTGGGAGCCGTGGAGGTGGTTCACGTGGTGGTGGCGCGCGCTCGTGCGGGGGCGGGTGCGCGTGTTCGCGGAGTTCGAGGTGTGGGTGGCGGGCGGCATCTTGGTGAGGCGCCGGGTGCGGGCGATGGCGGTGTTGCCGTCACCCCGCATCCCGGTCGAGCGTAGGGTCCTGGCGAGCGCGAGGTGCGGTGATGAGGGAGCAGCCGGCGAAAACGGCGGAGATCGTCCACGACGTCGTGACCGAGCAGGCCGTGGTGGCGGCGGTCATCGCGGATTTCGAGGGTGAGGCCGGCAAGCTCCTCGAGCTGCACGCGCCCGACACGTTCCTGGCCGAGGAGCACCGGGCGGCGTGGGCCGCGATGCAGGAGCTTCGACGGCGCCGGCTGCAGTACGACCCGGCGGCGCTCGCCCGGTGCGCCGGCCCCAAGTGCGACCCTCAGTACCTTGCGCGGCTCGCCGAGTTGAGGCCGGACCGGCTCGGCGAGCGGGACCTCCGGCACTTCGTTGACGCGCTCCTGTGGGACCGGCAGCGGGCGAGCGCGGTGACCGGGCCGATCTCGGCGCTGCTCGAGGCGCTGCGGGACCCGAAGGCCGAACCCGAGCGGGTGAGGGCGCTCGCCCGTCACGTCGGCGAGAGCTTCCAGGGGGGTGCGGGGCGCTCGCGCTACCTCGCGGACGGTGAGGAGGTGGTGCGCGAGCAGATGCTGGAGGTGGGCCGGCGGGTGGCCGGGCACGCGAGCTACCTGTACGGGATCGAGGGGCTCGACGTAGACCTGGCGACGGGCGATCGGCGCATCTTGCCGGGGCCGGCGCCGTGCCAGGTCACGGTGCTGACGGCGGTCAGCGGCTGCCTTTCGGGCGATACGGTGATCGAGTTGAATCGGGCTGGTAAGAGCTTCCGGCTCAAGTTGTCGGAGGTCGTGCGCCGATTCAACGGCGGCATCGCCGGTGGAAAGATATGGGCGCCGGGCATCGCGACGAAGGTTCGGGCTCGCTCGACGGACGGGTTCATTCGCTTACACTTGCTGCGGTCTGCTTGCGCGAGTGGGCGGAAGGTCACGTATCGGGTGCGGGTGGCGGGGGGCCGCGAGATCCGAGCGACGAAGGATCATCGGTTCCTCACGTCAAATGGATGGAAACGGCTTGAGCGGATTTGCGTTGGCGACAAACTCGCGGTGGATGCAGGGGTCGCTCGGACAAGGTTGAAGAAGGCGAAGTCGTACTACCCGTCGCTCGGCAACATGAAGCGACATCCGTATGCTGTGCACGTGGGGCGGCGGGAGTGCCCGGCATGTTACCGTGTACCGACGCATCGTCTCGTCATGGAAGCTCACTTGAACGTGATGGATCTTGGCGAGTTCTTGGTTCGGGTTCGTGCGGGTCGGGTGGATGGGCTGAGGTTCCTCGATGCGCGGGAGTGGACGGTTCATCATCAGGATGAGGATGCGAGCAATTTCAAGCTCAGTAACCTCGAGCTGGTCGAGCGCAGGGAAGACGCGCGCCGGCATGGTGAGCGCGGTGCGTGGAAGCACGTCACCGGCAGTGTTGGGTTCGAGCAGGTCGTTGCGATCGAGATGTGTGGTGAAGAGGACACGTTTGATCTTGAGATGGAAGGCGAGCCCAGGAACTTCGTTGCCAATGGGTTCGTCGTGCACAATAGCGGCAAGACCACGGCGGCGATGCGGATGTCGCTCGGGATCGCCCGGCAGCGCAGGCGTGTGCTCTACGGGGCGTTCGAGATGGGGCCGGGAGTGACGCTGGAGCTGCTCGCGTGCCTGTCGCTCGGGTGGTCGCGAGAGCGGCTGATGAACGGCCACACGCAGGACGTGGAGGCGCCGCCGCGCACGCCCATGGCGGCGCGCGAGCAGGTCGCGCTCGAGGAGCGGTGCCACGCGATCCACCCGTGGATCAGGATGATGCGCAACCCGTTCCGGGCGCAGCGTGGCGGGGAGAAGCGCAGCAACGAGCACAACCTCGCGGTCCTGCACGAGCACGTCGTCGACAGCGGGTGCGAGGTGTTCGTGGCGGATCTCTGGAAGCGGTGCCTGGTCGACGCGCGCCCGGAGGCCGAGGAGGACGCGCTCTACCAGCAGCAGGCGATGGCCGAGCAGACGAGGACCCACCACATCCTCCTGCAGCAGCAGCGGCTCAAGGACGTGGAGATGCGGCCGGACAAGCGGCCGACGCGCGAGGGCATCAAGGGGAGCGCGGCGTGGGTCGAGGTGGCCGACACGATCATCGGCTGGCACCTGCCGGCGGCGTGGAAGGCGGTGGCGGACGACAAGATCGAGGCGTTCATCCTGAAGCAGCGGTACGGGCGCTGGCCGCTCGGGGTGGAGTTCGACTGGTCGGGCGAGCACGGGTCGATCGCGGGCGGGACGAGCATCGAGTACAAGCACGCCGAGGAGCAGGGGACGGGGGTGTTCGGGGGCGAGTTCAAGGCGCCGACGCTCGGCGGCGGCGACAAGCGCCGCGGGAGGCGCGAGTGAGCGCGCGCCCGTCGCCTCCCCCCGAGCCGAGCTCGCAGGACGTGGCGCGGCTCGACCGGGAGTGGTTCCTCGCGCGGTACGAGGCGACGTGCGGTCACGCGGTCGACGAGCTGCGCGAGGAGGGCGGGGTGCTGGTGTGCGAGGCGTGCGGCGAGCCGCTGCGCAGGCGGGCGTGAGCGAAACTCGAGTTTCGGCGAGGCCCCCCAGGACGCTCGCGGGCGCGGGGTGGGCCCGCCCCGAGGAGCTGCCGCGCGGGCCGGGCGGGAGGGCGCTCTGCCGCTACTGCGGACGCGAGGTGCCGCCGGGTCGTCGGACGTTCTGCTCGGGCGCGAGGGCGCGCTTCCGGCTGGGCCGCATCGTGCGCCCGGGCTCGGGGTGCGTGCACGAGTGGTGTGTGCGGAGCAACCCAGGCTACGCGCGCCGGTGCGTGTACGACCGCGACCGAGGCGTGTGCGCGGGCTGCGGCGCGGTGACGCCGCGGCTCAGCAGCGTTGTCGGCAAGGGGTGGCAGGTGCACCACGTCGTCGCGGTCGCGGAGGGCGGGGGGTGCTGCGGGCTCGACGGGCTCGCGACGCTGTGCGCGGCGTGCCACCGCCGGGAGACGAGCGCGCTGGTGGCGAGGATCGCGCTTCGCCGAAACTCGAGTTTCGGCGATCCGGCGGCATAAGGGTCGGTGAGCGGCGCCGAGGCGCCAGAAGGAGTCGATCATGAGCAGGAGAGCGGTTTCGGAGACGAGGGAGGGCACGACGCTGACGGTGGTGCCGGCGACGCGCACCCAGCAGCCGGAGGAGGTGAGCATCCACGCGATCGAGAAGCAGACGATCCGCTTCACGATCGTCGGGGAGAGCCAGCTCATCGTGAACAACTTCGGATCGAAGGGGGCGCAGCAGCTCGAGGACGAGCGGGCCAGGACGAAGGAGGAGAAGCTCAAGGCGCGCAAGGAGGGCAAGCCGCCGATCACGCTCGAGGAAATCGAACGGCGGTTCCAAGCGGCGCGCATCCTCGACAGCAAAGGGCGGGACTGCATCCGAGCCGCGTGAATCAAGGGCGCGCTCATCACGGCCTCGACGTTCCCGGACATCGGGATCGCGTCGACGAAGCTGCGGGGGGTCGTGCACGTGAACGGTGACCTCCTGCCGATCAAGTTCAAGTCGCGCGCTCCGTCGGAGAGCGACGAGACCATCACGTACTTCGGCAAGGGGCCGGGCATGCGGCGCGACATCGTGCGGGTGGGTCGCCCGGGGCAGAAGAACCCGGACAACCGATACCGGCCGTGCTTCGACGACTGGTCGGTCGACGTTGAGATCACGTTCGAGCCGAAGATGATCTCGCTCGCCGAGCTGTACCACCTGATTCGGCGCGCGGGCACGAGCGTCGGGCTCTGCGAGTGGCGCCCGCTCGTGCAAGGTAGCTCCGGGCATGGTGGGGAGTTCGGCCGCTTCGACCTCGACATGCAGAAGGTAGGGGTGTGATGACGGCGGCAGTGTCGATCGAGCGGGACGACTACCAGGGTGGGCCGGGGCTGAGTCACGCGGACGCGCAGATTGTCGGCGTCGCGGTGTCGACGATCATGCGCGAGAAGGGCCGGCTCACGACCGAGGAGCTGGCGGACGAGCTGGTGAGGCGGTCGCGCCCGAAGAGGAGCGAGACGCACCACCTGTTCGAGTGGGACGCGCAGAAGGGGCACGCGATCTACCTCGTCGAGCGGGCGAAGTCGCTCATCATGAAGGTCAAGTGCTGCTTCGTCGAGGCGCCCGACGAGCCGGTCCGCAGCTTCCCGGTGGTCGTGAGCGACGGCAAGAAGGGGCCGATCGCGATGCAGGAGGTGATCGGCAGCCGCGAGCTGATGGCGGCGGTGCTCGAGCAGGCGAAGGCCGACCTCGAGACGTGGAGCCGGCGCTACGAGCGGCTGCGGCGCGTTGCGGAGCTGCGCGGGGTGTTCGGGGCGATCAAGGGGGTCGTCCGGAAGAAGTAGGGATTGGTAGTAGCGGAATGGATGGGAATGGAGTGGAGCGGAGTGGAAGGGATTGGCAGTATTGGACAGGAGCGGACCGGCAGGTGAGGTGATCAATGCCGTCGTTGGTGGAGAGGGTGCTCAGCAAGCTCGGCGTCGCCGTAACGGTGCGCGGGAAGAAGGGGATGGCTCCGTGTCCGTTCCACGCCGAGCGCACGCCAGGCGCGTTCATGATCTACGTGGGCGGCGATCGGGCCGGGGGGTTCAGGTGCTTGTCGTGCGGCGAGCACGGCGGGCTCGTCGAGTTCGTCAAGCGCATGCGCGACTGCTCGGCGGACGGGGCGCGCGAGTGGGTCGAGGCGCTGCGCCAGGCCGGCGACGAGGAGGTGGGGCCGACGTTTGAGGACGTGCGGCTCGTCGTGGACCCGCTCGAGCGCCGGGCGTTCCGGCTCCCGCGCGAGGTTGTGCTGGGGGCGCTGCCGAGCTGGGCGGAGACGCCGAGGTTCTACGCGGAGCGGAGGCACCTGACGCCCGACCAAGTCGCGCGGTGGGGGCTCGGGTACGCGGTCGAGGGGAGGCTGGCGGGCCGGCTGGTCATCCCAGTGCGTGACCGCGAGGGGGCGGCGCGCTCCTACCACGCGCGCACGTTTGCAGGGCATGATCAGCGGTACTTCTACCCCTCGGGGCGCGAGCACCCCGACCTCGATTGCATGTTCGGCGAGCAGCACTGGCCGTCGCCGGCCAGCTACGCGCGAGGGTCGATCATCGCGTGCGAGGGGGCGCTGAACGCGCTAGCGGTCGAGCGGGCGCTCGGTCCCCGGTGGATGTCGAACGTGTCGGTGGCGGCGCTCGGCGGGAGCGACCCGCGGCCGATGCATGTTGCCAAGCTGGCGAGCTTCACCGACGTCGCGGTGCTGACGGACGAGGACGAGGCTGGCGAGGGTGCGGCCGACGTGCTGGTGCGGCAGCTCGGCGGGCACGTGAGGGTCAAGCGTGTTACGTTGGGCGGTGGAAGGGACGCGGACGACGTGGCGCGCGACGAGCTGAGGGAAGCGATATGGCGGGCGTGTCGTTGACGAGCATCCGGGGGAACGAGCAGCGGGCGACCGCGCTGCTCGAGGCGCTGCGGGCGCACGGGGGCAACATCACGAGGGCGGCGGGCGAGCTCGGCACGAGCCGGCAGCTCGCCTGGTACCACGTCTACCGGCTCGGCCTGTACCCGGCGGTCGCGGACCTGGCGGCGGTGGCGCGCGAGGAGCGCCGGAGGGGCAGGGAAGAGCGGCGGCTGGAGGAGGCGCGTGCGCGTCGGGCGAGGCCGCGACCACCCCGCCCCCCGCAAGGGGTGACGCGCGAGCAGGCGATGGCGGCGCTCCGGCAGACGGGGGGGAACGTGAGGCGCGCGGCCCTCTCGCACGGCATGTGCGAGGTGATCTCGTACCGGTGGGTGAGGAAGTTCGGCCTGCAGGACTACGTGAGGTCGCTGCGCGAGCAGCGGCGCAGTCGGTTCCGGTTGCCGCCCATCTGCGACGACGGCGCGGCATAAGGGGGATGCCATGGCGACGACGCGACAGTGGGAACGGTGGGCCGAAGAGATCCGGGCGACGATCCGAACGACGCCGCAGCAGTGCAGGCTGCTCCTGCGAGGGCTGTACCGGCGCGTGGGGGCGCTGCAGCGCGACCTTGCCGACCGGCTGGGGGTCGACCCGGGCACGCTGTCGCGCTGGCTCCTGCGGCTCGGGCTGCGCGAGGAGTTCGCCGAGATGACCCGGCGGGCGAAGGCCGAGGGGTGGGTGGCGGAGGACCGGCGGGGCAAGCGCGGGCCGGACCGAGCGCCCCGCAAGTCGCGGGCCGGGCATCACAAACGATCGCGCGCGCGAAGCAAGGCGAGGAGGCCCCATGGGAGCGGCACGTGACCTCGAGTGGATGGTGGGGAGGGCGGCGGCGGCGTCGGGCGCCGCGATGACTTCGCGCGAGGACGCGCGCGCGCAGGCGGTCGCGGCGATCCGGGACCTCGAGCGGAGCGTGCGCGACGCCGTCCGGGGCGACACGCTGCGGGGCCTGGCGAACCTGTGCTCGCAGCGCGACCAGCCCGCGCGGCTCGGGGCGCGCGTCATCGGCCGGGACGGCGCGCAAGGGCTGATGATCGCCCAACAGGTGGACCGGGTCGACAAGCCGATCGCGCTCGGGCGCAAGGCGCTCGTCCTGACGAAGGAGGGCGAGCTGGCGGTGTACGCGGTCGACGAGCAGGGGGGGTGGAGCCAGTGGCCGGCGGGCGACGACGAGCTGCTCGCGCAGGACCTTGACGCGGTGGCGTTCACGGTCGCGTACGCGCTGGGCCGACACGTCGCGCGCGCCGAGCGGACCGCGGCGAACTACATGCGGATCTCCAAGCTCGCGCAGGCGCTCGCCGCGCTGCTTAGCGAAACTCGAGTTTCGGCGGACGGACAATAAAAGATTGCAAATGGGCGCGGGATAAGGCAGTATGCATTTCGGTGTTGGGCGCTGAGGCGCGGAAAGGCGGAACGACCATGATGCATCACCATTTGGGGGCGGATTACGCGGTTGCGTCGAGCGAGGCGGCGACGAGGGCTCGCTCGATCATGGAGGAGAAGATCGCGCGCGGGAAGGCGAGCGCGGAGCGGCTCTGGGAGAGCGTGCACTCGGCCGTGCCGACCGACGCGGTAGTGCGCGGCCGCGCGATGCAGTTCGGCTACGGGCTCGACGTCGAGCACGGCGAGGCACCGATCACGGTGACGGCGGGTGGGACCGCGATGACGATCCACCGGCACGCGCTCCAGCAGCTCGCGACGAAGGCCGGCATCCCTGGGCAGTTCCTCTCGGAACTGGTCGCGAGCCCGGACGCGTGGCGGCGCGAGCTGGCCGCGCGCATCCTCGGCGACCACTACGGGCGGGCCACCGTCGTGCAGGGTGAGGATCTGTCGACGTCGCGCCACCTCGTGCGCGCGGTCGGCGGGCAGGTGAGGGGCTTCCTCTCGGACCACTACCGGCGGCTCGACTCGCGCCCGCTGCTCGAGGCGTTCGCGGGCGCGTGCCAGGAACTGCAGGCGGTCCCCGTCGAGGGGATCGTGACCGACACGAGGGTCGCGCTCAAGGCCTTCCTGCCGATGGTGTTCGAGCCGGTGCCCAACGAGGTCATGTGCCTCGGGGTCGAGTGGTCGAACAGCGACTTCGGCGCGGGTAAGCACGCGCTTCGCACGTTCCTGTTCAGACTCTGGTGCTCGAACGGCGCGACCGTCGAGGACGCGCTGTCGCAGGTCCACCTGGGCGCGCGGCTCGCGGACAACATCGAGTTCAGCGACCGCACGCTCTACCACGACACGCAGGCACAGGTCGGCGCGCTCGGCGACGTCGTGCGGGGTGCGCTCGGCCCGAAGGGCGTGTCGGCGGTGCTCGACAGCATCCGGCAGGCGGACGAGAAGAAGGTCGAGTGGAAGGCGGTGAGCAACCTCATCGGGAGGCGGCTGCTCAAGGACGAGCTGAAGCTGGCGCGCGACGCGTTCGAGTCGGACGACGTGATCAACTTGCCGGCGGCGAAGAGTGTGTGGCGCGCGTCGAACGCGATCAGCTGGATCGCGGGCAAGGTCGAGGACCAGGACCGACGGCTGGACCTCGAGAGGCTCGCGGGTGCGGTGCTTCGCGGCAAGGTCGAGGTCGAAGCGGCGGCGTGACGACCGACCCGGCGAAACTCGAGTTTCGCCGGGGTGCCCGCGCGAGGAGCAGCCCCGGTTCGACCCCGGGGCGCGGGCCTGCCGCGAAGGTGCGGCGCACAGGAGGCCGAGGCCATGGGCAGCGAGTTCGAGGTGGCGGTGGAGCGCCTGCGCGACGGCCGCGCGACGTTCGAGGAGTTCGCGCGCGACACGCGCGAACGGTGGGCGTCGATGGCGGGGTGGCTGCTGCGGCAGCGCCGCGTGCCTGGCTGGGTCGAGCACGAGGATGTCGTGCAGGAGTTGTTGATGGGCGCATGGCGCGCGACGTGGGACTACGACCCCGGGCGCGGCGGGATGCCGCTCGAGCGGTACGTGCGGGTGGCGGCGGTGTTCAGCGCGCGCAAGCGGCTGTCGAAGGCGCGCGGCGTCGACCAGCACACGCAGTCGGGCGAGGGGCACTTCGACCTACCGCTCGCGCACCTGAGCGAGCGCGCGGAGGCGTTCCTGCTCGGGCAGCTCTCGGTCGAGCCCGAGCAGGAGCGGGGGATCGAGCGGCGTCAGCGGTTGCTCGAGGCGTGCGAGAGCTACGAGGAGATCGCGTGCGTGCAGGCGCTCATGGTCGCGGGGTCGTTCGAGGGCGCGGCGGCGCTGCTTTGCGTCGACGAGGACGCGCGAGTGCTGCTCCGGCTCGAGGGCGAGGACGATGCCGCGCGGGTGGTCGTGCGCGCGGCGTACGCGGTGGCGCTGCGCGCGGAGGCTCAACGAAATTCGAGTTTTGGTGATCGCTGGCGGCTGAAACTCGGTGGGGTTCCGCGGAGTTAGGGGCTGCGAAGCTTGAAAACAAGCGTAGGTGCGCGGGCCGGGCCGGAATTGCGAAGGGTCACGCGGGGTTAGCGGGTAGCCGGAAAAAAAAAAATGATAAAAAAAACGCTTGCACACCGGTCGGTCCGGGCGCAAGATAGAGGTGAAGCTGAGGCTTCGGGAAGGAACGGGTAGGGAAATGACCAGCGCACGCACGGAGTGCATCGAGCTCATCGACCACGCGACGGGCTGGACCGAGGAGCAGCGCGAGCACCTGCGCCGCCTGATGGCCGAGGGCGCCACACTGGCGTACTGGTGTTCGGACGCGCATGGCAGGCCCGCGAATCACGCGCTCGACCCGATGTCAGCCCGCGACTGGACTGCGCGCCCCGGACTCGTGCAGGAGGTGGCCGGACCGCTGCAAATCTGCACAGAGCACGCGCTGCACGCCACAAACGAGCCGCACCGGTGGGCCGGCGTTCGGGTGTGGCTCGTGGGACTCGTCGGTGAGATCGTGCGCGAAAGCTCGGGCACGAAGCTCGCCGCGCTGCGCCGGGAGATCGTTGGCGAAATCCTGCCAGAATGTGCATTCTCGGCGTCGGTCGGCGTGCGGATCGGGCGGAAGGACCTCGACGGAGCCCGCCTCGACGGAGCCCGCCTCGACGGAGCCAGCCTCGCAGGCGCCAACCTCGCGCGCGCCGACCTCGCGGGCGCCAACCTCGCGAACGCCAAC
>Ga0187878_1003665_pt1 | contig 12470 bp, 7 predicted proteins | sample June2016WEW_17_1_FD_132979 | JGI IMG/M metagenome (GOLD analysis project Ga0187878, IMG submission 132979) | Peatland microbial communities from SPRUCE experiment site at the Marcell Experimental Forest, Minnesota, USA - June2016WEW_17_150 | ecosystem: Environmental > Terrestrial > Soil >...
ATGACTGGGTGTTCGTCACCATCGGCGATCAGCCCGCGCCGGGCCTCAACGATGGCGATATGTTGGCGGGGTGTTACGGCGTGCTGTATGACATCGATCTGGAGTTGTCGAACCCAACAGCCTCGACCGCCAGAGTGCTCGTATCCCTGGAGCCGGCCGGCGGCCCGGCCCGCGGCGCGCTGCTGGTGGACGGCCGTCCGGTCGAAACCGCTCTCCTCAGCCGCAATGCCGAGGGCGAAGTCGCTCGTTACTCATTGGCGCCTGGGCAAGTCCGCACAGTGCACATAGAGCTTATGCCTCAAGGGGGATCCAATTACCCGGTGCGGCTGGTCGCGCGCCCCGTCTAGTCCCGCTCCCAGCGCGCCCCGCGCATCCATCTGGCGCGCCTGGATTCTCCTGTCGCTGGTCGCCATCTGCCCCGCCTCTGCCGATAGCGTGCTTGCCCACACGCACTACGCCGAAGTGTCAGGCGATCCAAAGGCCCGGAATGCCGCCGCCCGTATAGCTGCGCTGATCGATGATGCGGTGCCGCGAATCGCCCCCTTGGTCGGGACCAGTGATCTCCGCCCGGTCACGGCCCGCGTGTACCTGGACAGGACAGCCTTCGCGAGTGCCGTGGGCATACCCCGTAACGCGCCCATAGTCGGCCTCGCCACATTCCCGTCAGGTGTGATCCACATCGACGCCACGGAGATGCTCGAGTCGATCGAGCGCATCGTGCCTCACGAGGTGGCACATGTGCTCATCGCCAGATGTCTGGGCTCGGCCCTCGACGCGCTGCCCACATGGCTCAACGAAGGTATTGCCGAGTATGCTGCCGGGGCAACGTCCTCTCAGGTCGACCCGGCCGCGCTCCAGGCCGTGGGCCGTGGCGAGTCGATTCCGCTCGCGAGCCTCGATGCGTCTTTTCGCCTCGACAACACTGCGCAGCCTCTCGCCTACGCCGAGGCCGCCTCACTCGTGAACTATCTGGTTACCACACGCGGTCCGAATGTGATTCGTGATCTGCTCGTCGCCGTGCGCTCACGACGCGATTTCCAGTCGAGTCTGGTGCAGGTCACGGGCTGGAACATGGAAGAACTTGAGTCGGGGTGGCGACAGTCGGTGTCACGACGCTGGCGCTGGTACCTCTTCTTCTATTCCCAGGCGCCCATCCTGGGGCTGATGGTGCTGCTCTTCCTGATCGGCTATCTCCGATATCGCTACGACCGTCGCCGCCGGCAGGAGATGCCGGACACTGACTGGTAGAAAGTGACGCCATGTCGGAGAACGCTTCGGAGAGCAGCCCACCGCGGGCTCGCCAGCGCTGGTCGGAACGGCACGCGGCCACGGCGGCTCCTGTCTATGCCGCCGTCTACGTGGCGATCTCGTTCGCCGGCGCGCGCCTGGCTGCGCTCAGGTTGCCGATCGCAGCCGCTGCCCTTGTGCCGCTCCTTACATGGGTCGGCATTCTCCTCTCCTCTCTGTTCCTTGTTCTGAGCATCAGCCGTCTCAAGCTATCCGTCCGGGTCGACCTGGCGTGGATGGTTTGCATGTTGGTGCTCTTCCTGCTGGCGCGGCCTCGAATTCTCGAGATCGCCGCCAAGGCGCTGGGACACGGGGCCCAGGGCAAGAGGATCGCCGATATGCTCAGCCTGTTCCCAGGCCAGCAGGTCATCGCCAACATTGCACTCATCCTCTGGGCCATCTTCCTCGGCCGCCTGGTGTCACGCGTCATCCGCGAGGGGAAGCTGCTGCTGCCGGTTGCCGCCGTGGCCTCGATCGCGGATATCATCACTGTCTTCTATGGCGCGGTGCGCCACATGTCGGAGAAGGCGCCGGCTGTGGTGGAGGCCTTCAGCGCCCAGACTCCGGTGGCCGCGCCCCCGAGCGTGCCAGTCCCCATCCTGACGTTCATCGGCATCGGCGACTTTCTCTTCTTGGCTGTCTTCATGACCATCCTGGCCCGATACGCGATGAACCCGGTGAAGGCCACGTGGGCGGCGTTCGCCGCCATGCTCGTCGCGCCCGTTCCCTTCATGGTCTGGCAGGGGCTGCTTGGAATGCCGGGACTGCCGTTCATCTCGGCGGCGGTGCTTGCCACGAATTGGCGGTACCTACGCTTCACTCGCGAAGAGGTGCGTGCTCTTGCTTTCGCCGCCATACTCGTCACCGCGGTTGCCGCGGCAGCCTGGATCATTCTGCGCCACTAATCGATGGGGCATTGCAAAGATTGCGCCGCCCACTATAATGGTCGGCGGACGAGCCGTCGTGGGTAGGACGCAGCACGCCTCCTGTCCCAGCCTCTCCGATTCATCTCACTGCGGATGAGCTATGGACGAATACTATCACCCTGAGATCATCGAGCCGAAATGGCAAGAACGGTGGATTGAGCAGGGCCTGTACTGCACTCGCGAGGATCCCGCGCGGCCCAAGTTCTACTGCCTGGAGATGTTCCCGTACCCCAGTGGCGACGTTCACATCGGCCACGTCCGCAACTATACCATCGGCGACGTGGTTGCGCGCTATCACCGCATGCGGGGATACAACGTGCTCTATCCGATGGGGTTCGACGCCTTCGGACAGCCCACGGAGGCGGCCGCCATCAGGCGGAACACACATCCCGCGAAGTGGACCTATGAGTGCATTGACCGAATGCGCCGCCAGTTCCGCCAGCTCGGCAACAGCTACGATTGGGACCGGGAGGTAGTCACCTGCGATCCTGAGTACTATCGCTGGAACCAGTGGTTCTTCCTCAAGTTCCTGGAGCGCGGCCTCGCCTACCGGGCGGATGCCCCGGTCAATTGGTGCGCGAGCTGCCAGTTCGTCCTCTCCGACGAGGAGGCCCAGGGCGGCAAGTGCTGGCGGTGTGACGGTCCGGTGAGCAAGCAGCCGCGCGTCCAGTGGTTCCTCAAGATCACGCAGTACGCCGATGAGCTGCTCGACGACCTGGAACAGCTCACCGAGTGGCCAGAGCAGGTCCGCATCATGCAGGCCAACTGGATCGGCCGCAGCCAGGGGGTGGAGTTCGATCTGGACCTGGTCGGGTGTGAGGAGAGGATCCGCGTCTTCACCACGCGCATTGACACGGTTTTCGGCGTCACCTATGTCGTGCTTGCCCCCGAGCATCCCTTAGTGGATCGCATCGTCGCCCAGGGTCAGCGCCCGGAAGTGGCCGCCTACCGCGAGCGAGTAGCTTCGCGCACCAATGTCGAGCGAATCTCCGAGGCGACGCGCGAGGGCGTTTCTCTCGGCGTGCAGGCGACCAACCCCGCCAATGGCGAGCGCATCCCGGTCTGGATTGCCGACTACGTGCTGTCGGAATACGGCACTGGGGCCATCATGGCCGTACCCGCTCACGATCAGCGCGACCTGGAGTTCGCGCGTGCCAACGGCCTGCCTGTGCGCGTGGTGATCCGGCCCCCCGACCACCACCTCGATCCGGCCACCATGCCGGCCGCTTACGTCGAGCCCGGGGTGCAAGTGAACTCCGCCCGATTCGATGGCCAGGCGAGCGAAGAGGCCAAGACTACGATCGCGGAGTGGTTCGAGGGCCGCGGCGTCGGCAAGCGAAAAGTCAACTACCGGCTGCGCGATTGGCTGGTCTCACGCCAACGTTATTGGGGCACCCCCATTCCCATCATCTACTGCGACCAGTGTGGCCCCGTCCCGGTGCCGGAGTCAGATCTGCCGGTGGTTCTCCCGACTGGCCTCCCCTTCACTGCCACCGGAGAGGTGCTGCGATCTGCGGCTTCCTTCGTCAATGTCACCTGCCCCCGGTGTCACGGCGGGGCGCGGCGCGAGACCGACACCATGGCCCAGTGGATCGAGTCCTGCTGGTACTTCCTGCGCTACGCCGACCCCCACAATGATCGGGTCCCCTTCCGGCGCGAGATGGCGGACACGTGGATGCCGGTGGACAACTACTTCGGCGGAATCGAGCACGCGGTGCTGCATCTGTTCTACTCGCGCTTTTTCACTAAGGTGCTGCGCGACCTCGGGATGGTCAGCGCCGGGGAGCCTTTCCGGCGTTACTTCGCCCATGGCATGGTCCTGAAAGACGGAGCGGTCATGAGCAAGTCGCGGGGTGGGGTGGGCCCGGACGAAATCATAGCCCGCTATGGCGCGGACGCGCTGCGCACGTACGTGCTCTTCATGGGGCCGCCGGAGGCAGAGGTGGATTGGAAAGAGGGCGGGATCGAGGGCATCTCCCGCTTCCTCAACCGTGTCTGGCGGGCCACCGTGGGCCGGGCCGCGCACTACGACCCCGACTGGCGGCGGCATGGCGTCGCGCCCGGCTCGGCCGCCGTCGCGCTTCGTCGAAAGCTCCACCAGACCATCCGCCGCGTTACCGGTGACATCGAGCGATTCCACTTCAATACCACCGTCAGCGCCATGATGGAGCTGGTCAATGCCATGACGGAGGTGGGTGACCAGATAGAGCCCCGAGATCTCCGCGTCGCCTATTCCGAGGCCTGCGAAACGCTGCCGAAGCTCCTCGCCCCGTTCGCGCCCCACCTCGCAGAGGAGATTTGGCAACGCCTGGGCCAGGAAGAGAGCGTTCACCTGTCCTGCTGGCCGGGGTGGGATGCAGAAGCCGCGCGTGAGGAGGAGATCACCGTTGTGGTGCAGGTCAACGGACGTCTCCGCGATCGCCTGACGGTGCTTCCGGACACGCCCGAGGAGAGCCTGAAAACGGATGCCCTCGCATCGCCTCGCGTTCGGCCCTACCTCGAGGGCAAGTCCATACGCCAGGTCGTTGTCGTCCCGAATAAGCTGGTGAACATCGTAGTGGGTTAGGGCAGACATCGTGTTCTACCTGTCCCGCGCAGAGCAACTGGCACTGGTGCTTCTGCTGGGCCTCCTTCTGGCTGGCAGCGGCTTCGCCATCTACGAACGGGGAGTCAGCGCCGGCAGGGCAGCGAAGGATGAGCCGGTGTTCGTGGACGCCCCGCGAGCGGCACTGCCGGGCGGCGCGGTCACCATGCCCAGGCCCACATCGGGCTCTCCCCCGGACGCGCGGATCACGGCCCAAACTGACCCTGGGCCAGCGTCCTCCCCTGGAGCGGCAGCAGATTCTGCTGCGTCATCCCATGCGGGGACAAAGCCATCGCCTAGTATTACTCCGTTACGCACTGCGACCGGACAAATGGGAGGAGAGTTGGCCCTTCCAATGAACAGAGCGCGGCTCGATCTCGTCATTTCTGTCGCATGCTCCAAACAAAGGTGCGTGGGAATGGCTGACACGGACTTGGACGCCTGTACAGAGCACCGTACAGCCGATCACGGTGTGCATCTCTCTTAACCCTTGCCTTTCCGCGCCCGCTCCGCTGGAGCGTCGTAACGGAGTAATACTAGGAGGCTCTCCCTGAATCGTGCCACGGCTGAGCAACTGGATTCGCTGCCAGGCATCGGTCCGGTCTACGCGCAGCGCATCATCGAATACCGTGAGCAGAAGAGGAAGCAGGGAGGTCGAGGATTCGAAAGCGTGGACGAGTTGTTGAACGTCTCCGGCATCGGTCCCAAGCGTTTGGCGGCTCTTCGCGACAGGGTTGTACCATAAGAAAACGGCTTCCGCACAAATCCTTGTCGCAACGACGCGCCAAACATATCTCTTGAGCCAGGACCGATAAGGTATGATTACACTCGTTTAGTGCGTGTGAAAGGATGATCCGGTTCGTGGCTAGGAGAGTCAGCACACGGGACATACCGCCGTCGCCGGACGCTCAGTTGCCGACCGCAGCTCTGTGGTCGGCAGGCGCGCGGATTCTGCATGCCAGGAGCGCCAGCGCAGTGCTTGAGATAGCCGTGCGCGCTGCCGTCGAGCTCTGTTCGGCCGCGAGCGCCGCCTGGTGGGATCGGTCCGGCCACCTGTTCAGCGCCAAGTCTGTCGTCGGGCTCGACCTCTCCGGCTCCGACCGCGTCTTCAAGCCTTCACAGGATCTGCTGAAACCTACTAACGGCGCGGGGCCGACCGTGACGGTGGAGAACCACCGGCCCGATCACGTGGCATTCCTGGAACGTGTTGGCGCCAAACGCGCGGTGCTGATCCCAGCGAAGGACAATCGCCGCCTGCTCGGCTTCCTCAGCGTCCATGACGGAGTGTTCGACCAGGCCCGCCTGGACTTGCTGGCCGCGCTCACCCAGCAAGCGGCCAGCGCTCTTCGTTCCTTGTCGCTGGCGTCCGAGGCCCGGAGGCTCTCCAGAGATCAGCGCTCAGTCGTGCCTGAACTTGCCACCGCGTTCACCTCGGCGCTCAGTCTCGACGAGTTGCTGGGCATCATCTGCCGCGTAGCCGTCGGCTCAGCCGGCGTGGACGCGTGCCTTATCTTCCTGGCGGATGATAAGTCGGCTCTTCGCCTCCGGGCGCGAATGGGCGATGTGGGGTCCGCACGTTCGGCCGAGAAACTCCTGGAAACGGCTGAATCCGTCAGGGGCGCGCCGGAGGCATTGGTCGCCTGGCATGAGGGCAGCTCTGCTTCTCCCTCGATCGGGCGCTTGCTCCAGGCGACTCCGTTCCAGTCCCTGCTCGGGCTGACTCTCTCCATCCGGGGCGAGCCGCTTGGAGCACTGCTGTTCCTGAACAAGAAGGGACAGCGGCTCTCTGCAGAGCATCGGCGCAAGCTCATCCATCTCGGGAATCAGGCCGCGGTCGCCGTTGAGAACCTCCAGCTCTTTGAGAGCACGCAGCGCCGACTGCTCGAGGTTGCGGATCTGAACTGGGTCAGCACGCGCATCTCCGCCAGCCATGATATGGCCACCATCGCCGCCATTGTGGCCGATGCCGCCAGCAACACCCTGGATGCTCCCAGGGTCGCTCTTTTCCTCCAGCAGGAAGATGGACGCTTTGAGACCATCTCGCGGCACGAGGCAGGCTCGGAACCCGCGTCTGAACGGACCCTCGATCCTGAGGGGCACATCGGCGCGGAGGCCCTCTCCACCGGGTCAGCGGTGGCCGTTTCGGACGCTGAGGCGGAAGGCCGCGCGCTCGACCCACTGGTGCAGCGGCTGCACGCGCGTTCATTGCTCTGCGCTCCGATGACTGCCCAGCAGGGCCTGCGCGGCTTCTTCGTGATAGCGGACGACCGCCCCCGTGTATTCCGTTCCCACGACATCGGTGTTCTGTCCAACTACAGCAATCAGGCTGCTCTGGCGCTCCAGAGCGCAATGCTCTACCAAAACACCATGCGCCACCTCGACGAGATCTCGCGACTCTTTGACATCTCTCGGGGCCTCGCCTCGTCTTTGAATCTCAAGGACAATCTGAGTACGATACTGACTTCCGCCGCCAAGCTTCTGAACGCCCCAGTCTGCTCTGTCATGCTGAGTGACAGCGAGACCGGCGAGCTGGCCGTGAATGCCTCCTATGGCCTGGCGGACGACGACCAACTGTACGAGCGAATCCGCCCCGGCGAGGGGCTTGCCGGACGCGCCTTCCAGGCCGGCGTTCCCCTGACCAGCGGCGATCTCTCACGCGACGGCCGTTTCAAGTTCCGCCAAACAGCTCGCGAGCGCGGCCTGCGGACTGCTATTGCCGCGCCGCTCATCGCCCGCGGGCACACGGTCGGCGTCCTGAACCTCTACCGCACGTGCCCGGGAGAATTCACGGAGGACGACAAGCGTCTCCTCACCTCTCTCGCTCATAGCGCCGCGGTGGCCATCGAAAACGCGAATCTCTACCAGGAAGCTCAGCAGCGAGCGGACTTCCTCAGCGCCATGATGAGTGAGATCAACCACCGCATCCGCAACACTCTCCAGGCCATTGCCGGACTGCTTCGCATGGAGCTTGACAGGCCCCAGGTATCTGCAGAGTCCGCGATCCGTCGCGGCATCTCCCGCATTCAGGCCGTCGCCGTCGTTCACGAGCTCATGCGGGCCCGAGAGCTTCAGTTCGTCGACATGAAGCAGGTGGCGAGACGGATCGTGGAGATCATGTGTCAGTCCATTTCGCTGCAGCGCCCGATCGACTCAGTCATTAGCGGCGCTCGCGTCACGCTGCCATCCCAGAGGGCGACCAGTGTTGCCCTGATCTTCGCCGAACTGATCGACAACGCGCTGCGCCACGGGCTTCAGAACACCCCCGACGGTCGCATCTCGATCGGCCTTGCCGAGGGTGGGGGCGAGGTCGTGGTCTATGTGAAGGACAACGGTGTCGGTCTCCCGGATGGCTTCGATCTCGATACCAACTCAGGATTTGGCCTGCGGATCGTCCGCGGCCTCGTCGAGGAGGAGTTGGGCGGGCGCGTCGAGATAGAGTCCGGTGAGGGCCTGCTCGTGCGGTTTCGCTTCCCCAAGCTCTAGTCTGCCCGCAGAGCCGGCGAGCAGGGCGCCTCTCCCCCGGATGTTTGAATTCCCCCGGCCTGATGGTACAAGACCGTCTGAAGGCGGAATCATTCTATTAGTACTTTCCCAACCGTCGCGCGGGTCCCACGATTCCCACGGCTTTCGCTGTCATTCGACAGTGCGCGGCCGAACGCGCACACGCTTGTAGGCTAACCGTCCAAACAAGCAAGCGTACCTGGAGGATGATCGAGCGTTCAGTGGAATCAATAGCCAGCTTGGTTAAGCGCACTCCGTACCAAGGGAGGACGTGTGATGGTCAAACTGGCATGGTGTCTGGTCGTCGTTGCGATCCTTGCAGTTGCGATCGCTCTCGCCGTCCAGCCAGCCGCGGCCCAGGGCCAGATGCAGATGGCTCAGCAGGGGCAGCCCGCTGGACAACCGCCCGCCGCAGGGGAGTACCCGAACGTGGGAGGGCTCCGGCCGTTCGCGGCCGAGAGCAACTACATGTCGCTGCCGGGGTATTTGCGGTGGCAAGTGTTCATGGAGCAGAAGGTATGGTTGTCGGTGCCCGAGGCGAAGCGGATCGTGACGGAGCAGTCCGGCAAGTAACGCCGAGCGGAAATCGAGTGCCGTGTGCGAAGCCGAGCCCAACGGCTCGGCTTCGTCTATTGAGGAGCGGGCGATCGCTTGTATGGCTGCTGGCTGCGCTCGCGGTTGCCAGCGTCCGCGCATCGGCCGCTCCCGCCGTCGGGGCATATCTCGACCTTGCTGGGATGCCGGCCAAGGCACAGGCCGATGAGCTCTCGCGTCTCGTCGCCAGCGGTGTCACGACCCTTCGCATGCCACTGGACTGGAACCGCGTCGAGCCAAAGCCCACGCGCTTCACCTGGAAGGCCGACGATGCGGCCGTGAACGCCGCCCGCGCCAGGAAGCTGGACGTCGTTCTGATTCTCGGCCCGAATGCTGTCTGGGCTGTTGACCCCGCCTGGCAGGTCCCCGCGAAAGAGCGCCGGTACTCGCTCCCCAAGAACGCCAAAGTGTGGGAGCGATACGTGCGCCAGGCTGCGATGCACTTCCGCGGCCGAGTGCGCTACTGGCAGGTGCGCGAGCAGCCCAACGCGCGCAACTTCCGAGGAGCGCGGTCGGAATACCTGCGCGCGGTCGCATCGGCGGCACGCACCGTGCGCGCGGTAGAGCCTTCGGCAAGCGTCATCGTGCCGGAGGCGGGCGCACTGGACATCGCGGAGATGGATCGCCTCTGCAGCTCGGACTGCAGTCCCTCCTGCTACATCCTCGGAGCCTATCTCCCAAGTGCGAGCGGAGCCTCCGAGACCGCCCTTGCCTGGGCCGTGGTGACCTCCGACGTCTGCAGCGTTGCGGCCGCCCGCAAGCCTATCTGGGTTCTGGGCGCTGACGGCGACGTTCCGGCCGACTCATGGATGGAGCAGTACCTCCTCGCCAATGCCTACGGCTCTCCCCGGTTCTACATGCCGGCCTCTGCGGTGGACAAGAGCTGGGCGCCCATCCTCTCCCAGCTTCGCTACTCCGGGTATCTCCGTCTCGGCCCGGATGTCTGGGCGCTCGTCTGCGAGGACACCTCCGGGCCTGTGGTCGTCGCGTGGTCCGTCCATGACGACGGCACAACAGTCTCCGCAGGTGACCTCGCGCCCATCGCTGACGCCGATGCGGTCAAGCGGGCCACCACGCCCGGAGGCCAGCCAGGCAGCTCGGTCGTAGTAGAGGGCGACGCCACCAGGCTCCGCCTGAGTCGCCGGCCCACGCTTATCCGAGGTCTGGACACGGCTTCAGCCGCTCATGCGGGCCCGCCGCGCCGAGACGACGTTCTCGCCGCGAGACCGGCGACGTCGCTAGACCTCGCCGCTCCCGTTTCCGTGGACTACGGTCGCTCGGACTCACCCGAGCGAGGTCTCTACAACCGCTCCCTGCGCAATCGGATCGGTGGCCATGTCGCTGAGGAAATGCACGACGGCCGCATGTGCCTTCGCACGAAGATATACAGCGGGCCGGGAGAAGCTGAGCTCGACAACCCGTGGGTCTACTTCGACGTCGACGACCGCTGGCTGTACTTTGCCCAGGGAAAGACGCCGGTCGCGGTCACCATCGAGTGCCAAGGTTCATCCGCGGGCGCCGAGACGCTCGGCTTCAACATCTGGTATGACTCCACCACGGGATACCGCTTCTCACCGTGGCAGTGGATCGCCCCTGGATCTGACTGGAAGCACTACCGCGTCGAACTGCCCGATGTCAGCTTCGCGGATCGCCATGGCTACGATTTCCGGATCAACATCAAGGGCAGCAAGCAAGATATGTGGATATCGTCGGTGACCGTGGAGAAGCTGGACGCGCAGACGTCCCGCTCTTCCGCGCGCTCGGCGCGTTGAGCGGACAAGCCCGCCTATTTGGTGTGATGCAGCAGTCGTGCTACGTCGATGCCGAGGTCGGCCGGATCCACTGACTCGAGCGTCGGCGAGTCCGCCAGATGCCGCAGCGGAGTCTGCTCTTCGGACAGCGCGGGTTCACCCATCCCCGTATCGATCACCCGCGCCAGCGGGTTCTCCGGCTCTGCTGCATTTGGGCGTACCACGAGCGCGAATCGCTTCTCGTCGAGTCGCAGCAGCGATCCCCACGGATACGGCCCCAACATGGCCAGGAACTGGCGCAGTAGGAGCGGTTCCATCCGCTTCTCGTACTGCTCTTTGATGAGCGCGACGGCCCGGTGCGGCGGCATGGCCGGACGATACGGCCTGCTCGTCGTGAGAGCATCGTAGACGTCGGTGATGCTGGCCATGAGGCTGTACATGTGCAGCGGACGCGCCCGCCGCAATTTCGGATAGCCGCTGTAATCTATGTGCATGTGATGCTCGAATGCTACCAGCGCCGCGGCCTCCGTCAGCCCGGGCTCCGGAGCCAGCACCGCGGCCCCCCGAACTGGATGCAGGCTCATGATCGCGAACTCTTCGTTATCCAGAGGCCCAGGTTTCCGCAGTATCTCCAGCGGCACGAATATCTTCCCAACATCGTGCAGGAGGGCGCACACCCCGATCTCTTCCAGTTGCTCGCGATTCAGCCCGAGCTGACGCCCAAGCTCTACCGCGAGGATGCAGAGATGCAGCGCGTGGATGAATGTGTATTCGTCCATTCCTTTCATGGAACCCAGCCCATACACGATCGACCGCTCGCCCAGCACGTTATCGACGATCTCGTGCAGGCTCCACTTGATGCTGCCTACATCCAGGGGCTGGCTCCTCCGCACGTCCGTTGCTGCCCCTCGCATCACGTCTAGCGCCGCCGAGTGCGCCCAGCGCCAGTCCTTGCCCCCTGTGGATCGCAGTCGCTCGATTGAGATTCGCCTCACTCCCCGCGCGCTGAGCTCCGCGGCCATGCCCCCGGCCGCGTCTACGTCACCCGGCTCCGCTGCGAGTAGTTCCACGAGATGCTCGACATCCTTGAGTGCGACGCCGCGCTGAAACACGATGCCGTTGACATCCCTCCGGTGACACGCACCGATGAGATTGCCTATGGACGCGTGCTGGCTCATCATCGGGATGTCGTTCACCACGAGATAGCCGTCGACGAGCTTTAGCACGAGTTCAGCTCGTCCCTCGAGGAGCCGGTCGAGATCGCCACGCACCTCCAACAGCACGTTCTGGACCGCCGGGTGTGCGGCTTCATAGAAGCTGACGTTCTTCATCGCTCGCGCGAGATCGACGATCGTGCGCTCTGCCAGCGCGCGAGACTGATCGGCGGCCTCGGCCCGCGCTTCAGTCGGCATGCGCGCTCCTCCCCGGCGACTGCGCGGCTGCTCTCACCTGCCCGAGCCCTCGCTCGCACGCCTGGCGGACCGTCCGCGAGCGCGAACGAGCTCCGAGTTCGAGGGCTCCGCGCGCCGATGCCGTGCCTATGCTTGCCAGCGCCGCGGCCGCGACCACCCGTATGCGCGCACTTGCGAACGGTGACAGCAGAGGAACGCGAAGCAGAAATTCCCGCAGGAGCGGCACGGCAGCTTCTGCCCCGATCGCTCCCAGCGCCGTCATCGCTGCCGCCCGCAGCCTCACTCCGTCCCCACGCGCTGCCTGCCGGGCCATCAGCTCGAGCAGCGCGGGCACTGCGCTTGTCGCCTTCACCGCTCCGAGCGCCTGCACAGCCCCGATCCGCACTGCTGTGTCCGGGTCGTACAGCAGTCGTTC
>Ga0187878_1003666_pt1 | contig 12469 bp, 13 predicted proteins | sample June2016WEW_17_1_FD_132979 | JGI IMG/M metagenome (GOLD analysis project Ga0187878, IMG submission 132979) | Peatland microbial communities from SPRUCE experiment site at the Marcell Experimental Forest, Minnesota, USA - June2016WEW_17_150 | ecosystem: Environmental > Terrestrial > Soil >...
AATTTCGAATCTTCGCCGGCACAGCCGGAGATTTGCCGGGCCCAGGATTCGGCGTAGAGGCCTCCCTGAGCGGTCAGCTCGGCGTGGGAACCGGACTCGACGATCCGTCCCCGGCTCATGACGTGGATCGTGTCGGCCCACATGGCGGTGGTGAACCGGTGGGTGATGATCAGGACCGTGCGCCCCTCGGTGTGGGCGCGGATACGCTCCAGCCAGTCGGCCTCCGCCCAGGAATCCATGGCGCTGGTCGGCTCATCGAGCAGCAGGATTGGCGCGCGGCGCAGGAAGGCGCGCGCCAGGGCGATGCGCTGCCACTCGCCGACGCTCAGCTCCTCGCCGTTCTCGAACCACTTGCCCAGGACCGTGTCGTAGCCGCGCGGCAGCGCCGCGATCGGCTCGTCGGCGCCCGCGGCGATCGCAGCCATCTCGAGTTCCGGCCGGGCAGTCTCTCTGCGGATGTCCCCCAGGGAGATGTTTTCCGCGGCAGTCTGGTTGTAGTGGACCGGCTGCTGAAACAGGACCGTCGCCGCGCGCCGCAGATCCTGCAGCCCGAAATCGCGCAGGTCGATCCCGTCCAGCCGCAGGCTGCCGGCGTCCGGATCGTAGAAGCGGCAGATCAGTTTGATGAGGGTGCTCTTGCCCGCGCCGTTGGCGCCGACGATGGCCGTGATCCGCCCGGCGGGGAGGTCGAGGTTGAAATCGCGGAGCGCAAACCGCTCGCTCCCCGGATAGCGGAAGCTCACGTTTTCGAACGATAGGCCTTTGCATATCGCGGCGGGGAATGCAACCGGGTGCGCCGGATCGGCCACCTTCGGCTTCAGCGCCAGAAACTCGAACAGGTTGCCGAGGAAGAGGCTATTGCTGTAGATCTGGCCGACGTTCTGGAGCAGGGAGCGCATCAGCCCCTGCCCCTGGTGGAAAGCCTGGTAGAACAGGGCCAGGTCGCCCAGCGTCAGCGCGCCCAGCAGAACCTTCCAGACCATCCAGGCCAGTGCCGCGGCGGTGATGGTGAGGCCCGCCAGGCCGGCGCCGAGCTCCGCGAGCGTCCGGTCGCGCGCCAGCTTCAGCTCGCCGCCGCGCAGGCGCCGGCGCAAGGCCTGGAAGCAGGATTTGAAATGATCGCCCAGGCCGAACAGGCGCAGCTCGGCCGCCGATTCGCCGGCCGTGAGGAGCCAGTCGTAGTACCAGGAGCGCCGTTCGTCCACGGTCGCGGCCAGCCACCAGCGGTGCTGGCGCACGGTGTGGCGCAGCACGACCCACAAGGCCGGCAGCGTCGAGACCAGCAGCGCCGCCGGGAGCCAGACGCCGAACGGGAGCAGGACCGCCGCCATCGCCGCCAGCGTGATTCCATTCTGCAGGGCGCTCCCCAGGTTCTCGAGGAGCATCAGGGGCCGGTGGCCGGCCTCGGCGCGCGCCCGGTGCAGGTGATCGTAGAATTCGGCGGATTCATAGAAGGCCAGGTCGGCGGCCGCCGACTGGCCGTGGATCAGGGCGCTGATGTGATCCTTGAGGCGCTCCGCCTGGATGCCGCGGATCCACTGGATCGCGCCGCCGAGCAGCTCGGAGACCAGCATCACCGCCGCCATCAGGGAGCCGGTAACGAGGATGGGGCTGAGGCGCTGCCAGTCGGCTCCCGATTCGAGATTCGAAATTCGAAATTCGCCTGCAGCAGCCGCGATGCCGTTGACGAGCAGCTTCGTGAGCCAAACCGTGGCGACGGGCAGCAGGCCCTGCAGTGTGAGCAGCACGAGCCAGGCGATGGTCCAGCGGCGCGCCTGCCCCCAGACGAGCCCCAGCGAGCGCAGCAGGAAGCCGAACCGCTCCTGCCCCGAGCAAACAATTCGCCGAATTAGAGCCAACATCCCTTATTCTGCCATATTACGTTTGAGATTCGAGATTCGAGATTCGAGATTCGAGATTAGAAATTACGGCTTGTTTCCCCCAATCTCGAATCTCGACTTGTTTTTCCCAATCTCGAATCTCGAATTTCGAATTTCGAATTTTGTTTCACATCCACCTCGTCGAGCCACACTTTCCCGGATAGGGTATCAGCGGGCTTCCCGCTCGGATACCGCCGCACGACAATGTACGCGGCACCCGGACGATTCAGGGTAAACTCCTGCGTCATCCGGGTCCAGGGGCGCGTGCCGCGCGCCGCCTCGGACCGGGCCAGGAGCGCGTTTCCCACCCAGGAGCGCACTTCCAGGCAGATCCCCTGGTCGCTGGTGATATTTTCCGTTCGGATCACGAACGACAGTTGCAGCCTCCCCGCCGGCAGGAGCACGGTCTCCCGCGGCCCGTGAAAATCAAGGTTGGACTTGCCCGCAAAATCGATGCGCAGCGACTCGCCGCCCTGGACGCGGATCTCGTGGTCATACTCGTAGCAGACTTCCGGGTGATTGGGCAGGACCCAATCCAGCCCGCCGTTGAGCGCCGGAGTTTCAAATCCGCTGTTAAACACAAACCCGGCCGCGGGATCATCCGCCGCCTCGGCCCCGTCATCGGTCTGGCGTAACCCCGCCGCCGCGAGCCCGGCGCGCCACACCTGTCCGGCTTTTTCCAGTTCGCCCGTGCGGATCAGGTATTGGATATAGGAGAAAAGACTGCCGATCTGAAACGGCTCGACCGCCGGCGCACTCACCCATTTCTGCCAGGTTTCCCAGGCGAGCCGTCCGGCTCTTCGGGGCTCGGCCTCGAGCTGCTGGAGGACGAAGTAGAGGAAGGTGAGCAGGTCGGGGCGTCTGGCCGGGACCAGGTGCGCGCCGATGTTCTCCACGGAGGCGCCGATGGCGTTCAGCCGGTTGGCGGCGAAAGTCAGCCGGCCCGGATCCAGTTCGACCGCGGCGCGGAAGGCGCTCATGGCCCGCGGGAGGTCCTGTCGCCGCAGGTAGTAGTTGGCGACCTGCCAGCGCAGCTGGGTGTGGTGCGGGTTCAGGCTCACGGCCTGCCGGAAGGCGGCTTCGGCGGCGGCGAAATCTCCGCGCAATTCCTGGGTCACGGCGAGATCCTGGTAATGGGTCCAGGCGCGGGGCCGGATCGCGATCGCCTGCCGCAGCTCGCGGACGGACCGGTCGAGGTCCTGCCCCTTGAGATAATTGCGGTAGCTGTTCCCCAGCATCGCGTGGTAGGCATCCGCCCGCGGGTTCCAGCGCAACGCCCGGGCAAATCCCGCCGCGGTAGGCTCCGCCTCCACGATGCGCTCGGCCGTCCACAGGCAGAAGGCCCACACGCCGAGGGCCATCACCCCCGCCCCCAGCACCCAACTCCCAAGACATAATTCGAGATTGGAGATTCGAGATTCGAGATTGGGAAAATGATTCATAATTCGAGACATAAGACATAATTCGAGATTCGAGATTCGAGATTCGAGATTGGGAAAATTTCGAATCTCGAATCTCGAATTTCGAATGTGTTACTCCTGTCTTCGCGGTTCACCTTCGTGGCACGATCACCTGCACCTCTACTGCCTCCCCCAGCGCATAGGTCATCCCCAGCACCAACCCGAACAGCAGGGCATTCGACGGTATGTGCAAATTAAAATCCACAAACGAATGCACAAGGAGAGCAACGACTCCGCCTACCCCCCCGGCAATCAGCCCAGCGCGGACCGGATCCTGCGAACGAAGGCAAGCCCCGCCGGCGCGCCAGGCCAGCCAGAGAACGACCCCGAAGAAAACCACCGCCCCCGGCACTCCCCATTCCGCCGCGGCCTCGAGGTAATCGTTGCGCGCATGGTCGTAAAAATAATCCGGATTCCGGTCCTGGTAGCGAGTGAAGGCCCAGCCGTGCATGCCGGCGCCGACCCCGAGGAGCGGGTGATCGCGGATGATCTGCACGGTACCGGCCCAGGTGGCGGCGCTGCCGCCGGCGCCTTCGGGGAGGAGGACGAATCTCTCGATGACCGGCTGGATGCCGATCCAGAGGGCGCCCGCGGCGACCAGGACGAGGATGCCGGCAACCAGGACGCGGGACCGCATTTTGCCGACGCCGGTGGTCCGGCGATAAATGAGCGCGGCGGCGGCGACAGTGCCTATCATGGCGGCGACGGTGCCGCCGCGGGAGAGCGAGAACAGGATCGCGAGGAAGAGCAGGGCGCCGATCATGAGGAACACCCAGGCCTCGGCGGCGCGCTCGCCGAGCGGCTGGGTCCGGCTCCCGGAGGAGGATCGCTGATAGCGTTTCCCGTCATAGAGCTTGCCGAACCCGATCATCAGGGCGATGGGGACGAGGATCTCGAGGAACCCGGCGAAGTGATTGCGGTTGACGATGGTGCCCATGGGGATGAAGGGGATAGCTTGCCCGGCGAACCGTCCCAGGGACTGCGCCAGCCCGAGGATCGCCTCGAGCACGCCGGTCCCGAGCAGGAGGATCATCATCAGGCTGAGCTGCCGGCCCGCGCGCCAGTCGGTGCGCCCCTGGTGCGCCCCAAGAATCACGGCCAGCCACAGCGCCGCGTACTGCAGCAGGTCATAAGGGACCGAGCCGCTGAAGGCCATGGGGAGCAGGGGGAGGAGCAGAGCCCATCCCCACCACCGGATCCATAGCCCGTCCATCAGGCTCAAGACGAAGAGCAGCGCCAGCACCATGAACAGGAGGTAGAAATCTACCGGCCGCACCCCTCCGGCCCGCAGCGCACTCCAACCGACCAATGCCCCCAATACTATGCCGCGCACCGTTAACAGGAAATTAGCGCATTTCTGCATTAGCCGGACCCGGGTTAAGATTCGCGCTAGAATTCGAGATTCGAGATTCGAAATTCGAGATAAAACAAATTCGAGATTCGAGATTCGAGATTAGAGATAAAACAAATTCGAGATTCGAGATTATAGATTTCGGTTGTTTCCCCAAATCTCGAATCTCGAATTTCGAATTGCTTTTCCCAATCTCGAATTTCGAATCATTTTCGCTCATTTTGGGGATTTGCGGTTAGATGTGGTATGGGCAGATTGGCACGGTTTGAACAGATGGAAGTCTGGAAACTTGCACGGATTCTGAATCGTCGCATTTATTCAGTTTCGGAAACGGATGCGTTCGCACGCGATTTTGGGCTCCGGGATCAAATCCGGCGTGCCTCGGTCAGCATTGTGAGCAACATCGCGGAAGGATTCGAGAGTCAGAGTAACCCGAGTTTTGTCCGGTTTCTCGCAACTGCCAGAGGCTCAGCCGCCGAAGTCCGTGCCCAGCTCTATCTAGCCTTGGATCTCCAGTATGTGTCCATCGACGAGTTTAAGTCTCTCTCTTCCGTCTGCGAGTCGATCTCCCGCCAGCTAACCGGTCTGATTACGTATTTGAAATCACACCCGCATCGATGAAAATTCGAGATTCGAGATTCGAAATTAACCAATCTCGAATCTCGAATCTCGAATTGTCCTTCCCAATCTCGAATTTCGAATCTCGAATCAGTTTCGCAGCCATCTGGCAAGGCGCAATAAACCGTAGATAGGGACAAGCGCCTGTGGCAGAGCAAAGTGGTTGCGGTCTTCATGATCCGAGGTGACAAGCTGCGCAAGGCAATAGCGGATCTTATCCACAGCGCGCGCCCTCGTGTTTAGCGAAAACAGGAGATGCTCGAGCTTTGTAGGAGGCGATTCGGCAGACGCAAATAGCCTAGTACTAATTTGGGCGGCGACAGATTTTATTGTGCTGTCGTCCTGCATTCTCCTTGAGACTGACGCCGGCAGTTCGACCGACAGAAGGTCTTGGGCCAGATACAAGCCGAGATGGAGAGCACGCGACATTCCCTTCTCGGCGGCAATGTTAATTACCTTATCCCAATCGAGATCTTTGCGAGAACTGATCAGTTGGGCGACATCGAAAATCCCCAAAAGCCCTTCCCACTGGTGCTTCCCTCCATTGTGGAGGATCAGAATCAGGAGTGTGTATTCCGGCGACGGAATCATGATTTGCCGGCCGAAAAACTCAAACGGGATAAGGTGCTTCAAGATCTCATCCACGGAGAGACCAAACGACGCGTAGTTTCGGACGATGCCCCAGTGGAGATCAACGGATATCTGTTTCCGGTGATTGATAAAGGTATATTCGCACTCTTGACGAAGGAATGCCGTCTCCCGAGTGCGATCGATGTCAAACTCCAGTTCGTACCCATCAGCCAGAAGGAGAGCCTTAGCCCGAGCAATGTCCTGTTTGTTTACGAGAAAATCAAGATCGCAGAACGGCCTGAGACATAAATCTCCATAGGCAAATTCGCCAAAAATCGGTCCTTTAAATGGCACGATGGTAACTTGTTCGTCCTGGAATTGTTTGCAGATCCTATCGAGCTCACGGCTCATTTTTAGGGAGAAGATGGCATTTGAGCGATACAATTCTATGAGGGTCTCAAGAAAATGCGAAGGAACCATGTCATGACAGCGAGAGCTACGAAGGCATTTATGCAGAAGCGCCACCATGCCGTGTCTTTTTGCCAATTCGATAAGAAAGGGCCACTCAATATCAGCTTCGAAGAGCGTATTAATCTCTGAGGCTCTCCCCGGGTGAAGCTGAGCTTTCGCGCACTCCAGGAGAATCTCCCGTTCAGCTCCACGATATCCCTTATGGACCGATAGGATGGCGCGCTCAGCGTTTTTCGTGCTCGTAGTCACCGGTCACCGAATCTAAAACAATTCGAAAACGATTCGAAATTCGAGATTCGAAATTCGAGATTTCGGATTTGTTTTCTCAATCTCGAATCTCGAATCTCGAATCCTTTTCCCAATCTCGAATCTCGAATTGTTTTTCCCAATCTCGAATCTCGAATTGTCTTTCTCAATCTCGAATCTCGAATTGTCTTTCTCAATCTCGAATTTCGAATTTCGAATCTCGAATTGTCTTTCCCAATCTCGAATTTCGAATCTCGAATCTCGAATTGTTGAATTATTCCCTCTCGCCCAACACCAGTCTGCGGGTTGCGATGGGGATGGCGAATTTTCTTTCCCATACCGGGATTCCGAGTTTTTCGGGATTGGCCCACTTCTCCAGCTCGGGGAAAATATGAGTCACAATCGCAATGCCTCGCTTCACCTCTTCTTGCTGGGCCAATTCAGCTCCCATTTGCAGTACTTCGTTTACTCCAAATTGATCCCGCCAAGCCAGAAGCGCCAATCCCAAATGGGGCCACATTGGAGGGGTGGGGGAGGTGGTCGAATCACCGACATGTCCCGCGAGGAGCGTGACCAGAAATATCGGTTTCGGCCTTCGCCAGATGCTATTTCCCAACCGGATCTTTTCCGACCAATCATCCGCGGGCGGGCTGAAGGTTTTTGGCTTGGCGCCATTGACGCAGGTTCCATCCTTCAGTACCGCCGCCCAGCATGCGGCCGGGTAAGCGCCGGGATCCTGATATAGCCCAACCAGAGCCGCTCCATCGCCTGAGAGCACGGCATCTTCAGTGGCAGCGCCGAACTCGCCGCGGATCCTGGCGCCAAAACGTTCCAAAGTCGCCAGGTTCCAGCAACTCCAGCGCTGGTTCTTGTTGAAAAGCAATCCCACGGATGCCGGGAGAGCAGATTCTTCAAATCGGTCTCCCTCGGTGGCTCCGCGCAGGCTGGAACTGAATGGCAATAGGAACTGCTCGGGGATTTGCTCCTCCTGGGCTTCAATCAGCCTGTGCATCAAACGCAGGATTTTCGGACGTTCCCGTCGCAGGATCCGTGCGTTACTGCGAACCAATTCGACCACAATCTTGCTTTGATCATTGCTAAGCATTGTTTTTCACCCCCTCCAAATCAGTCTCCGTGGCGGCATGAAGTAGTTCCCTGGCAGCCTTCCGCTTTTCCAGGGATATTTTGAGGGCGTCTGCATGCAACCCGAGTTGGCGCATGCCGAAGACGACCAGGATCTCGACCCCAACCAGCGCAAACCCGAGCGTCGCATTCCTCGAGGTTGCCGCCACCAGCGCCATGGCGCAAAAAACTAGGGCCACAGCATATATGCCAAGGACGATCCGCCCGCGGCTGCGCCCCAAGCCTGTCATCAGGTGATGTAAGTGGTTTCGATCGGCACGAAACATTCGTGCGAAACGTCTGGCGAGTGGGCTGTGGCGTTTCTGCGTGAACCGGAAGAGCATCACCAGGAGGGTGTCGATTACGGGCAGTCCCAAGGCCAGTATCGGCACCAGAATGGCGATGGCCGCCGAAACCTTGACCGAGGAGCGAACACTCACGATAGCCAAAAGAAATCCAAGCGTAAGAGAGCCTGCATCGCCCAGGTAAATCTTAGCCGGCGCCCAGTTCTTGCGGAGAAACCCCATGCAGGCCCCGACCATGGCGCCCATGACCAGCACCGTAAGATAATCCTGATGCCATAGCGAGAAGATCAGCATGGTGGAAGCAATGATGGCGACCACTCCGCCCGCAAGGCCGTCCAGGCCATCCAGCAGGTTAATGGCGTTGGTTACCCCCACGATCCAGAGCAGCGAGATCAATCCCGTAAGGGCACCCAGCTTCAGGTCGCCGACAAATGGCAGATAGATTGCTCCAAAAGACCAGCCCGCCCTTATCACCAGCAGGGCGGCGGTTGCCTGCATCAGGACGCGGCTGATTGGAGAAAGACCCAGGGTGTCTTCCAGGAGTCCGCAAATGAAGATAATAAAAAAGGCGAGGGGCAAGGTGACTGCCTCAAGGTTAGAAATACCGCCTTTAAATTCTCCCCAGCGAAGCACGACCAGAAGGCCTTGCGCAACAAAGAGGCCCAGAACCGCGGCCACGCCGCCCAAGCGCGGAATCCCTCCAGCCTGGTCACGCCTCCCCCCGGGATAATCAACCGCTCGCACCGCCAAGGCGAGGCGTTTGACCAAGGGGATAGCGGCACTGCTGACCAGGAAGGCCACCAACGCCGCCAACAGGCTATCAATCAGCGCCTGCCCCATTCAACTCACTCTTTCCCACGATTTGGCTAACATGCATTTTTGAACATCAGGACGCGGATGAACGCGGATGAACGCGGATCGGATCCGCGTGGGTCCGCCTGTAACTGCGTCCAATTCAGGGCTTGCACCAGGACAAGCTTCCCTTGCGGCTATTTTCATATGCCTTCCGTTTGAACTCCGGTTTCGCGCCGAAATTCAGCAGCAGCCCCACTTCGTACGGCGTAGCCTTGAGGTAATTGAGGAGTTGCGCCTCGTTCTCCGGCGTGATCGCTCGCGCGGCTTTGAGTTCGACGATCACCGCGTTGTCCGCAACCAGATCGGCCGCATATTCTCCAACCACTTCGCCCTGATAGTGAACCCGTATAGGAACCTGCCGTTCGGTGTGCACCCCGAGCTTGCGCGCAGCGATCACCATGGAATTCTCGTAGACGCGTTCCAGAAATCCATAGCCAAGTTCGCTATAGACCTGATAGAACGCATGGAGAAGGAGGTCGGTGGTTTTCGCATGCTTCAGTTCATGTTCCATGCCCCTGATGTTTCGCGAGCAGGCATTTTATTTCAATTTTGCACGCGGATCGGATCCGCGTGGGTCCGTGTTCATCCGCGTCCAATTCAGGGCTTGCACCAGGACAAGCTTCCCTTGCGGCTAAGGATGCAGACGGGTTTTTGGGCATGACGATTGTATTGAGTCGATCATGGTGCTATTTTCCGAAGAGCTATAGAACAATCGAGGGAAAAGCATGAAGCAGCCCACCTTCTCCATACCTGCAGCCGCGACAACGCCGGCTTACCCCATGAAAAGGCCAGCCGTTTGTTGCTTGACATCCACCCCGACTGCAGCGAGCTCTTTGCATATGCGTGTGAAGCCTATAGCTGCATTCTGGAAAGGAAGTGCGGCCTGGCTGGTCGAAAGAAAGCCTTGGACGTGTATGCCCACTCCGCAATACTCGTGAAGACAATGGTGGACCCGCGGATTGTAAGCGGAATCTTGCATGAGGGTATCAGAGCGCGAAACGGCTGGAAGAAAATCGCCAGCCTGTGCTCGAGATCGAATTCGGTCACGCCGCTCTTAGGGGACGCGGATGAACGCGGATGAACGCGGATCGGATCCGCGTGGGTCCGCGTTCATCCGCGTCCTATTATTTTGCAAATATTTCACTCAGCGGCAGGATCAGTTCCGGCAGGAGCGGGGATGACAGGCGGTCCGATTCCCGGAAGATCCCCGCGGTAATGTATCCCGACTCTGTCAAGGCTAAGACTTCCACAGTGGCGGCATCTGGATCGACGATCCAATATTCCTCAACCCCGAAACCGGCATAGATCTTTCTCTTGATCTCGATATCCTTTTTCCGGGTACCTGGCGATAGAATCTCGACCACGAGGTCGGGCGCACCGGGTATGTTCGTCTCCCCGATGATACCGAGGCGTTCCTTGCGGACAAAGAGGATGTCCGGCTGCGCTACATTCTCATCCGACAGGATCACGTCGCAGGGTGCGCTCAAAACTTCTCCGAGGCTTCGATCCCGCACGTGATGAAAAAAAACGTCAAACAGCTCTCTGAAAATGCGCTGATGCCTAATATTGGGAGCGGCAACCACGTAGAGCTCTCCGTCGAGGATTTCGTAGCGTTTGTCCTCGGGGAGCTGGAGGTAATCCTGGTAGTTGAACCGTACGTTCGGCCGTCTCATAATTTCGAATCAATTCTTACCATTATCCCCGCGCGAGTTCAATCCTGCCGGCCACGTAGTTGCGCCAGGGTCGGCTTTATTTCACAAAACCTTTTGGACGCGGATGAACGCGGATGGACGCGGATCGGATCCGCGTGGGTCCGCGTTCATCCGCGTCCATAATTTCGAATTTCGAATTTCGAATCTCGAATCATCAAGGGAGGATGTCATCGATTGCGATGAAAACCAGCGGCGCCGCCGGCGGAGCCAGGCGACCGCCTGCGCGGACCACCTGGCGGGTGCGGTACCCCCCCTGCCCTGGATCCCGATACACTTCCACGCAGTGCTCGATGAGATTGACGATCCAATAGTCCTCAATCCCGGCTCGTGCATAGAGGCTTCCCTTACGATGCCGGTCATAGTCGAGGGTAGCCTCGGAGATTTCCACAACCAGCAGAGCCCCTCCGGGATGGGCATCTTTATAGTCCCGGGGACTGCCGGGCACGACCGCAAGGTCCGGCTCGGGTTCGGAGCTCGGACCGAGGGCGAGCGGCAACTGGCCGCGAATATCGAAGCCGGGGCCGAGCTTTTTCCTCAGGGCATCTTCCAGCAGCCGGAGTGCGGTGGCATGCATGCTTCCCTGGGGAGTCATCCGGAGAATTTCTCCATCGACCAACTCGATGCGCTCGCCGGCCGCAAACATACCGGCGGCGTTCATTCTGTCGTATTCCTCACGCGTCCAGCGCCGCACCTCGATGGCTTTCATGGATCTACTCCGCTGGAGGAAAGTATACGGCACTTCGCGCCCTCAGTAAATCTCTCCATCTCTCTTTCCAAAAATCTTCGAGATGTTTTCAATTCGAGATTCGAGATTCGAGATTCGAAATTGACAATCTCGAATCTCCCATCCGTTCCTACGCAAGAGGATGAGTCGATGTGTGGCGTAGTTTAAGGGCGTTCCTCCAGCCACTCTTCACGAGAGACGCCGGCCTGCCGCAGGATTCGTCGCAGCAAGCCAACTCCGATATCGCCTTCGTGAGGATTGGGGAGGATCAGCGTTAGGGGTCCGCGCTTCATTTGGGGATGTCGGCCGCCGGCATAGGGACCTTCGAACCCCAAATCTCTCAGACGTCGCACGAACTCATCCCATGATACGGGCGCCAATTTGCTCATTGTGGAAGTGGGTCGCTTACGCCGGCCGAGCCAAATTATTAAGATCGATCTCAGCGAGGACAGGGATTTCCAAACCCATACGCAGGCGTAGGGCGAGCCAATCACTCAATGCTTCCCGCAATTCGCCGCGGCATCCCTCGAGGCTCTTGTGGCGAGCCCAAACTCCTTGTAGGCCGGGGATTTCCCCCCAAAAGGATCCATCGTCTTCGATGATTTCGTAAACCGCGATTTCCATAGCGCGATCCATGTAGCTGGCAAGCATCAGACTCTCCCTCAGGAATCGATTATACCCGAATTCCTGTGGCGATTACCTCCTACTTTGTGAAGCAATGAGTCTCGCCACTTATCGATTCTTCAATCCCTTAGGACGCGGATCGACGCGGATTAACGCGGATCGGATCCGCGTGGGTCCGCGGCCATGATCTCGAATCTCGAATCGTGTTCATCTCGAATCTCGAATCTCGAATCAATTTTCATCCTCGTCCTATTATTTTGCAAATATTTCACTCAGCGGCAGGATCAGTTCCGGCAGGAGCGGGGATGACAGGCGGTCCGATTCCCGGAAGATCCCCGCGGTAATGTATCCCGACTCCGTCAAGGCTAAGACTTCCACAGTGGCGGCATCTGGATCGACGATCCAATACTCCTGAACCCCGAAACCGGCATAGATCTTTCTCTTGATCTCGAGATCCTTTTTCCGTGTACCTGGCGATAGAATCTCGACCACTAGGTCGGGCGCACCGGGTATGTTCGTCTCCCCGATGAT
>Ga0187878_1003668_pt1 | contig 12468 bp, 16 predicted proteins | sample June2016WEW_17_1_FD_132979 | JGI IMG/M metagenome (GOLD analysis project Ga0187878, IMG submission 132979) | Peatland microbial communities from SPRUCE experiment site at the Marcell Experimental Forest, Minnesota, USA - June2016WEW_17_150 | ecosystem: Environmental > Terrestrial > Soil >...
AGACGGCACCTAGACCCGTAGCCTTAGCAGCTAGGAGGATGTTCTGAGTCGCCGCGGAGCAGTCCTGAACCCAGAATCCTGTACCCCCCTCAAGCTCCAGATCTCCACATACGATGATGGCTAGAGCAGCCTGCTCAAGCATCTTTGAGTAGCTGTGGAACTTTGGTATCTCAAGCAACTTGGCCTTATCCCGGACAACAATGAAGTGCCAGCTCTGCCTGTTGTGAGCGCTAGGAGCCGCCATCGCTGCTTCGAGGAGTCTCTTGACTTGCCCATCGGTCACTGGCTCCTCCGAGTACTTCCTTATGCTACGTCTCCCGAGTATTGCATCCATCGCTTCCATTATCTCACCACTTGTTCTCGTGAACTATCACTCCTTGAAACTTTTTAGATTATGGCCAAATTTCTTATGTGGAATGCCTAATGATGTAACTCACATTATCATCGATTTACTCGGTTACAGAGGGTTTTTATGGTACTCGCCTTATCCCAGTCGCAGTGATCCTTACAGATATGGAGGTTCTCGTGGAGAGTGAGCTCCTAGCTGAGATGTTGACGTTCGCCAAGGAGAGACACCCGAAGGAGGCCATCCTAATGCTAAGGGGGAAGGTTAACAAGGACTCGATCACTATCACCGATTATCTTTTCCCACCCTTCGCTACAACCAACAGCATCTCCGCCAGCTACCCGATCCATATGCTCCCCATCGACTTCTCCATAGTGGGTACCATTCACAGTCACCCTTCCGGATCCTTACAGCTATCAGCACAGGACATGAACCATGTATACGGTCGAATCAGCATGGTGATGGGCTTCCCATACGGGCTCGGGGACGTGGCTGCCTACAACAAGCAGGCCGAACGCCTCTCACTCAGAGTAACAAACTAGCCCAAAACTCAAACTATAGTCAAACGCACGCGTGATCGTGCGCATTTTTAGGCATTTTGATTCAATTGATAATATTATTTACGGGTTCTTATTTCATACATTATCCTCGGGTGCGCGCGTGTATTGTAGAAGGGCGGTTGATGCTCAGGGAGGCTCCCTCGATTTCGATTCCCAGGTGGGAAAGGGTACAACCTTCATGTTACGGTGCGCGTACTCGCAATTACAAAGCAATTTAAGAAAACAAAGTGATTAAACAAGGATGATGTACGCGCTTGGATGAAGTTACCACGCGCCTATACCATGAAGGCGACGACAAAGAGATAGTCGAACTACTGCGATCCTCCTTTGATTCCTGGAACGAACTGCCAAACCCATTGGAGTACTGGAGGTGGAAGTACCGACGCTCCCCTCTTGAAACTCAAATAGTTGTTTCCACCGCTGGAGAAGAGATCGTTGGCGTAGCCCACTGCATAAGGATGATGGTCAAGCTGGGCACCAGGGTTCTCACTTCTTACTACGACGACGATTACGCTACAAATCCTGAATATAGGAAAAAAGGGGTTTACAAGGCCATAACAAACTTCACCGATGCGATAAAGAAGGAGGCTCAAGCCGATTTCTGTTACTGGATAACTCGGAATCCAATCGTCCTGACGAAGGCAATGATCCACGAGCAGGTGAGCTTCCCGACACCCTTCTCTGACTTGATCAGGGTAAAGGACATCGATCGCTTTATCGAGAAATACTCGATTGATGATGCATCTCTACTTAGAGCAAATTATTCATCAAGAAAACTTTTGACCAACTTCAAAAAAGGGAACCAAGAACCCAAGACCAACTGCACAATCATCGATATGGAAACATTTGATGAAAGATTCGAGACATTGTGGGATAGAATCACGGACGATTATAACTATATTCTAAGGAGAAACCGCGACTACATGAACTGGCGGTTTACACAGAACCCCAGGGTGAAATATAGAATCAAAACCGCATTATCCAAAGATCAGGTCATCGGATACGTCGTTCTAGAATTGGATGATGACGACGGGTACTTGACTGGCTCAATATTTGATTTACTTTCCCTCAGAGACAACATCGACGTAGTCCTTCCTTTATTTGAAGAAGCGGTGAACTTCCTCGATTCACTCAACGTTGACTGCATGAGCTTAACAACGATGCAGGGTCATCTATACCAGAAAATCGCTGAATCCCTAGGCTTCTTTAACGCCCCATATGCTTCAGAGGTCCGTGTGATGTTCTGGGGTTACAATGACTACTTCTATGACACAATTAGCAGCTTGAGACCTGAGAAGATCTACTTCTCCTATTCAGACTACTATTAGCAGATCACATAGTATGCACATATTCAGCGCGCGTGCAAAGACAAGCACATGGAGATTGGTCAGACGACTCCTTGGCCTCGGTATCGTTGGCGAGAGAAAGGTAGCCGCAAGGAGTCTCGTATACATAGAAGCAAGTTACCGAGCAAGTAACTAGAGAAAAGCCAAGAGATCATTTCCGTAGCTGAATTCAATCAGTCACGCGTATACTCTTAAGCAACTCCCTCAGATTCCTCTTCTCACCATCCCCGAGGGGCTGGTTGGGCCCCCGAGTGTGGGAGCTCTTTAAAACACCCCGAAGTCTCAACGTCTCCTTCTCAATCTCCGCAGCAGCATAACTATTGGCACTGAGAAAGTCGAGCCAGACCTTATAACGTGTGAATACGCTGCGTGCCTCATTCATTCTCTTAGCGAGAATATTCTCGTAGACCGAGACGAGTAGATCAGTAAGGCAAGCGTCCGGGATGTTTCCCTTTGCACCAAGCTCTATTTCCTCGAAGACTGTCCTTGCAGCCTCGCCTCCGAAGACAATGAGCCTGTCCCCCATGAGGCGATTAATGTCCCTGATCTTCTCAAGCGTGTTAGCGCCCTCCACCTTGACGGATACAATGTTACTATACTCATCTGCGAGGTCCATATATAGGGTCGTGCACATGTGGGTGCCAACCACATCCTCAGCATCCTGGATCATGATCGGTAGGTCGCACCTACGAGCTACGGTGCCAATGTGTCTCTGCAAGACACTCCGCTTCACACCCCTGCCAAAGTAGGGAGCCATCACTATGATCCCGTCAGCTCCGAGATCCTTAGCCTTTAGGGCTAGCCTCACCGCTGGCTCGGTTCCACTGTGGCTGACACCAGCGATGACTGGTACCTTTCCATTCGCTTCGTCAATAACAACTTCGTAGCACCTGACACGCTCCTCATCCGTGAACTTGTAGAATTCCCCAGCCATAATACTCGGAGCAAGCCCGTGTACTCCCCACTCAATGTTCTTCCTAACCTGATTCCTCTGACTCTCCTCATCGAACTCGCCCCTGTTGTCGGTCGCGGTGCTCAAAGCGGGAACCATCCCATGCCAGCTAGGTTTCAACTATTCAGCCTCGATTGATGATTCTCGTAAGAGAATAAAGAGTCGTCGTTCGATATTCTATGAGCAACTGAATATTCGCAATTGCTAGATCCTGAGCTCAACCATGGACCACATCCACAGCAAGCACCCTATCAACCAGTATACAGCGAGAAAACCCTGGCCATGATAAAGTCTCACCGTGGGGAGGGGCATGTTAATGTGTGGAAACGCGTGATAATGACATGTAACGAATGGAAACGATATGAGAATGGCTTTTGAGCGCGCGCGCATTAAACATACTTTTTGCAATAAACACCTATACTAGAATGAACGAAGTCGAATATTAAAAACTAGATAAAATGTATAAACAAGTAGATGAGGATGTGAAATCTAATAAATTTGATATACAATGGGTCTTTTCTGAAGTCGAAAAGAACACCAATGTAAAGCTAAATAATTTATCTGAAGCTTTTATGCAACTAAAATTAGCCGCAAGAATAAAAAATAAAAAAATGATGACAAATATACTAAAAAATCAACCTGAGATTTTGAATATGTTTCTAATCGCGACAAAGAACAATTAAAATTTCTATAAGTGCGCGTAGCGATTAACCCCCAGTGACAATCGGCATAATCGTCACCCTATCCCCATACACCAACCTCAAAGAAGGCCACCTACTCTCACCATTTACAAGCACAACTATCACACGTCGATCATAGGCGTAGAGGACGTCGGGCCCCAACTCTTCCATGAGCTCCCTAAGCGTGGAAGATCTTGTGACGGATATGATCTGAGGACTTGGAAACATCCATGAACCACCATAGATGCGCTCCGCTTAACCCTTTCTCAGCATTCCAATTTCTCTACGCTTCTCCTGAAGCCGCTTGAACCAGACTTCGACGTTCTCCCTGGTTACAAAATTCTTGTGGTGACGGAACCCCCCCTGGAAACCGTGCGGGATATGAAGGAGCTCATGGACAAGAACCTTATCCTGCCCCTCCCTACTGAGGGAATCGAATTGCTCGGAGATCACCTCGATTATATAAGTGGCCTCTATGCCCATTGCGAGCTGCCAGATCCTCCCTAACCCATGGATACGGGCGATGGTCCTTCTGGACTGGCTCCCCCTGCTTCGGATGCAGTAGATGTTCTTAGGCCTGCAGTGGTCAAAATGTAGGGTCTCGATAATCTCATCCACTCGGATCTTAATATCCGGTGCTGGGTAGTACTCGATCAAGCCTGGACCGGTTTCTGCTTGAGCTCTCCAGTATTCAACGTTTCCGGGAGCCTCCTTATACCCTGAATAATCGGCGGGGCCAGAACAGCTTAGATTATCGTGTTCGTGACGGTGTGGATGATCGGTGGCCAGGGATAGTAGAGAGGAATGAAGGTTAAGTAGATGGCCTGCATCGGATCCGAAAAACGCGCGCGCAACCCGAGAATGGCGACATTGTAATTATTGGATCTGGAGATAGCATCGTAGATGCACAAATTGGAGCTTATGCTGCGGCAATGAGTCTAATCTAACTTTTTTTTGGGAATGATTACTAAAAAGAATGAGATCACCCCGAGTTTCTTATGAGATGTTGACCGGGAGTTAACCTCAAATTGCATAGAGATGCATACTATTCATGCTCCATTTCGCCTACGGATCCAACTTATCCTCTAAGTTTCTTCGCCAGTACTGCCCAACAGCAAACTTTCAGATGAAGGCAGAACTACCCAATTTCAGGATAACCTTTCCCTTCTACAGCCAAAAGAGACAGGGAGGGATAAGCAGCATCATTCCCGCCCCTGGAGAATTGGTGCATGGAGTATTGTACGAGGTAAACCAACCTGAGATGGAAGAACTCGACATAGTCGAGAGCGTGCCCCAAGGTCTCTATGTAAGGGAAACATATCTCGTCCTCGCCGAGGATAAGAAGTGGCACAGCGCTGACCTCTATCGCTGCGCCAAACCGACAGGACCCTACACGCCAGCGAGAAGCTATGTTGAGCTCATGGTCGAAGGAGCAGAAGAACATCAACTTGACCCTAACTATGTTAAGGAGTTACACTGGCTCATTGGAAGCTTAAACTGAGTCTACCTGCTACCCTGTTGGGACGAGTTGTATCTCATAGAGGTTTGGCCACATCTTACCAGTGACGAAAAGACGATCCCCAGTTGAATCATAGGCAATACCATTCAGAACACTGTTGATGTCTGGATGGGTTGGCCCTGGTAATCCAGAAAGGTCGATCCATGAGTCGACGTGACCTGTCGATAGGTCGATTATGGCTATCTTATTCGTCCCAAAAATATTTGCGTAAACTTTTCCTTTGATATACTCAAGCTCGTTTAGGTTGGAGATTGGTGAGGCATCCGTTACTGTTACCTGCCCGACGTATCTGAGAGTATTAGGATCTAAGAAGTAGAGGGTCGAGGAACCATCACTCATTATCAGCCTACTCCCATCATATGTGAGACCCCACCCCTCTGTTGACTGATAAGTGAAGTTCCCGATGAGGGCGAAGCTCGTCCGATTGTAGATGAAACCGATTTCATTCTGATATGTTAGCTGATATATCCTATTACCAACGATAGTTATGCCCTCCCCGAAGTACTCCTGTGGCATAGAAACACTTTGAAGCACAGCGCCGGTGCGAAGCTCAACACGTCTCAGGCTCGATTGTCCATTGAGCCCAGTACTCTCATAGAGGAATCCACTGTCATAGACTAGACCTTCAGTGAAGGCGTTGATTGCATGGGGGTAAGTATTGATTATTCTGTAACCATAAACAGGGACGTTTGAACCAGCTGGATTGGTGAGCAAAATATATGTTGCTATAATTACAAGAATCGCTAAAAATGCAAAAATAGAGACGATGTATTGCCTCTTCATCCTATTCTTAAGAAAGTCTTGCCAGAGCTTAAACCATTAATCATTTTCAGATGCCCAGCTTGATGTCTAGTAGACCATCTCATTAACATAAGCCAACGTTAATAGTCGTGGTGGCATCGGTGGAGAGTCACTTCGTCGTAGTCGCCCTAGGTGATAGCCTCACAGCCGGATACCGTTCCAGAGATCCATACGCCATTGACCCAAGGGTACCCTATCCCGCTCAACTTGAATCCATGCTAAGGGCAACACTGGCTAAGTCGGGTAATGGCAGGCTAGCCTTCGTCATTAACAAAGGCATAAATGGGGACTTAACCGAAGGCATGCTGAAGCGAATAGAACAAGATGTCGTATCCGAAAGGCCAGACGTTGTCATAATCTGGGGAGGCGTAAACGATCTGGGGGTCGGGCGGAAACCAGAATCTATCATTGGGACCCTACTAAAACTGTACCATGCAAGTCGAGCTTCAGGCGCAGAGCCTGTTGCTTGCACTTTGACGCCCATGATGCGTACTAGTAGTGCGATGATGGAGCTCAACGAGCAAATACGCATAAAATGCACAGAAGACAAGACTAGACTTGCTGACTTGTTCCCATCTTTCGCCAATGAGAACGGAAACCTATTACCCAACTACTCCGATGATAGTGCGCACCTGACCGTCCAAGGATACAACCTTGTGGCGAGGATTGTATACTATGCAATAAAACCACTTTTATAATGAACAAGTCTAGACCCGTAGTATTTATAACAAGGTGCCTCACTAATCTGCTGAGGTTTCATCTTTGACGAAGAAGAGGAGCAGCGGAGGCCACAGTGGGGGTAACAAAGGGAGCTCCGGGTTGGTGCAGTGCAGCATCTGTGGGGCTCAGGTGCCCCGCGATAAGGCCAAGAGGCAGACGAGGTACACGAGCCTCGTTGACTCCCGGCTCCTGAAGGAGCTCCAGAATCAGGGCTCCAGTATACAGCGTACGAAGGTCACGAAGTACTATTGCATCAGTTGTGCCGTCCATCGCGGTGTTGTCAAGGTGCGCGGGAAGGAAGAGCGCAAGTTTGTGCCTAGACGTCGCAGACCGAGGCCAGGACCAAGTGCGTAGCCAATCAATAATTTTATTACAATTATCCCTCTAAGGGATTATTTCGCATTTTTCTTAAAATACATGGCTCTCTGTATTACTGTCGCGTGTGATAACACAGCAAGTAGGATTACCCCGTAGTTGAGCGCATCGATCCAGAAGACTGCTATAAGAGTAACAGCAGCAAGGATCAGCATCCTCTCAGCTCTCTCTGCGAGGCCAACTCCCGCCATACTGACACCTGCAGCCTCCGCCCTGGAACGCGTGTAGCTAACCATCAGTGATCCTATGAGGGCGGCTAGACCCGCTATTGGATTGCACAAACCTCCCAGTGTTATTCCCGCTAGAACCACAGCGTCAGCATATCTATCGGAAACCGAGTCGAGAAATCCACCAAAGGCGGTGACTTTGTCCTTCGTACGCGCAATTATTCCATCTAAGGCATCAAAGAGCCCTGAGAGAAGTATCAGCAGGGCAGCTGCTGGTAATAACAATGGTGACAATGCCCAACTGTAGTAGCTCCAGGCCGAGGCGAGGGAGATGATGAGTCCTAAAATCGTTACTGTGTTCGGTGTGACTCCCGCATTAGCTAGGGGTTTAACACCGGCTAAAACGATGTCCTCGAACTTCTTCTTAAGCCTGCTTGATACCAAATCGCAGAGAGATACGGTGGAGCTGGTATAAGTCTATTCGTAGTATCGACTTCACCCATTCTATTGCACTAAACGTGTTAATTGACATGTTCGTGTAAAAAGAAAGTTGATATACCCAGGAACCCGGGTAAAACCATCAACGCTGTAGAACCGATCGGAGCAGTGGATGAATTGAAGGAATCCCACATAGTCAATGATCCCCTCGCTGAAGGAAAGGTTGAGGTAGTCAGATACAGTGACGCTGTAAAAGGAGTGGAACCCCGCCGAGGAAAGGTGAGGGACGTATATGACCTTGGAAAGGAAATGTTGATAGTCACAACTGACAGGATAAGCGCCTACGACGTCGTATTCCCCACGCTCATTCCACATAAGGGGGAGAGCATCAACCGTCTCTCCGAGTTCTGGTTCAAAAAGACACGGAACATCATCCCAAACCACTTCATAAAGATCGAGGATGGGCGAACGATGCGCGTCAAGAAGGCGGAGAGAATAGACATCGAGTTCGTCTGCCGCGCTTACCTATATGGTTCAGCTTGGCGTTCCTACCGTGATGGGGCCAGAACCGTGAGCGGAGTTAAGCTTCCTAACGGTCTCAACATGGCGGATAAACTCCCCGAAGTCATACTCACACCAACTACTAAAGCAGAAGCTGGCCACGACTTAGAGATAAGTGGGAAAGATGCAATCGCGCAAAATCTCGTCACAAAGGATGAGTGGATGGAACTTGAAGAGTCCACCCTCAAGCTCTTCGCTGCCTATCAGAGTCACGCTAAAAGCCGCGGCTTCATTATTCCCGATTTCAAGCTAGAGTTCGGTCGACTCGACGGTGGCCTCATTCAGATTGATGAGCCCCCAAGCCACGACTCTGCAAGATTCTGGGCCGAGAAGTTCTACGAACCTGGCAAGCCACAGGAGGCTCATTGCTTGGACAAGGAGTTCTTACGTGCCTACCTACGTGAGGTAGGCTACATGGGTGACGGTCCCGCACCTGAAATCCCTGCTCCAGTCGTAAAACAGGTCTCAATGAGGTGTGTCGCGAGCTACGAGGTTCTCAGCAGCGAGAAGAATCTCAGCGACTACAACCTTAAGAACATCGCTCAGGTAATGAGGGAGCTAAAGTGAGCATATCTGAGAAGTGCGGCGTCTTCGGCGCCCAATCAGAGAACGGGGATGTTTTTCCGATCCTCTACTGGGGGATGCTTGCCCAGAATCATAGGGGACATCAAAGCCACGGCTTCGCCACCTGGAATGGGAACATTGAGCTCTATACTCAGCTTGGTCTCATCCCTCCAAACCAGGGTTATGGCTTCAACGTGAAAAATCTCAAAGGATCAGTAGGCATAGCAAACGTCAGATATGCCACATCGGGTGCCCTAGACCTCGGCGCAAGACAGAGGGATGCTATGCCCATCGCGGTCAAGGGAACGAAGCATAGTGTCGCAATAAGCTTCAATGGCAACATTGTCAACGTCCGTTCACTCCAAGAACGCGTCGGCGTCGACCGGAGCTACTCGGACACCCACGCCCTAGCTCTGCTACTAGTCAAGAAGCTAGACGAGACAGGGAGCATAGAAGAGGCGGCGCGCTCCTGCATGGAGGGGATAGACGGAAGCTTCGCGGTTACGGGAATGGTAGACGACGGGACCCTCTTCGCCTTCAAGGATCCAATCGGAGTGAAGCCACTCTGCTATGGAAAGGCTGACGGCATCCATTGCTTCAGCTCCGAGAGTGTCGGCCTCGACATAAACGGCCTAAAGTGGGACCACGAGTTCCGACCGGGAGAGTTCATGTCCGTCGAGGAGGGAGAGATCATTAAACGACAGCTCGTACAGAGCAGTAAACGAGCCTTCTGCGCCTTCGAGTCAGCTTATTTCATGCGCCCCGACAGCAGAATGAACGGTAAATTCGTCTACCAGGCTCGCGTCGACTTTGGCCGAACCCTTGCTCATGTCTACGCAGAGAAAGCAAAGAGATGCGACATAGTAGTGAGTCTTCCCGAGACAGCGGATGACGCTGCCTATGGTTTCCACGAAGCAGCCGGCATTCCTTGGGAACGCGCTACGAGACGACACCGCTACGTCACCCAACGCGCCTTCATCACTGACGCTGAGGACAGAAAAAGCGTCATTTACAGAAAGGTGAACATCCTCGAACCCCTAATCAAGGATAAGAACCTTGCAGTCGTTGACGACAGTATAGTAAGAGGCGACACTACAAAGGGTACGGTAAAGAGGTTAAAGCAAGCAGGAGCGAAGGAGATACACCTCTTCATCACCTATCCCCGTATCATCGGTCCATGCTTCTATGGCATAGACATGGCGACCTACAGTCAGCTAATCGGTGCAAGGATGAGCCCTGAGCAGATCGCTGAGGATGTGGGCGCAGACAGCATCAACTACCTCGACATCGAGAACTACGTGAGGTGCACCGGCCTGTCCAGGAATCAGCTCTGCCTAGGGTGCATAACAAATGAATACCCAACACCGATGGCAGACTTCCTAGCGAAGCAGATGTGGGAAAGGGTCAAAAATGGGGAAGCCGAGACCGGACGTATCTATGAGTCCGTCCGGTGACTGCCCCCCATCTGTCTATATGTTTCAAGAGTAGCCCTAGCTATTCTGTGAGCGAGCATCACCCTGTAAACCCACGACTCAGGGTTTCTCTCATAGTATTCCTTTACATCCACAATCTTGCCGTCAGAAAGAATCATCTGCTCCCGCTTCAGGCGAGTTTCCCACTCTAGACCCTCCGCTTCGACGTAACCCATAGTCAACCCTCCCTTGCAGAATATTATGGTCGGCCACTCCGAGTCATTGTCAAAAAACCTGCCCCGCGAGCTCCTTGCGAGAACATCTACCGCCGCCTTGGATAATCCACGTGACGCAGCTGTGATGTCAACGTCCCTACCATATATGAGTGAGAAAACCTTGTTGGCAATTGCTTCTGTCTCAATCTGGTTCCGTGGGTGGGTAAGAAGAGCCCTGGGGGTCCTTCCAATTATTGTGAAATCCCAATCAGGGATTTTATCTACAATACTCCTGAGTTCCTTAGGATAGTGTGACGCCCAATGCAGGACCCGATCCATGTCAACTAGATGAACAAAGTCAGCACCTGCTTCGACACCGGCTCTAATGACCCTGAGTCTAGAGTCGGCGATGTACTCTACGCCTACAGTGCTTCGAGGAGGAACCAGGATCCAACCAGATGACTCAAGTGCTTCAATAACAGAGGAGCTTGTCCCCTTCGTCACGACGACGAAACACCTTTTATAAAGCTCATTAAATAAGGAAGCATTTTCCCTGAGACTCTGAATGCTCCATCCAGCGGAGTCATTATGAGTAGACACGAGGGTGACTCGGGGCATAGATGAGAAGATCCATGTCGCTGATTTATCTCTACGGTCCTGAGCGGGAGCTAATCGATGTTTCTAGTCTTTTCCATAAAGATATCCGTAGAGTTCCCAGAGGTTCATTTGGTGAGATTTCCCATCGAACTTCCCGAACTTAAATGAATATTGGACCGAGTAGCCAAGGCTCAATGCTGTAACAACAGTACCTATTCCAACGGGTCCACCGAGGAAGTAACCGAGAATCAGCACTGTAATCTCAATACAACTCCTCACGAGCCAGATGGGTTTGTTCAGCTGCTTAACCAGTCCGACCATTAGTCCATCTCTTGGACCAGCGCCGAGCTGCACCCTCATGTAGAAGAGACTGCCCATGCCCACAAGAACAACGCTGAGTAGGAGAAGTAACACTTTTCCAACCGGATCCGTGGGCTGTGGAACAAGGTTCCACTCAATAATTCGGTCCGTGAACCAGCCAATGAAGAACATATTCATCACCGTTCCGAATCCAGGCGGGAATCCGAGCCCCCAGCCAACTAATAGGACGACAAGTCCAACAATCTGAGTGACCTGCCCTAGAGTTAAGCCGCTAATTCCCGAAATACCGACGTGGAAAACCCCCCATGGATTCATCCCAAGCTCCGAATAGAGATTCGTGACAGTCCCAGCGGCGAATAGGAATAGGCCGAAATAGAGGGAGGGGAGACGATATAGAAAGCTCCTAAGATTTCCCCTGTGAATCGGCATCTAATGAGCGGAGGTGGGGCTCTTCAAAAAGAGATCGGTCCTATAGTGTTACCTTGAGCCAGTCGATTACAGCCCTGATCAGGAGTGTCCTTTGCTCTGAGAAGCCATGATCTGCTCCTTCTATCAATGCCCACTTCTTTGGTTCGTGCGCCTTATCGTAGAGAATCTTATAAAGGTCTGGTGGAGTCACGTCATCTTTCCCTCCAACCACGATCAAAGTAGGTGCTCTAATGGCCAAAATTAGATTAACTGGGTTTCCGGTCTCAGTTATCTCCTTGAGATCTACGCGGAGTTGCTCTAAAGTCATTCCCTCGAGCTTGCCCTTGGCCGTCTGTATGAAATGTGGTATGAGAAGCGTTTGGGTGATGCTGATGCGATTATGCCCATATCCTCTCTCAGGGACGGTTTAAACAACGTCATCGTGGAGGGGAAGGTGGTGGAGAAGTCGTTTCCCCGCATGGTGAG
>Ga0187878_1003670_pt1 | contig 12464 bp, 10 predicted proteins | sample June2016WEW_17_1_FD_132979 | JGI IMG/M metagenome (GOLD analysis project Ga0187878, IMG submission 132979) | Peatland microbial communities from SPRUCE experiment site at the Marcell Experimental Forest, Minnesota, USA - June2016WEW_17_150 | ecosystem: Environmental > Terrestrial > Soil >...
AAACCCAGAGCCATCGCAGATGCACCGAATGGATCCACATCGATGAGCATGGTCTGCTTCTCGGCAACGGCAAGCGAAGCCGCAAGATTTACCGCTGTTGTAGTCTTCCCTACACCGCCCTTCGGCAAACATATTGAAATTATTTTACAGCTCATTGATGAACAGATTTATTAATTTACACAACTTTTATTTTTAATTTACCGATCTTTTCAATTTCAGCTTCTATCAAATCGCCTTTATTCAACCTCATAATCCCTGCCGGTGTACCTGTGAAGATCAAATCCCCCCTTTTCAGGCCAAAAATGCAGGAAATATAGTAAATTATATAATCTATTTCGAATATCATAGAAGATGTATTTGCATCCTGCTTAACATCTCTATTTATCTTAAGTCTCATCATGAGATCGTGTGGGTTATCAATATCTTCAGCTTTAACAACATCGGATACTGGTGCAGCTCCCAGAAATCCCTTGGATAAAGTCCAGGGTAAACCTTTTTGTTTGAATGCTGTTTGAACGTCACGCAATGTAAAATCGATACCCACAGCGTAGCCGAATATATACTCGTAAGCTTCCTCTAAAGGAATATCAACACCATCCTTGCCTATTATTATAACCAATTCGATCTCATTCTGCAAATTATCGGAAATACCTTTTCCCTTGAATACGGGGATACTGACCTTATCGGGATTCATCTCAACCGAAGTATTCGGCTTTAGAAAAATAACCGGTTCTTCAGGCACTTCATCTTTTTTTGATGCTGTATCGAACTCTCTGATGTGCTCCAGATAGTTCTTACCTATACAATAAACATTTTCGACTCTGATCGTTTCCTTACTATTTTTGACCTTCAATTCAGCCATAGATCAGATGCTGACAATTATTTAATACTCCTGAGGGTTTTCCTGTTAACTCCCATCCGGTATAAGGTGTATTTTTACTCTTTGAGTGAAACTTATTAACATCCACAGTCCATTTACTGTTAAGATCAAGAATGGTAAGATTAGCGATCTCACCCTCACTTATTTTGATTTCCGGTAAGTTGAGTATTTTTCTCGGATTAACGGACATACAGCGTATCATATCTTCAATCGAAATTATTCCTTTTGCAACGAGGTAAGTATATGTCAGCCCTACTGCAGTTTCAAGTCCAATAATTCCGAAAGGAGCTTTCTCCAGAGATAATTTTTTTTCTTCTTCGGAATGCGGTGCATGGTCTGTGCAAATTGTATCAATAGTTCCATCCTTCAATCCAACTATAATAGCATCGACATCCTCTTGCGTTCTTAACGGAGGGTTCATCTTGGCATTTGTTCCATACTTCAATACTGCTTCATCTGTCAGGATGAAATGATGCGGACAAGCTTCTGCAGTAACATTTATTCCCTCAGCTTTAGCTTTCCTAACAAGCTCAACTCCTTCCTTCGTACTTATGTGCTGGACATGGTAATGAGAGCCCTTTATCTCCCGTGTTAGCCTAATATCTCTTTCGATCATCTCGTATTCAGCTGAATCAGGTATGCCTTTAACATTTAACTTTCGGGATATTTCTCCCTCGTTCATCACCCCTTCGCCCGATTGGTTCATGACTTCACAGTGCTGCATTACAGGTATATGCAATTCAGCAGATAATTTTAGTGATTTCCGCATTAAATTATCATCACCTATCGGGTTTCCGTCATCCGTAATAGCTAATGCACCGGCTTTATGAAGAATTCGAACGTTTGCTATTTGCTTTCCTCCTCTACCCAGGGTAGCACAACAGGTATTGTACACATTAACAATATTATCTCTTGCCTTTTCGATATTCCGCTTTATTACCTCAGCCGAATCCACCGGTGGTTTGGTATTAGGCATACAAAGTACTCCCGTAAATCCGCCGTAAGCCGCCCCAAGAGCACCCGAAGCAATATCTTCTTTATACGTCTGTCCGGGGTCCCTGAAATGCACGTGCATATCAAAAAGTCCCGGTACAATTATCTTTCCCGTCATATCAATCTGCATCACTTCACGCTCGTGCTGCCATATGACACCCATGCGGTTAATGACGCCATTAACTATCAGAATATCGAACCTGCCGTTAATGTTTTGGGCTGGTGATATAACGTGGCTATTTCTTAATAAAAGTTGCAAACCCTGCTGTATATACCGAACAATGAATAACAATCATTAACACATTGTTGTTATTCATTGTTTTTTGGAGAGTGGACGATACTGGATTCGAACCAGTGACCTCTTCCGTGTGAAGGAAGCGCGCTAACCAACTGTGCCAATCGTCCCTGCTTAAAAGAATATAATTATTTTAAAAAACTTAATAAATCCCTTAAATTTCTCACATTATGCTTCGCAAGTATAAATAAATATAAAGTGCCGGTACGGAAAATAAAATGCTGTCGAATCTATCCAGAAATCCACCGTGCCCCGGTATCAAATGCGAAGAATCCTTAATATTTACCATTCTTTTTAGGTGAGATTCGAAAAGATCGCCTACCTGGGCAAAAACACCCACAATAACCGCTGCAGTAATAACATGAAGATATGAAAATTGCTGCATAACGAAATGATGTATCACCACAGCACCGATAATAGCCATAATAAACCCGATAAGTGAGCCTTCAACAGTTTTCTTCGGACTTATACGTTCTGCAAGTTTGTGCTTTCCGAATGTCTTGCCTCCGAAAAATGCGAATGTATCCGAGATCCAGATAAGCACCAAACAGATAATAGCATAATTTGTTCCGAAGATGCTGATGAACTTTGACGAATTCATCAGGCTTAAAAGTCCGAAAGGTGTAGAAATATATACGATCGAAAGCATCCATGAACCGATGGCTTCAAAATGTTTCTCCGTCTTGAACACTTCATCTATTATCAGATAAGAGAACATGACAAAATACAATATTAGGACAAAGTTAAATCTCTCGAAGTAAAAACAAACTACAATGAGCGAGCTGATCAAAAGAAATACAAATTTATGAAACGAAAATCCGCCCGCCCAGATAGTAAAGCGTGAAGGTATTACCCGTGGTTTCTCAAATAAATTATAAAATTCATTCATGCAAAAAAGTGATACAACGACACAGAATGTAAGAAATGTATAATTGCCTATGTAAGCCAGAATAATAATAAGAGGTATTCCTATGATGCCGACAATGACCCTGACAGAAGTATTACTCAACCCTGGCGGCTCTCCTCTCTTACACGGAATTTATAGAATAAGCTCAAAACACCGATAAATAAGACTAAAGCGGATACTGTCATGATGAGAGTATCCATAGTTTCCGAAGCCGATAAATGCAGGGTTTGAAAATCTTCCTTCCCGTATTTATAAAGAAAAAATGATGCAAAAAAGTTATTTAGAAAATGACAGATGATGCTTGTATAGAGGCTGTTGGAATAGTATACAATAAAACCAAGATAACCCCCGAGGATAACCAGCGGAATGAGGTTAAACGGCTGAAAATGATAGATTGCAAATAAAACACCCGAAAGGAAAATTGCTATTGCAGGTCTTGAGATCTTCTCAAGGTTTTTCAGTACAAATCCCCTGAACAGTATCTCTTCGCATATTCCCGGCGTTAAACAAATGACAAAAACGACCACCAAAAATTCTATAGAGGAGTAAGCGGTCACAATTTTGACGGTCGATTGCTCAAGCATGTCAAAAATATCCTTGACCTGTTTAATTGAATCCTTCAGAACAGGGAGATGGTCAAGCGCATAATCCTGAAAATATATATATCCCTGCAAAAACGGCTGGATGAGTAAAATTCCCAGTATAGCAAGAAAGAATAAAAGAGGTGACGGCACATGCAGTCTAAAAGTTTCCCTCAGTTCAGGTGTCCGGAGCCGGGTAAAAAACAGGGTCGGAGCGAGGATAAACATATATTGGGCAAACGCCAGGATGGTCCGTGTCGTTTTGACATTTCCATCAAGTTGTTCACCTCCGGCAACAAGGGCAAGTGCTCCACCTATTATCTGGTAAAGGAAGAAGATTATTCCCAGAACTACAATGACATATGCGAGAGGGTTTAAGTTTTTTAAGAAACTTGATCTGGGCTCGTAGTCTTCGTTATTTAAGTTAAAATTCTGCAATAATTTAAGAATATAATTAACTAATATAAAAAAACGTATCGAGAGAATTAAACCATAATATATTCCCTTTTATTTTGAGAATTATGAAGAAAATTTAAAATGAATTAGTGAAAATCCGAAATGATCACTAATTATCTGTGCTATATAAGTGTTATTTATTTAATTATTTAAGTAAAATACGCACGGTTTTGAGTGCGTTAGGACAAAATTGAAAATTGATTATTTGCTATAAAATCAGTAATTTATACCATTGTTGAATAAATAATATTTTCTTGATAAATAAGAGACCGTTTTTCTTTTTAGTAGGGATCACATTCTTGTTTATCTCGATGCATTTATCCAAAGCTGATGATCGTTCGAATGCCAGAGGGCAGTCGATGTCAAATGCTTCCATGGTTTCTTCACAGGGTATTGATGCATACGGAGTTAACCCGGCGAACTACGATTACCATCCATTCCGGAAACAGAAACCTTCCTCAAAAAATTCAGATCTAAAGATAATTGACAATACACCGCGATTACAGATATCTGTTATTTCCCTAGGGGGCGGCTATGGCTCTGACGTTTCTATGGATTTTTATAATAACTATCTGAAATACCTGTCGATTAACAGGGCAACTTTTACAGGTCTGTTTACAAATTTCGCTGATGTTATAAATTTCAGGCAAAATGTGCTGCCGGCTGATGAAACTAATGTCAATTACGACCTTGAACTTAAATGGTTTTCCGTCAACTGCAGGATTCCGAAATGGGGAGCTGTAAATTTTACTATCTCGGACAGAGCCGGGCTAAATACAGACGTATTAAGCAGGGATAATTATCTTCCAGCTACATATTCATTAACATTTAATTCCAATGGAAGCTATAATCTAACCAATATTCATCTTCACCAATCACAGGCAACTGCATGGTGGATAAGAAAATATTCACTCGGATTTGCCAGGCAATTCGAAATGAAAGGATTTATAAAAAATATCTCGTTTGGAGTAACGGGAAGCCTTGTTCACGGATTTGGTAATGTAATTACGTATAATTCAACGCTGGATATTAACACTTATGGTGTAAGACCTGTTGAAACAGGAAATCATGTTGACACAATAGAAGGAAAACAGGGTTTTTACTCTCAGGCATCTCTGACAGACTTTTTTATGGATTACAGAGACGGTGCGAGGAACCATTTCAATTTTTTTCCTAAGCCTGCGGGTAAAGGCTACGGTATAGACCTCGGATTCACTATGCAATTAGGTGAAAATATTAAAATAGGAGCAAGCGTAATCGATCTGGGGAAAATAAAGTGGGATTACCATACAATAATAAATCTTGATACAAATCATTTCTTATATAAGGATTTTGTTCTTACTCCCGGTGACCCGACCTATAACCAATTCGTTAATGACCTTGACGGAATAGACACAAGGGATACAGTCCACCCATATTCCACAGACATGCCGACACGATACCGGGCAGGGATTATGTACCAGCCATCGGATAGATTTCTGCTTGAGATGGATTGGACGGAAGGAATGAATGATTTTCCCGGAAATTCCATAAAAAGCGTATTTTCACTTGGCAGTGAATATTATACATTAAAATACCTTCCTGTCCGTGCCGGTGTATCGTACGGCGGAGCAGAGGGTCTTGCATTCTCCATAGGTGCGGGATTAAAATTAAGATACATAGACATTGATTTCTCAGCCTATGGTATAAATAATATTATCGGGAATAAAAGATTATCTTTATCATTATCTTGTAAATTAATAATTTAAATAAATAAACAACCATGAAAACCAAAAAATTATTATTAATAGCTTTTTTACTGGCTGTGTTTATATCAGCTTTATATGATGGCTGTACTAATGAGACTACAGGTCCTCCCGCTGAAGTTCCTGGGTTTAAGCCGACTATCAGATTGAAACTCTACTCGACATATCAATATACAAATGACACGATCCTGCCATCAGGTCTACACCAAAGAAAACCTGGTATAATCACAAATGATACAATTAAAACTTTTTCTAATTTTAACGGGAAAAATGCTTTTGGAATATTTAGCCACACCATAGGTCAACCTTCTGTGATCTATTATGTGAGCTATGACAGTACAGCAGGATTATACTACCAGTGGGGTATAACGAATCTGATAAATCCTTCTCAGTCGCCATCCTGGGATGTAGCCGCTAATTTTGCAGCATCACGAAGCTCGAATTGGGTAATAGGACAAATCAATGATACATTAACTTTTTCAATCCCAAGTATTGGTACTATTACAGTTCCATTTTCAGGTCCGCTTACAGGAAAAGTAGCTGACAGCACAATCGTTGTAACTACTTCTGCAGTACCCGATACTATACACTGTTATCGCATAGAATATAATGCTAATATTTCGGGAACTACTGTAATAAATCTAGTGACTATAACATTTTCAGCTTCGATATATGTTGAATATTATATCGGTTATTATTCACCGCAATTCCCGAATAACCCTTCGGGATTAGTCGAACTGAGGTTAAATCCATTCAACATCACAACATCTCCGTATATAATTACGATCCAGGAAGGCGGATACGACAGGATATTACAGAGTTATACGATAGCACCTTAAGCTATTTGTAACAAGCAAAATTTTTTTAAGGGACAGGCTGATGCCTGTCCTTTTTTAATTTACAACTGTTCAAAATAAAAATAACACTTAAATAAAATAAATGAGATGTCATGGATTTATAAATAATGTTCAGATTTTGAGCAAAACCCCCCTTAATCCCGCTCCTCCAAAGGCGGATCTGCGACTTTGATTAAAGGGGGGACACAGGGGGGTTAGAAACGAAAAACCTATTCAAGGAACTAAGATTTTAACTAATAACTGAATTACACAATATTTGTGATGAATTGAATTTCTTCTCGTTCTGGACAGATACGTTATAAAATTACTTTATGAATACTATTCGGTCTTTTTTGTGTTTGATTTAATGATTAAATTAAAGATTATGCATAAATAAAGGATTGAAAATACATAAATTCAAGAAAAAGAACCCGGTAGAAGAATTCGACGAATTTGTTACCATAGTAAAACGTCTGAGGAATGAATGTCCCTGGGACAGGGAGCAAACCCATGAGTCAACACGCCATCTTCTGCTCGAAGAAACCTATGAGGTTCTTGAAGCGATTGATGAAAAAAATTATGAGGAATTGAAAAAGGAACTCGGCGACGTACTTCTGCAGGTTGCCTTTAATGCAGTGATTGCAGAGGGTAACGGGGAATTCGACCTGAAAGACGTAATAAATGGAATTAATGAAAAATTAATATCAAGACATCCCCACGTCTTCGGAAACGTTAAAGTGAGCGGGACTAAGGAAGTGCTGAAGAACTGGGAACATATTAAGCTTGGTGAAGGCAACAGAAGATCAATACTTGAAGGTGTGCCTAAGGAATTACCTGCACTCACAAGGGCTTACCGTTTACAGGAAAAATCATCCAAAGTCGGATTTGATTGGGATACCAGTGCAGATGCTTTCAAGAAAGTGAAGGAAGAGCTCCGGGAATTTAAAGAAGCAGCAGAAAAAAGAAAAAAGGTCAAAAGAATTGAGATGGATAACGATCTATCCGACCTCGAAGACGAGCTTGGTGATATACTTTTCGCCATAGTAAACTACGCCAGATTTCTTAACATCAATCCCGAGAATGCTCTGAGAAAAACCATTAGAAAATACATAAAACGATTCCATTACATAGAAGATACCCTGAAAAAAAAGGGTAAAAAGATAACCGAATCTAACCTTGAAGAAATGGATGGTATCTGGAACGAATCGAAAAAATTTATTCCTTAAAATTTATAAACCGGAGTTTAAATAAAAAGTGAATAAAAAAGTAAGAAATCTTGTAATACTGTTTTTATTCATCTTCCAGCATGCCATATTCGGGCAATTTTCAGCTTCGAAGGTCGAGGCTCTTCAGCAGCTGCTTGACTCCATCATTGCTCCCGTCAAAGAAGCTAATATTACCGTCTCAACAAAGGTTGTGCACGCAGATAAATACAAAACCCTTTACGAATACCAGCCGGAAACTAAAGTAATACCCGCTTCCATAACAAAACTGGTAACCTCTGCATGTGCTCTTAGCAAGCTGGGTCAGGGATATGTGTTCCAAACCGTTATTTACACCGATGATAACAATATTACTGACGGGATCGTACATGGTAATGTATATTTGAAAGGATTCGGTGATCCAGACCTGAACAGCACGGATATACAATATCTTTCGGATCTATTAATTAAAAGCAATATCAAAGAGATCACCGGCAATATCGTAGCCGATGAATCGTATTTCGATAATGAATATTACTGTTTATCCGGGTATTATTCGGGGGATACAGGTCCTTCCTATTGGCCCTATGTAAATGCGCTTCCTTTGAATAAAAATGAAGGTTACACTAATCCGGCGGTAAGTGCAGGTGAATTATTGTCTTCCGATCTTACTTCAGCCGGAGTTACTTTCACAGGTTCGGTTATTAGCGGTACAACTCCCAAAGCAGCCCGGGAGATCGGCAGAATAACACATTCGATTTTCGATGTACTGTCCCACATGAATAAAGAGAGTGACAATCATTCTGCGATCACCATATTCAAGCTCCTCGGAGCAAAGCTGAAATCAGACCCGGGTTCTCTTAAGGGCGGCCAGGAAGTAATAGAATCGTTCCTGTCAGAAATAGGGATAGACAGGTATTCATACGAAATTCTTGAAGGGTCCGGATTGACAAGGTATAATAAGGTGAATGCCGAAATGTATATAAAGCTTCTAAAATATATGTACGATGACAGGTTCCTGTTCGATTACTATTATAATTCTTTATCGATTGCCGGAAAGGATGGAACTTTAAAGAACAGGATGATAGGAACCGAAGCTGAAGGAAATGTTCACGCGAAAACAGGCACTTTGAACGGTGTAAGCGCTCTGAGCGGTTACGTGGTAGATGAGGATAACGAGATATTAATATTTTTTATAGTTATGAATGGATTCGGAGGTGAATATAATTTTGTGAAAAGCGTACAGGATAATTTTTGTATTTCTCTTGCTCAATTTTCCAGGAAGTGACTGCTAATGAAATTCAAGTTAAGGTCTGACTATAAGCCGGCGGGAGACCAGCCGCAGGCTATTAAAGAGCTTATCGAAGGCATAGAGCGGGGTGATAAATATCAAACCCTGCTGGGCGTTACTGGTTCCGGGAAAACATATACCATCTCGCATGTAATACAGAATACAGGAAAACCGACATTAATAATGTCACATAATAAAACACTCGCTGCCCAGTTATACGGAGAGTTCAAAAATTTCTTTCCTGAGAACAGGGTTGAGTTCTTCATAAGCTATTATGATTATTACCAGCCGGAATCGTACATACCATCAACAGATACATACATTGCAAAGGACTTATCTATAAACGAAGAGATAGACCGTCTTCGCCTCCGTGCCACGACGGCTCTTCTAGAGGGAAGGAAAGATGTAATAATTGTGGCGTCCGTATCATGCATATACGGTATCGGTGCTCCGGAGGATTACGCCGAACAGATGCTTATAGTAAAACGGGGAGAAAAAATTTCGAGAAAGGAACTTCTCAATAAGCTCATAGATATACATTATGTGAGAAATGATTTTGATTTTAAACGCAGTACTTTCAGGGTCAGAGGTGACGTAATAGATCTCATCCCTGCCTATGAAGACGAAACTGCCATCAGGATAGAAATGTTTGATGACGAGGTCGAAAGTATCTACTACTTTGACAGGAAATCGGGCGAAATAATATCTGCCGAGGATACTGTGGTCGTTTATCCGGCAAAGTATTTTGTGACTACGGAAGAGAGGATGCAGGCAGCAATCAAAGCTATCCGCAGGGAACTCGACGAAAGAGTTATAGAGCTCCAAAAAGAGAACAAGTTAGTAGAAGCCCAGCGTCTTGAACAGAGAACCAATTTCGATCTTGAGATGATACAGGAGGTTGGTTACTGCACCGGCATAGAGAACTATTCCCGTCACATGGACCAGCGTCCCCCGGGTTCCCGTCCGTCATGCTTGTTTGATTACCTGCCGAAGGATTTTCTGCTCATTGTGGATGAATCGCACGTTTCTGTCCCGCAGATAAACGGAATGTATAACGGTGACAGGCAAAGAAAACAGACACTGATAGACTACGGTTTCAGGCTTCCTTCCGCCCTGGACAACAGACCGATGAAGTTCTCGGAGTGGGAATCCGCAGTAAACCAGGTCATTTTTGTAAGTGCTACACCGTCTGATTATGAACTCGAGAAATGCGGCGGGGTCTATGTGGAGCAGATCATCCGCCCGACCGGACTCCTGGACCCGGCTATTGAGGTCCGCCCTGTTAAAACCCAGATAGACGACCTTATCAACGAGATACGCGAACGTTCCAAAAAGAAAGAACGGGTACTGGTGACAACTCTTACGAAACGCATGAGCGAAGACTTGACCGATTACCTCATAGGAATCGGTATTAGAGTAAGGTATATCCATTCTGAAATAGACGCATTGGACAGGGTAGATATCCTCCGGGACCTTAGACTGGGGAATTTCGACGTATTAGTAGGCGTAAACCTGCTACGTGAAGGCCTCGATCTGCCCGAAGTATCCATGGTTGCAATAATAGATGCCGATAAGGAAGGTTTCTTGCGTTCAGAAAAATCATTGATGCAGACAGCAGGCAGAACCGCAAGGAATGCTAACGGATTAGTTGTGTTATATGCGGATAAAGTAACGAATTCAATGGATAAGGTCATCAAAGAGACTACAAGGAGAAGAAAGCTCCAGGATGAATATAACAAGAAACATCATATTAACCCGAAGACAATATATAAAACACTGGAAGAGATAATGAGCACAACAGTTGTAGCGGATTCCAAAGCTAAGCTTCCATACGGTAAAAAGAAACACGAAAGAAGAACAAGCCTGTCTATTCTCACCGAGCCGGTTCAGACAAAATTTAATGCAGAAGAAAGAAAAGAATTTATAGAAAGCCTGCGGAAACAAATGATAGAATCTGCTAAAGACCTTGAATTCGAACGTGCCGCTGAGATAAGGGATGAGATAAAAAGACTGGAAGGGTAAAAATAATCATCATATAGTAAAATATCTAACTTAAAAATGACATTATAAATCGGATAAATAAAAATGAAAAATAATAAAATTCGAAAAAGTTATTATCCTCATATATACTACATCCTGTTTCTCGCATTCTTTATATTTTCTTCGCTCCACCTCATGTGCAACAAACAGGAAAGTGTCCCACAGGTAGATTCCACTAAGAAAAATACATCTCCTAAAATACTCTTTGTCAAACAGGGAGAGGTTTATTTCGAAAATAAAGAGAATAAGCTTGTCAAAGGCATAGATGTAGAGATTGCCGATACAGATGATAAAAGGCATACGGGTTTAATGTACAGGGAAAGTATGGAAGATAACCAGGGAATGCTTTTTATATTTCCCTCGGAAGAACTTCAGGCTTTTTATATGAAGAACACCATAATCCCGCTCGATATTATTTTCATAAACACAAAAAAACAGATCGTGAAAATTTACAAAAATACAACACCATTCTCAGAACAGGATCTGCCGTCTCTTAAACCCATTCAATTAGTTGTGGAAGTGAATGCAGGGTTTACAGATAAATATAATATTAAGGAAGGGTATAATATCGAGTGGAGGAGATTTTAGGAGATAATTTTATTTGAAATAATAATCTTCCCTCCTATCTTCAAAGAGATTATTCATGCGATTAATATTTTTATCCAGCGCCTCTGCAGGGTTTATGTCTAAAATAACACATTCCTCTTCATCCTTTGATCCGCGATACAGAATTGTACCTCGTGGATCTACAATCTCGCTCATCCCCGTAAAACATAATTCACGTCCTTTCGAAAACTCACTTCCTATACGGTTGCATGTAATCGTGAAAACCCTATTTTCGACAGCCCTGGTAACCATTGCATCCTGGCAGTACGGCATAACAAGATTAGCAGGGTGGCAAAGCACTTGCGCACCCTTCAGTGCCAGTGTACGCGCAACCTCGGGAAAAATCCAGTCAAAGCATATCATCATACCTATCCTCGCTTTGGGAAGATTATCCTTTTCGATATCGTAAGTTTGAAGTGGAATGTTACCTGGTTTGAACCAGTGTTTTTCCTCCATGAATAATTGTATTTTCCTGTAAACAACAATCTTCCCGTCCGGAAAGACTAGAACCGAGCTGTTGTAATATATATTCCCTTCTCTTTCGCAAATGCCCGATACGATATACCCTTTCTTCTCAAAAGATATTTTTTTCAAAGAAGTACAGAAGGGTCCGTCCGGTATTGTTTCTGAGG
>Ga0187878_1003672_pt1 | contig 12458 bp, 12 predicted proteins | sample June2016WEW_17_1_FD_132979 | JGI IMG/M metagenome (GOLD analysis project Ga0187878, IMG submission 132979) | Peatland microbial communities from SPRUCE experiment site at the Marcell Experimental Forest, Minnesota, USA - June2016WEW_17_150 | ecosystem: Environmental > Terrestrial > Soil >...
ACAATAATATGGATGTCATTTTTAAGAAAAAAAGAGATATCGATATTCTGAATGCAATCATAGTTCTATTGAGACGAAGAGAATTCATTGATAATTTTAATAAGAAAGCATTATATCTTCGAATCAGAGATTTAACAGGATATAAAACTCATTATATAACCAAAGTTGTCAACAAAATAAGACCAATTTACAAAAATATAATTAAAGAATTTTATAGAACAGGAACTGTAATTACTAAACGAAAAAATAGATTTATATAGTAAATTCATTAAAAAAGTCAGATTATTAGTCTGACTTTTTTTATTTTCATATATTTATTTATATATGTAAAAAATGGAGAAAAATATGTCTTTTGACAACATAATATTTGATAATAAAAAATTCTCGGATATTCTTAGAGAAATCCATAAAAAGTGTAATGATAAAAATGAAAGAATAGAGGGATTGATTGCGGGATTAAAGAACTATGTTACGGATGTTGAAACAGCACAGATTATTGTCCCGCTTATAAAAGAATATTTGGAAATAGATGTTAAAAACGACGAACATATGGTCAAAATGGCTGCTATAATTCAACGCGCATTAATGAGATTCGGTGGCGAAGAACAAAAAGAATCTGGAGAAGTTACTTTATCCGAAGACGAGAAGAAAAATTTTATGATTTTTGTTAAAGGAGAATTGGATTCTTTGAATAACGATATTGATGAAAATATATTGGGAATTAAATAATGTCTTATTTAAAAGAAAAAAATTTCCATCTTAAAACAGCGTCTACAATGGATTCTAAACAAGATAGAATTGCTACCGCTGGTGTAGCGGAATCAATTGATTCTACTTGGGAAACGAATGAATTTTATGAATTAGAAGAAGCAGAAGTAGTTGATGTTATTTTAAACGATTCACACCCTGATTATAAACAAGTAGATGATATAGGAAAAATTAAAATAAGAAAAATACACAGTGGTAGAGATGCGGATGAATCTGGATTAAATTGGGCAAAACCAATCAGTCGAACATTTTGTAATATTCCAGTTAAATATGAAACAGTTTTAGTAGGAGACTATATTAATAAAAATGCATCTGGAAGTATAGAATCACAAGAATCTTATTACATCAATACTTTTAATGTTTTCGGGTCAATAAATCAAAATTCTTATCCAAATGTTTCTTTGAGTAAAGAAAAAGCAACTAAAACCGAAGAAGCAAAAGATACCGTTAATAAATATTCTGAAGCAGAAATAGGAAATAGTTCGACAACAAAAGAAGATAATAATCCAACTGAATATTTTTTAGGAGATACTTTTGTAAAAAATGAAAATATTCATCCACTTCAACCATATGAAGGCGATTTGATTGTTCAGGGAAGATTTGGAAATAGTATTCGGTTTGGAAGTACGGTTAAGATTATTAAATCAAATGAAAATTTAACCTGGTGGTCTGAAAATGATTCGAATGGAGACCCAATAATAATAATAAGAAATGGTGAAAATGACGAATCGAAACAAAAAGAAAAAGATAAACCAGTAACAGAAGATGTTGATAAAGATTATTCATCTATATATTTAACATCTACTCAGAAAATTAAAATTAAAAAAAGTGGAATGGGAAATCCAACTTGGGGAAACGAATCACAAAAAGAATTAACGGTTGATGATTATGATGGAAAACAAATTATTATGAATACAGACCGAGTTGTTTTGAATGCCAAAGAAAGAGAAATATTGGGATTTTCTAAAATGAACATCGGTTGGTCAACTGAAAACAATTTTACTGTTGATGCTAAAAAATTATGTCATATTAATGCTCCGAAAATATATTTGGGATTGGATGCTAATAAAGATGGTGAACCAATCGTAATGGGAAATAAAATGGTAGATTTATTGTCAGATATGATATCGGCTATTTTAAATATAAAATATAATTATTCGTATGTTCCAGGAACAGAATTGCAATTAATAAGTGTTAGAAATAGATTAAAAGATATTTTAAGTACTAAAAATTATACACAATAATATGAGTGACATAAAATTTAATATACCCAAAGTGACGGCACCATTTCCAAAGTTAGTACCTTTGCCCCCGCCATTTAAAATTCCATCACTTCAATTTCCATTTCTTCCTGGATTTAGTCCTACGTCTGGAATTCCTGTATTACCACCACCGACAATGGCATCAGAAAAATTGGAAAGAGACATAAATTATGCATTTTCAAAATGGGAGGAATCGTTCTTTGTTCCAGGAGCGGATAAGGAAAGAAGAAAAGCGACTAAAACATTGGCAGCAGATATGACATCAGCAATCAAGGAATATGTTGAATCTTGCCAAGTATTAATAAAACCTGGACAACAAGTAGATACGTCTATTCCGATATTAATTTCAGCTCCACCTCCAGCTCCACCAGTGTCTCCTCATTATCATAAACCAGGAAAAACACTTACAGTTGGTGTTGGTAGAATAATTGATTCGCCAATAACTACAATAGAAATAGAGAGACATGTCGACCCAGACGAATTTTTACCAGATTCAAAATTGGTTAGACAAAAAATAAAAACCATTATTAAAACGGTTGATACTACACCAATAAACAGACAAGAAATAGCACAACCATCAACAATATAAGGAGAAATTTATCATGGATGTAAAAGAATTAAGAAAAGTAATTGCTGAGGAAGCACGAAAAGAAATTAAAAAATATAAAAGTGAAATTAAAAAAGAAATTTTATCTGAAATATCAACTATTTTTAATCAACTTCTATCAGAAAGTTTATCTTCAGTAATTTCAGAAAATTTTTCTGTTCGTTTTGTTCCTAAAAATAAACAACTTTCAGAAGAATATAATTATAGCACTAATGAATCAGAAGAGTATATTCCGCAACCTATGCCGAAAAATAAAACGGTTTCAAGACCAAGAGAGAATATAAAATTTAAGAATCCTGCTCTTCAGTCTATTTTTGGAGACATGCAACCATTTACAAAACAAGATGAAATGGGTATAATCGGTTTTAGTGATAATGATGATGTTCCATTGGCAGACAATAGAAATTCAGAAGGTGCTCCGTTAGATTATACTAAAATAAATGAGAGTGTAGTAGAAGCTATTAAACAAGATTTTAGACCAATGATGAAAAGATTAAATGAAATAGATTACAGAAAGAATAAGTCAACTTATAATCCCAATTTGGTTAGCAAAATGGTAAATGTTAATTGGCAATAAGGAGAAATTAAATGAGAGAAACAGATAAAGCCATAGGACTATTATTACCATATATTGGTAAAGGTGGCGAAGTTTTTAATCAGTCATATGATACGATGACTCAAATAAGAACTAATCTTAAAAATCTCATTATGACTATAAAAGGCGAGAGATGGATGCAACCAAATTTTGGAACGAAAATATATCATAAATTATTTGACCAATATAATGAAGATTTTGCAGATGATATCATTGAAGATATTCAGAGAGAAGTTGAATATTGGATGCCGTTTATCGATGTGAGTGGTGATAGAATTCAAGTGTTTTTCGCATCACAATCAGATATGGATAATTATACTATAACTATTAAGATTACGTATGGTATAATGTATACTCCAGGAATAAATGATACAATAACATTCAAGTTCTCTCAGAACGGTGTATTAAGCAATTAGGAAAGTTAATGAATATACAAACTTATAAAAGAAATTGTCCGAAGTGCGGTTCAGAAATATTATATAAAATTAAAAAATTTTATGAAATTGCTAATAAAAAAAATACATGTTGTAGAAAATGTTGTGTTATAGGAAAAGGATTTACCGGAAAAAAACACGATGAAAAAACTAAAAAACAAATTCATAATAAATTAATTGGGAAAAATAATCCAATGTATGGTCGACAACATTCATATCGTATAAGAAAGAAAATTTCAGAAAATATGCCTGACCAAACAGGATTGAATAATCATTTTTACGGAAAGCATCATTCTGAAAAAACAAAGATAAAACTTCGAAAGATACATATTGGAAATACATATTCATTAGGGTTAAAAAGGTCAATTGAAGCAAAAAGAAAAATGAGAGTATCTGCAATAAAACGAATAGAGCGAGATAAAAATAATGGAAATCAAATATTTCCAAATTTTAATTCCAATGCAATTTCAATTATAGAAAATTATGGCAAAGAACATGGATATGATTTTCAACATGCGATGAATGGTGGTGAATATTTCATATCAGAACTCGGATATTGGGTAGATGGATACGACAGAGAAAAAAATGTTATAATAGAATATTATGAAAACAGACACAAATATACAATGGAAAGAGATGTTCAAAGAAAACATGAAATAATTAATTTTTTAAAATGTGATTTTATTGAATTAAAAGAATGGGAATTAACTGGAGAAATAGATGTCAAGAGACATAGTTAAAAAAGACATAAATTATTTGAGTGGCGATTTTGCAAGTTTTAGGCAAAATTTAATAAATTTTTCCAAAATTTATTTTCCAAACACGTATAATGATTTTAATGAATCAGACCCCGGAATGATGTATATTGAGCAAGCATCTGTAGTTGGAGATGTTTTGACATATTATTTAAATACTCAACTTAGAGAAATGATTTTTAGTTATGCCGAAGAAAGAAGAAATATAATAAATATTTCCCAATCTCCATTGGGATATAAACCACCGACATCTATAACATCAGTTGTTGATATGGATATTTTTCAACTAATACCAGCAAGTGGTTCAGATGCAGTTCCTGATTACCGATATACAATGAGATTAAATTCTGGAATGTTAATTTCTTCCACAATATCACCCAATTTAATTTTTACAATTCGTGATGATGTTGATTTTGGTGTTTCGAGTTCTCTTGACCAAACAGATATTTCGGTATATCAAATTGATTCATCAACCAATTTACCAACATATTATTTGTTGAAGAAGACAAGAAAAGCATATTCAGGAAATAAGAAAACAGAAACATTTACATTCGGAAGTCCAGAAAAATTTCCATCAGTTGTTTTATCTGAAAATAATATTATTGAAATTTTAAATGTTGAGGATGCAGATGGAAATGTTTATACAGAAGTTCCTCATTTAGCACAAGAATTAGTTTTTGAGGAAGTTCCGAACACAGCACAATATGACAAGTATCTTTCTGCATTCAGACCGTCTGTGCCTTATTTGTTGAGATATAAAAAAGTTCCAAAAAGATTCGCAACAAAAGTAACTGCTGATAACAGATTGGAAGTTCAATTCGGAGCAGGAATAAGTGATATTGACGATGAAATTATTATACCTAATCCTGACAATATCGGTTCATCATTACCAGAAGGAATAACTGTTCTCGAACAACCATTAGACCCATCCAATTTTCTTTATACGAAAACATATGGAGTTGCACCAAGTAACACAACACTTGATATCGAATACACATATGGCGGTGGATTAGCATCGAATGTTCCAGCTGGAGATTTAGTAGAATTGTCGAGAGTTACTTCGACATTTAATTCGACAGGACTTGATACTGGATTGATGAATCAGATACGAGCATCTATAGCGTGTATCAATCAGAATCCAGCAACAGGTGGTAGGGGAAGACTGACAACAAACGAAATCAAAGAAAATGCTTTATCGTTCTTTTCCTCGCAGAACAGATGCGTGACCGATGAGGACTATGCGGTCAGAATCAAAGCATTACCAGCGAAGTTCGGATACGTTTCGAAAGTATTTGTAACGTCAGAATCGAGATTCGATTTGAAGAGAAATTTTGTTGAATACGGTGAAAGGTCGGCATTGAACATTTACTGTTTGACTTACGATTCGAATGGATATTTGACAGTTATCAACGACGCTATAAAACAGAATCTCGTAACCTATTTGAAGAAATACAAGATGCTCACGGATGGAATAAATATTCGGGATGGATACATAATAAATATAGGATTAAATTTTGAAATACTCGTTGTTCCGAGTCAGAAAGAACCAGAAACGGTATTATTGAATTGTATCAATAAAATGAAAAGTTTTTTTGATATACAATATTGGGACTTTAACGAACCAATAATAATCGCAGACATTTACAGGGAGTTAAATAATGTTGATGGTGTCCAATCAGTAACAAACGTGGACATAGTAAATTTATATAGTGTTGAAGACGGATACAGTGGAAATATTTACGACATACCGAGTGCGACCTTTAACAACGTGCTCTACCCGTCGTTAGACCCCAGTGTATTCGAAATAAAATATTTAAATCAAGATATCAAGGGTAAAGTGAGTACGATATGATAGAAAAAAAATATAAAAGAAATTGCCCAAAATGTGAAAAAGAAATTTTTTACACAACCGAAAGAACGATGTTGAATAGACACCGAAAAAATATTTTTTGTAAGAGTTGTTCACGAAAAAATAAAAAAAGAGGGCGATATAATGTTGTTCATAAAATATATCGGAGAAATTGTCCGATATGTAATTTTATTATAAATTATAAAAGTTATTATACTTGGTATGGAGCTAATAAAGGAAACCGTGCTTGTATGAATTGTAGAAAAGAAAAATTGAAAATAAAAGCGAAAGAACAGTTTAAAAATGGAATGCCTGAAAAGGATAAGAAAAAAATTAGTAAAACATTAAAAATTAAATTTAATACTTCCGAATATAAAGAAAAGTTTAAAAAACAAAATGGTGGAAAAAACAATCCTATGTATGGCAAACATCATTCCACTGACACTATAAATAAATGTAGAGAATTTGCGATGAAACAATTTGAAAATGGAATGCCAACTGAAACGAAAGAAAAAATAAGTCAAGGATTAATAAAATCAGAAAAATTTTATTTAGCTAATAAAAATCCACAACGATGTCAAAAAATAAGATTAAAAATAATAAAAAGAATAGAAGAAAGAAAAGGACAATGCAATCCAAATTATAATCCAAAATCAATACCGATATTAGAAAATAAAGCGAAAGAACTCGGAATAACGGATTTACAACATGCGGAGAATGGTGGAGAATATAGAATAAAAGAATTGGGATATACCGTCGATGGATATAGTCCATCTAAAAATATTGTTATAGAATATTATGAAAAACGTCACAAAAATCATATAGAAAAAGATGAAAAAAGGAAGAATGAAATAATGAATTATTTAAATTGTGATTTTATAGAAATAAAAGAGTGGGAGTAAAATAATGATATATCACATATTTGCAGATAAAGACGCAACCATATATTCATATCCATCCAGTAGCCAACAGAATACTGGAATGGATTCTATTCTCGAATTGGAAAAAAGAGTATTCAGTTCATCTTTTGGAGTAGTAGAAATTAATAATTCGAGAATATTAATTAAATTCGATTTGTCGGATATTTCTTCATCAATAAGTTCTGGAGAAATATCTCCACAATCAAATTTTTATTTGGTAATGAATTCTGTTTATTCAGAAGCAATTCCAACCGATTATACTGTTTACGCATATATGGTCAGTCAAAGTTGGGATATGGGCGTAGGACATAAATATAATGTTCCACAAACAATGGAAGGCGTTAGTTGGTATTTCAGAGACGGAGCAACTCCAGCGACGTATTGGATTGTTGATACAGGTTCTTTATATTCAGGAACAAGTGGAAGTAATCGTGGTGGTTCAACGTGGTATACTGGTTCAGCATCATCTCAAAGTTTTTCTTCTGAAACATCCGATTTGCGAATGAATGTTTCTGGAATTGTTAGAAATTGGTTAAGTGGTTCTTTTCCGAATGAAGGATTTTTGGTGATGAGAGGTGAATCTGAAGAATCCGGTTCGGTATCGATGGGACTTTTACAATTTTATTCTTCCGACTCCCCATCGATTTATCAGCCGAGATTACAGATTGGATGGGACGATTCTTCATTTACAACCGGTTCTTTATCCGTTTTGAATTCGGATTACACGACAGTTTATTTCAAAAATCTTCAAGCAGAATACAAACAAGATTCCAAAGCAAAAATCAGAGTGGTTCAAAGAGAATTATATCCGTCGAGAGATTATGCGACAACAGGAAGTCACTTTACCGTTATTAAGTATATGCCTACAAGTTCGTATTACAGTGTAAGAGATGCAAATACGGAAGATATTGTTGTTCCTTTTGATGATAATTATACAAAAATATCGTGCGACGGAAATGGAAATTATATTTCCCTATGGCTAAATGGACTGGAACCAGAGCGCTATTACAGGTTTATTATCAAAACAATCACTCAAGATTCTACAAATTTTTATGATAATAATTATTTATTTAAAATTGTTAGGTAGAATATGAATGAACAAAAATATGAAAGAAAATGTCCATCGTGTGATATTAAAATATTATATAAAGACAAATATAATATTGAAAAAGCAATAAATAACAATACATTATGTAGAAGTTGTTCTACAAAAGGAGAAAAAAATGGATTTAAAGGAAAAAAACATTCAATGAAATCCAGAAAAAAAATGAGTTTGTCTCGAAAGGGAAGAATTTCCTGGAATAAAGGAAAAAAACAATCAAATGAAACAAAAGAAAAAATAAGAAAGTCTTTACTTGGAAATATCCCGTGGAATAAAGGAAAAAAGTGGTCTGATGAAATAAAACAGAAATTAAGTTATAGTATGAAACATTCTAAAAAATTCGATATAGCTATTAAAAATCCAGAAAGAGGATTAAAAATATCAATTAAAAATATAGGAAGAAAATTTACAGAAGAACATAGAAAAAAATTGGGGAAAAAAGGAGAATTTAATGTATCCAAAAGACCTGAGGTTAGGAAAAAAATGAGATTTGCTAAAATTAAGTGGATAGAAAATAATAAAAATAATGGATTGCCAATGTTTCCAGGATTCAATAAAAAAGCGTGTCAAATAATAGAAAATTATGGTAAGGAAAATGGATACAATTTCCAACATGCAATGAATGGTGGCGAATACTTCATATCAGAACTCGGTTATTGGGTTGATGGATATGATAAAGATAAAAATGTGGTAATTGAATATTATGAGCCATTTCATAGAAATCAATTAGAAAGAGATGAAAGACGAAAACAAGAAATAATAAATTATCTCAATTGTGATTTTATAGAAATAAAAGAATGGGAATGATAAAATTAAAAAATATATTAGATAAAATAACATTATATCACGGAACTTGTCCAGAAAATGCTAAACTTTTATTAAAAAATGGATGGTTGCCTAATGAGGGAGTAATTGGAGGAAATTATGGCAATACAAAATATTTATATTGTACAACTGACATTGAAGATGCACGGTGGTTTGCAAATGAAAAAGGATGTGATACTATATTAAAAATAAAAGATGTTCCAAAAGAAGATATAATTCCTGACCCAGAAGATGCTTCTGGTTATACCAAAGAAGAATATTGGAATATGATGTTAAATGATAGTATGGGAATGCCATATAAATGGGCAATTAAAAATAGAATAAATAAAAATAAAATTTCTATAATAAAAAAATGATTTCAAACAAAACAAATACAGATTTAAATATTTTACTTAAACAAATTGGAATAGATGAACTCTATACAGATATCATAGATTTTGATTTTGCATCTTCAATTGAAAAAAGAAAAGATACTTATTATGAAGAATTAAAAAGATATGATAATGGATTATTGTATATGAATACAAATGATAGTTATAAATATTTGAGAGTTGATTTAACTAAAACCGTTTTTCAACAAAATACATATCCGCATATTGTTGATACAACAATAAAACAACTTGTTTCACCTGATGCAATTAAAAAACAAAATGAGAATCAACCTCCAGTGGAAGAAACAGTCGCACAATTACAACAAAATATATCCGATTTGGAATTACAAAAGAAAAATTTGGAAGATTCCTTAATTCAAGCGAATAATACTGATTCAACGAGTAGTAAATTAATACAAAATTTACTGGATGAAATAGAAAGATTACACGTTCAAATAGCACAATTACAATCACAAGTTGGAATACAATTAACAAGACAAACACAAAATCAAACTCAACAACAAAGTGGAACATAATGTCATTAGAACAATATACAAACATATCTGATATAGTATCAGCAACGAATGAAATAAAAGCACAGAGATATACCGACAAAGACATTTCTTTGTTGGATAAAATATATGCGTGTTCTAATTTTGGAAGAAGTAATGGAGATACAGTAGAACTTCATATTTACAATCAAAATAATTCTCTTCTTGCATCACACCAAGACATAACAGGATATTTATTATCTGAATTAAATTCACATCTTGAAAATAAACCGTCAATTCTATTAAATCCAGAAATGGATATTTCTCAATTTGAACTCGGAAGTGGAAATTACAGATTGGTTTATAATTTTTTAAGAAATGTTTTGGGAAGTTATTCTTCGAGTACAAAATTGATGATTGTAGAAATATCTCCTGACAGAACCGAAGTACGAGTAGTTCCATCTGACCCAAAAGACACACAATTTGCTACTATTTTTTTATCTTTTGGAAAAACAAATTTATCATCGACTGTTTATTGGTATGATTTTGTTGCTAACTTCGGATTGAATGATATTTTCTTAATAACTAATTTTGTTCTTGACGGAACAGCAGAAGATTATTCTGAACCGCCATATTCTATAATTTTCAAATTATATTCTCCACTTCCAGCACAATTTTCAATTAACGATACCTTTTGGTTAGCAATAGAAACAGATGAACCAGTTGTTGAGAATTCTATTTATAATGCAAATGAACCAACTCCGCAAGGAAATACCAATACACTTCGTCCGCCTAATTTTAATATCGAATTAAAAAACCGAGCGGGAAAAGAAACAGGATATAAAAATTGGAATGATTTATTGGGAACTAATTCATTAAATACTCAACAATTGATAAATGAATATGTAAGTGGAAGTATTAAAGGAATGTCGTTAAATGTAGATTTCACTGATTTTTCACAATTTATTCATTTTAGTTCTGCTGAAGAAAGAATGAAAAATTTTGAATATAAATTAAGTTTGGTAGAATTTTATAATGATAGAATAAATGAACTTACAGCACTATCAGGTTCGGTATCTTCTTCATCGACTATTTTGTCTGAAGCATCGTCAAGTATTACGAAACGTGATTTGGTCATATCCGGGTTTGATGATTTTGAAAAATTTATGTACTACGAATCCAGCTCGTTATATTCCAGTTCATTGGGATATGTCGCCGACAGAACCTGGCCTAAAATAAATTCGGTTAAACCATATGTTCTATACCCAACAACATCATCTATTGCCGAACAATGGTTTGCAACACAATCATATGAAGCACAAGTATATGATAGAGCTAATCCAGATGCATTAGTTAAAGGAATTCCATTTCATATTCGAAATGATTCAGATAATCAAAATTATGAATTATTTGTTAATATGATTGGTCAACATTTCGATATTCTATGGATGTATGTTGATAATATAACTGATGTATATGATAAAAAACATTTATTGACAGAGGGAATCAGCAAAGATTTATTACATTATTTTGTGGAATCTTATGGTTGGGAATTAGACGAAGGAAACTATATAGAAAATTTATGGGAATATAAATTAAATACTGATTCAAGTGGAACATATGCAACAGCATCTTATGGGTTAGATTCAATAACTCCCGAATATCGAACAAAGGAAATATGGAAACGTATATGGAACAATCTTCCTCATTTATTGAAACAAAAGGGTACAAGTAGAGGAATTCGTGCATTAATGGCTTGTTATGGTGTTCCTATGACTGTTTTGAGAATAAAGGAATATGGCGGAACAACATATACAGGTTCATATTATGAAATAGATAAATATTCATATAAATTGAATTTTAAAGGTACACAATCTATAAACACAAATTGGAAAAATTTTGATGGATTAAAACCAGATACTGTTGAATTTAGATTTAGTACGATAAGTTCAAGTCTTAATATTAAAGACGCTACATATCAAACTCAAAGTTTAGCTTGTATGGTTTCTGCATCATCAACAAATTGGTCGATATTATTATATCAAAGTAGTTCTGCTTCCGAATGGGGACAAGTAGTATTCACTTTGCCAAGCAGTTCTAATAAATCTATGTCGTGTTCATTGATGCCATTATTTGATGGAAATATGTATAGTGTTATGTTAAATAGACAGACATCTTCAAATAATAATGCAATTGACCAAACATATAATCTATATGTGAAGAGATATTATCAAGGAAGAATGATTCAAGAAGAATCTTCTTCAATGACGGTATTAGGAGCAACAGGTGGAGAAAGTGCATTTAATACATATTATAACAACGACGGAACAATTTATTTTGGAAGAAAGGACACCGTGAATTCATCGAGTTATTTTAGTGGTTCACTTCAAGAACTACGATTTTGGAAATATATGATATCTGAATCTGTTTTTAATGGGCATGTTATGTCTCCTATGGCATATTATGGAAATAATGAAAC
>Ga0187878_1003673_pt1 | contig 12455 bp, 9 predicted proteins | sample June2016WEW_17_1_FD_132979 | JGI IMG/M metagenome (GOLD analysis project Ga0187878, IMG submission 132979) | Peatland microbial communities from SPRUCE experiment site at the Marcell Experimental Forest, Minnesota, USA - June2016WEW_17_150 | ecosystem: Environmental > Terrestrial > Soil >...
AGAATTCGTTGAGAAAGGAACGATTCCTCCCGAAGACCTTATTCCTGGCCTCGCGCAAGCTATCAGCGAGCGGCGCATTTATCCCGCGCTCGCCGCCGCCGCCCTGGTGAACGTGGGCAGCGAAAGCCTGCTGAATTTTATCGCCGATTACCTTCCGTCGCCGGCCGCACGCGGTGAAATCGAGGGTCTGGAAAGTGAAGGCGGCAAAACCATCAAGCGAAAGATTGCCGACGATCAGCCGGTCTCCGCCTACGTTTTCAAGACCGTGGCGGACCCCTTCGCGGGGCGGGTCAGCTACTTCAAGGTGATGTCGGGCGTGCTCAAGAACGAAGCCAACCTGGTCAACTTCAATCGCGGATCGGCCGAGCGCCTGTCGCACATCGGAATCGTGCAGGGCAAGGCGCAGACCTCCATCTCCGAATTGCACGCCGGCGATGTCGGCGCGGTGGCGAAACTGAAAGACACCTTGACAGGCGACACGCTGGGTGACAAGGGCGCGCCCATTCTCTATCCCAAGGTGAAGCTGGCCGACCCTGCCATCTCCTTCGCCATTGAGGCCAAGTCACGCGGCGACGAGGACAAGCTCTCCACCGCGGTGCACCGCATCCTGGAAGAAGACTTGATGCTGCGTTTTGGACGTGACGCCCAGACGAAAGAATTTCTGCTCTCCGGCGCGGGCCAGCAACACGTGGAAGTGGCCGTCTCCAAACTCAAGCGGCGCTTCAATATCGAAGTCACACTGAAAGCGCCCAAGATTCCTTATCGCGAAACGATTCGCGCCAAGGCCGAAGCCCAGGGCAAACATAAGAAGCAGACCGGCGGGCACGGCCAGTACGGCGATTGTTGGATCAAGATGGAGCCGCTGGCACGTGGCGCGGGCTTTGAGTTTGTCAATGATATTTTCGGTGGCGCGATCCCGCGCAATTTCATACCGGCGGTTGAGAAGGGCATCGTCGAAGCCGCAACGCGAGGGTATCTCGCGGGGTGCCCCGTCGTGGACTTCAGAGTGAGCCTTTTTGACGGCTCCTACCATGACGTCGATTCCTCGGAAATCGCTTTCAAACTGGCGGGATCGAAAGCCTTCAAGAAGTGCATGGAACAGGCCAAGCCCTGCTTGCTCGAGCCTATTATGAATGTGGAGATTACTGCACCGGACAATTATGCAGGAGATATCATGGGTAATCTTAATGGCCGGCGCGGGCGCATCCAGGGCATGGATCCGAAGGGCGGCTCGACGGTCGTCAAGGCCCAGGTGCCGCTTGCCGAGATGCTCACTTATGCTTCCGACCTCACCTCCATGACCCAGGGCCGCGGAACCTACGCGATGGAGTACTCGCACTACGATATCGTGCCGCCGCTCTTCGCCGACAAGATCGTTGCCGCCGCCAAGGCTGGCGGTGTGGGTAAGGAAGAGGAGGAAGAGTAAGGCCCGACAAGCGCCCCAGCGCGGATCTCGCGCCACGCGCTTCGGCGGTAGTGATCTGCGTCCGCACGATTTCCCTCCTCGGCGGGAGGTCCTCGCCGGTTCACAGCCCGCGATTCCCACGCCCCGGTCCACTTGCTTCGTGCATCGCAAAGGTTTAGCATAGAAACGTTCTCCGAGCCCGGGGTGCTAAAGGCAGCTGACAAGCCAATGCCCTGCGGGCCGACAGGGTGCGGTGAGAAATCGCCGCGCCTCCCGTGTTTGGAAAGGAGAACCGAGCCGACGCCAAACACGGGTCGGTTTTTTGTTTTTGACTGTAGCGGCGGTCTATGACCGCCGGGGCTTTGGGCGCTCACAGAAGGTTGCTACAACCCGACTCTCTCCTTCATAGGAAGGGGGGCTCGACGGGTCGGAACGGGTGAGGGCGGTAGAGACGAAAGTGCTGCAAGACAAGTTCGGTCGCGACATCCACGACCTGCGCATTTCGGTGACGGACCGGTGCAACTTCAGTTGCGTGTACTGCAAGTCCGCCGACCCGAAGAATTACGTTCCCCATCGCGACCTGCTGACCTGGGACGAATACCTCCGCGTGGCGCGCGTTCTGGCAGGGCAGGGGATTCGCAAGGTACGCGTGACGGGCGGCGAGCCTCTGCTCCGGGATGGCGTGGTTGAATTTATTCAGAACCTGCATCAGATTGGCAGGATCGACGACGTCGCAATCACGACCAACGGCTATCTCCTGCCGGAAATGGCCAGGGATCTTGCGGCAGCGGGTTCGCCGCGCGTCACCGTAAGCCTGGACTCGACCGACCCCGCCAAGTTCGCGCGCATCACGCGCACGCCGCGCTCGTTCGAAAAGGTGATGGCGGGCATCGATTCGGCGCTCGCCGCCGGCCTCAAGCCTGTAAAGGTCAACATCGTTCTAGTGCGCGGCTTCAACGACGATGAGATCGTGGAGTTCGCGCGCCTGGGTCGCCAGCGGGATATCGTCGTGCGCTTTATCGAGTTCATGCCGCTCGACGCCGACCACGCCTGGAACCGGAACCTGGTGGTGACCGCCAAAGAAGTTGTGGACACGATCCATCCCGTCTATCCACTGGAGGAGATTCCGCGGAATTCATTGAGCGAGACAGCCCTGCGTTATCGCTTCTCCGACGGGCAGGGCGAGATCGGAATCATCGCGCCGGTTTCCATCCCCTTTTGCGGCCAGTGCAGCCGGCTGCGCTTGACGGCGGACGGGAAAATCCGCACCTGCCTCTTTTCGTTGCACGAGCACGACGTGCGGCACCTGGTGCGCAACGGCGCGACCGACACCGATCTTGCCGACTTTTTCACGAAGGTGGTGCATCAAAAAGAACTGGGGCATCGCATCGACGAGCCGGACTTCGTGCAGCCCAAGCGCACGATGGTCTATATCGGCGGCTAGCTGGTGCGCCGGTCTATGACCGGCGGCTCTTCCGGCGCTCATGGAGCGTAGCTACAACCCCGACCCTCTCCCCTGGGACAGAGGGTGTTCCGGTCAAATCGCGGCGAGTGAGGGGTGATTCTGCAAGGGCGAGGCATTTAGGCTAAACTTGCTTATAGGACGATATGGCGACAGCCGTTCTTAATCCGCTGCCCGAAGCCTACGTCGAGCTCCCCGAGCAGGAGCTCGAAGAGCGCATTGAGCGCACCAAGGCGGCACTGGGGTCGCGACTCGTGATCCTGGGGCACCACTACCAGCGCGATGAGGTTATCAAGTTCGCAGACTATCGCGGCGACTCGCTCAAGCTCTCGCAGCAGGCGGCCAGCCGTAAAGAGGCTGAGTACATCGTCTTCTGCGGCGTGCACTTCATGGCGGAGAGCGCTGACATCCTGAGCGGCGACCATCAGACCGTGATCCTGCCCGATATGAACGCTGGCTGCTCGATGGCCGACATGGCCGACCTCGAACAGGTCGAGGTTTGCTGGGATGAACTCGCACGCGTCACCGATGCCAGGGTTGTTCCCGTCACCTATATCAATTCCACAGCGGCAATTAAGGGGTTTGTCGGCGGGCACGGCGGCGCGGTGTGCACTTCCTCAAACGCCCGGAAAGTGATGGAATGGGCGCTCCGGCGCGGCGAGAAGGGTCTGTTCATGCCCGACGAGCACCTGGGACGCAACACCGGCTATCGGATGGGGATTCCCCTCGAGGAGATGGTGGTGTGGGACCCGCACAAGGACATGGGTGGCTTGAGCGAAGACGACATTCACCACGCGCGCGTCATCCTTTGGAAGGGCCACTGCTCGGTCCACCAGCGCTTCCTTCCCGGGCACGTGACGAAAGTGCGCGCTGAGTATCCGGGGATCCGAGTGATTGCGCATCCCGAATGCCGCTGGGACGTTTGTGAGTTGGCGGACGAAGTCGGCTCCACAGAATTTATTATCAAACACGTGACCGAATCTCCGGCGGGCAGCCAGTGGGCGGTGGGGACGGAGATTCACCTGGTGAATCGGCTGGCCCACGAACTGCCCGACCGGCGCGTCATCTCGCTCGAAGACTGTGGCTGCTTGTGCAGCACGATGTTTCGCATTTCGCCGCAGCACCTTTGCTGGACGCTGGAGAGTCTGCTCGCGGGCGAGGTGGTCAACCGCGTCAGCGTCGAGCCGGAGACGAAGCGCTGGGCACGAGTGGCGCTCGACCGTATGCTGGATTTGAAGTAGGGGGGCTTTGCCTCCCCGTCCACGCACCTTGATGTGCATGGCCCGCGGGGACTCGGAGGGTTTCCCAACGATGCCGGAGAGATATTTCAATCGCGAAGAAGCGGAAGAACTCCTTCCTTTGATCGAGCACAGCCTCATCGAGGCGCGCGAGAGCAAGGAGAAAGTGGAAGTCCTCGACGGCGAGTTGTCGCGGGCGACGACCGAAATCATGGTCCTCGGAGGCTCGCTGCCGCCCTACGGCCGGCTGGCTGCCAATCGCTCCGAGCGCGAGAAGATGGCGGAGCAGTTGCGGGAGGCCCTCAACCGCATCCTGGAGACCGGTTGCCTCGTGAAGGACCTCGATGAGGGGCTGGTCGATTTCCCGACGCTGCGCGGAGGCGAAGAAGTTTATCTTTGCTGGAAGCTGGGCGAGGAGCACATCGGCTACTGGCACGGCATCGAAGAGGGTTTTTCCGGACGCAAACCGCTCGATGAAAGCGCGCCCGAAGAGCCGCCTTCCGGTGGCGGACGCGTGCAGTAACTTATCTCCTTCTCCTCAAGGACAACACGACAAGCACATGTCTGATCCACGACCTGCGAACGAGCTGGCGCACTCCCGGAGTGCCTATCTGAGAAGCGCCGCGCACCAGCCCGTCGAGTGGCGGGAGTGGAGCGAAGCCGCTTTCGACGCGGCGCGCCGCGCGGACAAGCTGATCCTGCTCGATATCGGGGCGGTGTGGTGCCACTGGTGCCACGTGATCGACCGCGAGAGCTACGAGAACACGGAAATCGCCGGCCTCATCAACGAGCACTACATCGCCATCAAAGTGGACCGCGACGAGCGGCCCGACATCGACGCACGTTATCAGACCGCCATCAGCGCTCTGACAGGCCAGGGCGGCTGGCCACTGACCGCCTTTCTCACTCCCGACGGCAAACCCTTTTTCGGCGGAACGTATTTTCCCCCCGACGACCAATTCGGCCGGCCGGGGATGAGGCGCTTGCTGCAGGCCGTCGCGCACAACTACCGCACGCATCGCGCCGACATCCATGACAGCGCGGAGAACATTTCCAAGGCGCTGGCGGAGGTGGAGCAATTCCAGTCAAATGGTGTGAGACCCGGACGGGAAATCATCGACGCCATGCTCGCCAACATCGGGAGCATTTACGACCCGGCGCACGGCGGCTTTGGCACGGCCCCCAAATTCCCGCATCCCTCCGCCATCGATCTCTACATAGACACCTACCTTGAGACCGGGCAGAACGGGCTGCTGCTCGCCGTCACCACAACGCTCGAGAACATGGGGAAGGGCGGCGTGTACGATCAGATCGGCGAGGGATTTCATCGCTACTCGGTGGATGAGCGCTGGATCGTTCCGCATTTCGAGAAGATGTCCTACGACAACGCGCCGCTGCTGGTGAATTACCTGCGCGCCTATCAGATTACGGGCAACGCCTTCTTTCGCCAGATCGCCGAAGGCATTCTCACTTTCATCGAAAACGTTCTCACCCATCCCGACGGTGGTTTCTACTCGAGCCAGGACGCCGACTACAGCCTCGAGGACGATGGCGATTACTTCACCTGGACGCTCGATGAATTGCGGGCCGCGCTCGATCCCGTGGAGGCGCAGGCGGCGGCCCTCTATTACCACGTCGAGCCTCAAGGCGAGATGCACCACAACCCGGCGAAGAATGTGCTCTTCATTGACCAACCCGTCGAGGCCGTCGCCGCACGCATGAACCTCAAGCCCGAAGAGGTACGTCTGATTCTCGCCCGCGCCAAAGGCAAGATGCTGGCGGCGCGTGCCAACCGCCCGACACCGGTCGTCGACAAAACCATCTATTCTTCCTGGAACGGCATGATGATCTCCGCCCTGCTCGAGGCGTACAAGGTTCTCGGCCTCGATGGCGCGCGAGACCGTGCGCTGATGACGCTCGACTTGCTTCTCGCCAAGAGCTACGATCCGCTGAAAGGCGTGCACCACAGCCTGGTCGACGGCAAGGCCCAGATCGATGGTTTGCTGGACGATCAAATCTTTATGGGCGCGGGGCTGCTCGACGCTTTTGAGGTCACCGGCAACGGGCGGTATTACCAGGTTGCTCTGGAATTGATGGAAACCGCGATACGCCGCTTCTGGGACGAACAGGGCGGCGGCTTCTTCGACATCGCGAAAGATCTCAGCGGGCTGCAAGGCAACCTGAGTATGACTCGCAAGCCATTTCAGGATTCACCCACGCCGGCGGGCAACTCCGTGGCCGCGCTGGTTTTGGACCGGCTGGCAACGCTGGCCGAGCGCGCGGATTTTCGCGCGAAGGCGGAAACCATCCTCACCCTTTTTGTGGCCAAGGCCGGCGACTACGGCCTCTTTGCAGCATCTTACGGCCTGGCGCTCGCGCGGCATCTTCGCGAACCGGTGGAAGTGGTCGTCGTGGGCAGCGTCGCGGACCCGCGAACTCGCGCGCTTCTCAAGGCTGCTTATCAGACGCCGAGGGTGGGGAAATCGGTGCTCCATTTCGAGCCGGACGTCGTGAAGGCGAAGGCACTACCCAAGGGTCTTGCGGCAACGCTGCCGCAGTTGCCGCTCGATGGGGAACCGTTGGCGCTGGTCTGCGTTGGGACGGCGTGCCGTCCACCGGTCAAGTCACCGCAAGCCTTGATGGAGACGCTGCGGAGTGATTCTGTTTGATGGATAATCCGTGCCATGGTGGGAGCAGGTTGCGCAAGGACGCAAGCAAACTGTAGACTGGTCTTCTGAGATGTCCTGAAGAAAGTGAGGGATCACGATGGTGTCTCCGATCCGAAAAGAATGGGTCTCCAAGCGCACGGGGCCCATCGTCACGCAAATGCACTACGCCCGGCAGGGGATCGTCACGGAGGAGATGGAATTCGTGGCGAAGCGCGAGCACCTCGCGGCGGAGCTGGTCCGCGAGGAAGTGGCGCGCGGACGCATGATCATTCCCGCCAATAGCCGTCACGTCGAACTCGAACCAATGGCCATCGGCGTCGCCGCCAAATGCAAGATCAACGCCAACATTGGCAACTCCGCCACTACATCCAACATTGACCAGGAATTGGAGAAGCTGCACACCTCGGTCCATTACGGCGCCGACACGGTAATGGATCTCTCCACAGGCGGTGATATCCACCAGATTCGGGAAGCGATTCTGCGCCACAGCCCGGTGCCCATCGGTACGGTGCCGATATATGAAGCCCTGGCACGAGTCGCACGGGTGCGCGACCTGACGCCGGAAATCATGCTCGAGGTAATTGAGGAGCAGGCGGCGCAAGGTGTGGATTACATGACCATCCACGCCGGCGTGTTGCGCGAGTTCGTCCCCCTGGCGCGCAAGCGGATCACGGGCATCGTCAGCCGCGGCGGCGCCATCATGGCGCAATGGTCGGTGGAGAACAACCAGCAGAACTTCCTATACACCCACTTCGAGGACATTTGCAGGATCTTCCAGAAGCACGACGTTTCCTTTTCGCTCGGTGACGGCCTGCGCCCCGGCTGCCTGGCGGATGCCAGCGATGAAGCGCAGTTCGCCGAGCTCAAGGTTCTGGGCGAGCTAACGAAGAAGGCCTGGGAGTACAACGTGCAAGTGATGATCGAAGGCCCGGGCCACATTCCCATGGACCAGATCAAGCTCCAGGTCGATAAGGAAATGGAGATGTGCCACGAGGCGCCCTTCTACACGCTCGGTCCTCTGGTCACCGACATCGCACCCGGCTACGACCACATCACCTCGGCGATCGGCGCAGCGATGATTGGCTGGCACGGCGCCTCGATGCTCTGCTACGTTACCCCCAAAGAGCATCTCGGCTTGCCTAACAAGGACGACGTGCGGCAGGGGATCATCGCGTACAAGATCGCTGCGCACGCCGCAGACGTGGCGCGCCACCGTCCCGGCGCGCGCGACCGCGACGACGCGCTCAGTTACGCGCGGTTCCTTTTCGACTGGAACAAGCAGTTTGAGCTCTCGCTCGACCCCGAGACCGCGCGCGCGATGCACGACGAAACGTTGCATGATGACTACTATAAGGAAGCGGCGTTCTGCTCGATGTGCGGCCCGAAGTTCTGCTCCATGAATACGATGCAGACTCTCGAGAAACACCTCGGCCTCAATCAGGCCGAGCGCGAGCAGAAGTTTGTGGAACTGCTGACGAAGGTACAAGGTTGATCTGGTGTAGCTGACCGCCCCGCGGCGGACGCGAACAACTTCTTTCAGGGCTTGACCGTAAAAGCAAGTTGATACCGGGTGTGCACGGGCCGCTCAGGGGAGACCCATCTGAGGACCGGCACGCCCCGCAGAGTGCGGAGCGCGATAGTGCCCCTACCCCGGTCATGCGTTGATTCGCCTAAGAGGGCTGTTGCTCGACTGCTCGTCGCACCGAAAACTCTCCAAGGAGGAACCCCATGGGTACTACGGCAACGCTGAAACAACCTCGCAAGCTCAAATCTCAAAAACCGGCAGATCCAACTCCCCCGGCAGCCCAACCGAATCCGTCGCGGATTTTTCAGGCCCTCAACGCATTTCAGCAAAGCGCGGCGATGCGGGCCGCGATTGAGCTGGACGTCTTCACGGCGATTGGCGAAGGTCAGAACACCGCCGCCGAAATCGCACGCCGCGCCAACGCGTCTGAACGCGGTGTCCGAATCTTGTGCGATTACCTGACGATATTCGGCTTTCTGACCAAGAATTCGGTGCATTACAGCATGGTTCCTGATGCGGCCCTGTTTCTTGACCGCCGCTCCCCCGCTTACATGGGCACCGCCGTGCGCTTCCTCCAAGCTCCGGACTTTGTGAAAGCCTTCGACGATCTCACTGAGGCGGTGCGCAGGGGCGGGACGGCGATGTCTGCAGACGGAACGGTCACTCCCGAGAATCCGATCTGGGTTGAGTTTGCGCGATCTATGGCGCCGCTGATGACGATGCCGGCCGAGGCCATCGCCAAGATCGCGGGCGCCGGCGCAGGCGCCCCCTGTCGTGTGCTTGACATCGCCGCCGGCCACGGGTTGTTTGGGATTGCCATCGCGCGGCACAACTCCCAGGCGGAGATCGTGGCGCTCGACTGGCCCAGCGTCCTCGAGGTTGCCAAAGAAAACGCACGCAAGGCGGGAGTCGAAGGCCGCTATTCGACGATCGCCGGAAGCGCTTTCGAGGCGGATTTCGGAAATGGCTATAACCTCATTCTGCTTACCAACTTCCTGCATCATTTCGACACGGCAACGTGCGAATCACTTTTGAAGAAGGTCCATGCATCGCTTGCGCCGGGCGGCCGCGCCGTGACATTAGAGTTCGTTCCCAACGAGGACCGCGTCTCGCCGCCGGAAGCCGCGTGCTTCAGCATGATCATGCTGGGTTCGACTCCGCACGGTGACGCTTACACGTTCGCGGAATTCGACCGCATGTTCCGCAACGCCGGCTTCACGCGAAGCGAGCACATCCGGCCCGAACAGTCGCCGGAATCGGTGATCGTTTCCTACAAATAACGCCGCCGGATTTGGACGTCATGAGGGCGGAAGGGAAAAATCGTTCCTTCCGCCCCGGGTGGACCTCGTCCTGCTGTATATTGGTTTTGACCATGGCGGACAACACTTCGGAAGCAAAACTCCAGGAAGAGTTCAACCGCTGGGCCGAGCAGGGCTTGGGCGAGGAGATGGAGAGCCATCACCGGCCCATCACCGATCCGATGCTGGAGCTGATGCAGCTACGATCGGACGAACGAGTTCTGGATATTGGTTGTGGCAGCGGCTGGCTCTGCCGGCAGATTGCGGAAATTGTTCACGGCGGCAGCGTGATGGGAATTGATGTATCAGACGAGATGGTACGCCGGGCCGAACGGGCCAGCGCGGCAATTCCCCATATCTCATTCCGCGTGGGAAGCGCGGAAAAGATTGCTTGCCGAGATGCCTCATTCACGCGAGTTGTTTCCGTGGAGTCGGCCTACTACTGGTCCGAGCCCGCGCAGGGCGTGAACGAGATTTTCCGCGTGCTGACCCCGCAGGGCTCGGCGTGGGTTCTCATCAACTACTATCGTGATAATCCTCACTGTCATCAGTGGGGCGCGCAATACGCGATCCCGGCGAGTCTGCTCTGGGCGGATGAATGGGCGGAAATCTTCCGCCGCGCGGGATTCGCGAATGTGACGCATTGCCGCATCCCCGATAACTCTCTCACGCCGGAGGTTTACGCAGGCCGCTGGTTCCGCGACGCGGAGCAGATGAGATGGTTCAAGCGGGAGGGTGCCCTGCTCATTCAAGGGATGAAGACCTAAGTCCGTGGAAAACCTCTTGCCCGGGCAAGGACGTCTTCTAATTCAGGGGTCCTTACGAGGCGAATGTGTTCTGCGCGCGAACTGGGCTATAATGGATTTTCCCGGCAGGGGTGTTCTCAGGAGCCTGATACCTTAAGACTTTAAAGGTGTTTCATGGAAGGTTTCCAGAGCAAGCACGAAGAGAGTTTCATCATTTCGTCGGTAGATCAGGTCTTTCAGTGGGCGAGGAAGTCGTCGCTCTGGCCGCTCACCTTTGGGCTGGCCTGTTGCGCCATCGAGATGATCGCCTCGACGACGTCGCGCTTCGATATGGCGCGCTTCGGCGCGGAAGTCTTTCGGCCCAGCCCGCGCCAGGCCGACCTGATGATCGTCGCCGGAACCGTCAGCCTGAAGATGGCCCCGCCCATTAAAAGAATTTGGGAGCAGATGCCGGAACCGAAGTGGTGCATCTCGATGGGTGCTTGTTCGAGTGTCGGCGGGCCGTTCAATACTTACGCCGTCTTGCAGGGCGTGGACAAGATTGTTCCCGTGGATGTGTACATCGTCGGATGCCCCCCGCGCCCGGAGAATCTCTTCTACGGGCTGCTCAAGCTGCAGGAGAAGATCGACAAGATGCATTTGAACGAGCCGCCTACCAAGGTGCGCCTCGACGAGGGCATGATCGAGGAGTTCAAGAAGTCTGTCCGCATCGGGAAAGCTGGCACGCCGGAACTCGTGCAGGTGGGATGACGGCGGCAGCCAGGCGGGATTCCTCATCCCCAACAAGAGTTTGAATCATGGCTGAATTTAAGCCTGTCGGGAAGCTCTCTGACCTCGCTCCCGGCAGTTCAAAAGTCGTTGATGTGAACGGCAAGGCCCTCGCCCTATTCAATGTCGCGGGCGTGGTTTATGCCATGGACAATACCTGCCGTCATCGTGGGGGGCCGCTGGGCGGAGGCATGCTGGAGGGCGACGTCGTCACCTGCCCTTGGCATATGTGGGAATACAACGTCCGCACAGGCGAGCTGGTTACCAATCCCACCGTCAAGCTCGCCACTTATGACGTGCAAGTCGAAGGCGACGAGATCAAGGTCGCGATCTAGCCCGTTGTCCTACGGACGCCGTTTGAAGTCGGACCGCCTACCGGATGCTCATCCTGCCCTCCAGAACTGACGAGGTCGGCATTCAGCGCCGTTGTTCAGACCCCGAATTTCGAAGTATCCTGTCGAGTCACGTCAGACGGCGGACCACGAACTACTGCACCCTGATGGCTGTCGGCTAAAAGCTAATAACTGAAAAATGCCCGAACTTCCCGAGGTCGAAACCGTATTGCGTGGTCTGAAAGCGCGGGCCCTGGACCGTCGCGTGGCGGCCGTGGAAGTGCGTCACGCAGGGGCCATCGCCGGCTCGCCCGAGCACTTCACGGCGAGCCTGAAAGGTCGGCGCATGGCGGCGATGGAGCGCAAAGGCAAGGCCATCGGTGTCGAATTGCGGAGCGACGGTGCCCAGCCGTCCTCTTACCTGCTGATTCGGCTGGGCATGACAGGACAGGTCACGGTGAATGCCTGCGATGCGCCGCTCGAACCCCACACCCATGTGCGGATGCGGCTCGACGGTGGGGCGGAAGAAATCCGCTTTTGCGACCCGCGGCGCTTCGGGCGACTGCGCTCCTGCACGCGCGAAGAGTTGGATGCCATCTTCGGCCGTCTCGGCCCCGACGCGCAGCGGATCACGGAAGAAGCATTTCTCGCCGCCATGCAAGAGCGCCGCGGCGCCATCAAGAGCTGGCTGATGAATCAGCAGGTGCTGGCGGGGCTGGGGAACATCTATTCCGACGAGGCACTCTTCATCGCGCATCTTCACCCCCTCACGCAACCAGGGCGGGTGCCGCGGGAAACGGCTCGGCGGCTCTATCGCGCCATCCGGAATGTCCTGGGACATGCGGTGGCGCAGCAAGGGACGACCTTCCGGGATTATGTAGACATTGAAGGCCGGCCCGGCAATTTCACGCCGCGTCTGCGCGTTTACCAGCGCACGGGCAAGCCCTGCCGCCGCTGCAGGACCAAAATCCGCCGCATTGTGATCGCCGGCCGGAGTAGCCACTTCTGCCCG
>Ga0187878_1003678_pt1 | contig 12437 bp, 9 predicted proteins | sample June2016WEW_17_1_FD_132979 | JGI IMG/M metagenome (GOLD analysis project Ga0187878, IMG submission 132979) | Peatland microbial communities from SPRUCE experiment site at the Marcell Experimental Forest, Minnesota, USA - June2016WEW_17_150 | ecosystem: Environmental > Terrestrial > Soil >...
ATAATAGTTTTTACACTCTCCATTTTGCAAGCTTTGATGCAGGCAGCGGATAATTGGAGGTATTCGTTTCCAATTAAGCCGATTATCTTACTTGTATTATTCATAAATTTTTGGAATTATTTTCGTACGTATACTAATGGTTCTAATATTGATAACGCTAATCTCACCCAGCACTAAGATATCTGTACATTATTTATTTTTTTGAAAACTATTTACTTCCACTCTAAACATTCATCCTAAATGTTTAAATAATGTTATAAATGATTGAAGGCGGGAACATTTGGTTTTATAGTTTAATCAGTACTATAACAATCTTTCTTGCTGTTAGCTCAGATATCATAGTTTCGAGGGTAGCGTAATTTCGTTAGTATTTAGATAATAATTACCCAACTACCTGTTCAGTGTATTAAGGTGTTCGAATCAGCTCTTAATTTTCTTGAAATTTCTTTATTCTGCTTGTAAAGTCTTTAACGAGTTCTTCTGCGGTAGCGCGGTTTTTAGCTTCAGCATTAACATGGAAAAGCTCTCTCTCACTGTCGGGGATGCATAATACCCACTGGCAGTCTTCAAAATAGATTTTTATCCCGTCGAGCAGCAATCTTTTATAATTCCTTGTTTCTTCTACAAGGCGGCGCATTATTCTTCCCTTCTGCTCTTTTGTACAAAAAATATTGTTCTTCACCATATGCAATTTTGGGGTGTCTTTATCTATTTTGCTGAGCGATCTTCCTGAAGCTGCAAGCATCTCGAGGATTTTCATTACGGCATACATCCCATCGGTCGAATGAATGAACTCAGGAAATATCACACCGCCTTTTGTTCCGCCGACCATTCCTACTCCGGGAAGCTCTGCTGAGCTCATCATTGCAAAGTGGGAGTCCTTTACACGGATTATTTCCGAACCGTATTTTTGTCCAATGATATCAATTTCGCTGGATGCCTGTATAGGTACTGCTATCTTTTTTGTTGATGGATATAAACTCAGGAAAAGACTTACTATGATTGAAAGGAATCTCTCATTACTTATTATCTTTCCGGAATCATCAACCATAAAAATTTTCTCGCCGCCTGCATCCATTAGAAAACCCGCATCGTATTTTAGAGATGTCACGATATAAGACAATTGTTTTAGTGCAGACTGGAATTCCAGAGGTGAACGTATCTGTCTCAATGGATCGAGATGTGCATCAAGAGAAACCAGATCAAGGTTAAAATCCCCTAAAATAACCGGAAAAATGGATGATGTAATCCCGTGTGAATAGTTTATTGCTATCTTAAAGCTGCGTTTGTTTATAACATCTTTGTTAATGTTAGAATTAAAATGTTCTTTATAGCTTTCGTAAGTCCGCTCGGGAAATACAACTGACCCGATCTCATTAAACGGAACAGGCCGGATATCCTCCGTAAAATACAGCCGTTCAATGGACTTTGTCATCTGGGATGAAAGGTCCTTTCCCGTTGAGTCGAAAAATATGATATCGCATTTCGATGAGTCAAAAGGTGATTTTCTGACAAAGACACCACCTGAACCTTTTCCAGAGCGCAGCTCCTGTCTTAGGATCGGGATAGGTGTGGTCTGCAGGTCGATTACCTGGATACCGCTTGACATTAATCCGCTAATGAGTGCTCCTTTAATCATTCGGGAAACATTGTCGGTATCACGGGAAACATCAATTCTGGAGCTTTTTCCTATAAATATTCCAAATATCAATCCGATTTTTGAAGCAAACTCTGGTGTGATCTCGATATTAGCGAGTCCTGTGATCCTGGAGTCGGTGAAAAGCGAGTCTTTCCATCTGTCTTCCCAAACTACGTTTTTAGAGACAACAGAGCTACCGTCGATTATCTTGTTCGGCCAGATCTTCACTCCCGATCGAATTATTGCACTGCTCCCGATTCGGACATCTTCACCAATAAAAACATTTTTATGTATATCCGTGTTATTTCTTATTTTAACCCTGCTGCATATAACCGTGTCCGTTATTCTTGAGCTCTCTTCGATGCTTACCTTATCCCACAATACAGAATTTTTTATTTTAGTATGCGGTCCGATTTCACACTCATCACCGATCACAGAGTTAGTAATTTCTGCAGTGCTGGATACTTTAGCTGATTTAGAAATCACATTTCCGCTTTTTGATAAGATTTTAATTGATGGAAATTTTATTTTTCCTTTCAGAGCTTCAAGATTTGCAGAGATATAATCATCAAGGCTGCCTATATCTTTCCAGTAACCGTTTTCAATATCACCATATAGCGGGAGATTGTTCTTGAGTATGTACGGAAAAAGATTTTTCGAAAAATCAATACCATGTCTTCCTGCCTGTACTGATTTAGGAATTAAATCAAGTACATCTTTTTCTAAAATATATATTCCCGTGTTTATAGTATCGCTGAATACTTCACTCCATGTAGGCTTTTCATAAAACTTGTGTATCTTTCCTTCTTCATCTGTCAGTACGATTCCAAACTGAAGTGGATTCTTTGAATGCGTTAAAATAAGTGTTGCTTCCGAACAATTCTTTTTATGATTAGATATAGCTTTGGTCAAATCGAAATCAGTGATTACGTCTCCGCTAATAATCAAGAAGGTATCGTTTATGTAATCCTTTGCCCTGTATACTGCGCCAGCGGTTCCGTAATCAGCATCAGGTTTTACATATTGTATATTTACACCAAAAGCTCTGCCATCTTTAAAATATTGATTTATAATTTCTGACTGGTAATAGAGAATTATAATCAGGTCTTTAATTCCATGAGACTTGAGCAAATTTATGTTATGTTCTAGTATCGGTTTATTCAATAACGGAACCATAGGTTTAGGTATGCTGCAAGTTAAAGGACGCAGCCTTGTTCCAAACCCGCCCGCCATTATTATTGCCTGCATGGAATTATTTTGTTTCCTTCTTATTGAAATCAAAATTTACGTCCGGGGGTTTTTCGGTACCAAGCACAGATTTAAAATATTGCTTATCTTTAAATCCGAATATCTTTGCGGTGATCAAAGTTGGAAAACTTCTTATAGAAGTATTATATTCCTGGACTGCTTCATTGAATTTCTTCCTCTCAACAGCTATCCTGTTCTCGGTACCTTCGAGTTGAGTCTGAAGCTGGAGGAAATTCTCATTTGCTTTTAGCTGGGGATAATTTTCTGCAACAACCAGAAGTCTTGATAAAGCTCCCGAAAGCTGATCTTGAGCTTCCTGAAATTTTTTGAACTTATCCTCGTCTGCAAGATCATCTGCTGATAGCTTAATTTGCCCTACTTTAGAACGAAGTTCAGTTACTTCAACAAGTACACCTTTCTCAAAATCCGCATATCCTTGAACCGTCTTGACAAGATTAGGAATAAGGTCTGCCCTGCGCTGGTACTGGTTTTCAACCTGTGACCACGCCTGGTTTACTTTTTCATCCATTTGAACGAGGGAATTGTATCCGCATCCGAAAACGGTAAAACTTAAAGCTGATATCAATACTAATTGTATAAATTTATTCAATTTTATCATTTTTTATCTATTTTATATTTGATAATGTTAATAAACTTACGAAAGATAGTAATTAAATACAATTTTAAAAAAAAAGTGCAAAATATTTTAAATTCTCAAAGAATTTAATATAATTAGGTTTAATTGTATCAATATTTTCTTGATTTATTTAATAATTTCTTATATTTTATCCTTTATCTCGAACTCATAGAACGAGAGGAAATAATAAAAGGAAGAAAAATTAATTGAACTTATCCAATAAGAATTTCAGGATGACCCACGCACCGAGATCACGCCAAATGCAGATTACTGTTGACCGGATTGATAGATCCTTATTCTCTGGTTTCTCTCCAGCAATTTATAGAGAGGAGGCTCGGAAAAAAGATACCGCCACATAAGATCACCGTTTCTACTTTCGATACGGTCAGGCAAATAGTAAAAATGATGCAGTGTTAAAAATGTATTGCAGGATTAAGGGGGTGATTTCTTTTTAGATTAAATCTAATGACACACAATTTTCAGTTTAGCTAGTTCATATCGCAGAGTTAATTACATATCAAACTACTCTCATTTTGACTAAAAAGTATAACTTCAGAAGCATCTAGTAAACTAAAATCTGTGGTTCTATGTTTATTTTGTTGAAGAATTATAAAATTAAATTAATAAGTTACATTAACCGTGACAAAAGCATATTTTGGAATACAATCACTCTTCATAGTAATAGCATTTATTTGCACAAAACCTGCTCTCTCAGGCCCACCCTATGATACGGATGACCCGGAACCTGTAGAATTACATCATTGGGAGTTCTACCTGTCATCTCGTCCTATTCACGATGATGCGGGGTGGTCAGGAACTCTTCCTCATGTAGAGGTGAATTATGGAGCCGTTGAAAACCTACAGCTTCATATAATAGCTCCAATGGGATTTTATTTTCCGAATGAGGGAAGCAAGAAATATGGGTTTGGAGATGCCGAACTCGGAATGAAATACAGATTTCTGCAGGAAAGCAAATCAATACCGATGATAGGAACTTTCCCGCTTGTCGAACTGCCCACCGGCAATCAGGATAAGGGTTTGGGAAGTGGCAAAGTCCAGCTATATATTCCTGTGTGGATACAAAAAAGCTTCGGGAAATGGATGACTTATGGAGGTGGCGGTTATTGGATAAATCCTGGTGAAGGGAAAAAAAACTGGTGGTATACGGGATGGCAGGTACAGAATCAGATTACAAAAAATTTGAATATCGGGGTGGAACTTTATCACATGACCCCTCAGGATGTTGCAGGTAGCTCGGAGACGAGGTTTAATGTAGGCTTAGTATTCGATTTTACTGAGAAACATCATCTGCTTATTTCCGCTGGAAGAGGGGTCCAGGGTCCTGTAAAAGCTCAATTATATGCGGGATATCAGTTGACAATAGGTTCTTCAGAATAATATATGAGGGAAAATACCTATTATGTTATAGTAAATTCTTTAATTACAATAGTTTGTAATCAACAGGTAACTTACGTTTCTTTAGAAATATAATATATGTATTGATTTGTAACAACAAAGTAAGTATATTCGTTGGTTAAAATTTGGTCAAGAATATGATGACGCTCCTTCAAAGCGTCATTTTTTTTCTGTAAATTTAAATTATTTGGAATAAGCATGAAATCTGACATAGTTGAATCATTTTCCCAAATGGTTAAAGATAAAAAGATGGACAGGGATGTCCTCGAGAGCATTATCAAAGATGTGTTCGGGATGATGATAAAGAAAAAGTATGGACTAAATACTAATTATGACGTGATAGTCAACATGGATAAGGGTGATATCGAAATGTATCTCACCAAGACAGTTGTTGAACAGGTAACCGATCCTGAAACAGAGATAGACGTCGAAGCAGCAAATGACAGATCAGGCGAAGAGCTAGGCGTAGGAGATGATTATGTTGAAGTGCTCGACTTTGTGAGCTTTGGCAGAAGGCATATTGTGAATTTGAAGCAGAACCTTAATCAGAAAATACGTGAAGTTGAAAAGGAAATTGTCTATAATGATTATAAGGACCTTGCGGGAGAAATAATAGTCGGAGAGATATACCAGCTTAAGCCGAACTATATACTGCTCATACATAATGGTCACGAAGTCATATTTCCCAAAAGTGAACAGATACCTAAGGAAAGATATAAAAAGGGAGAATCACTGAGAGTATATATAAAAGAAGTTCAGAAGCGTTCTTCCGGTCCTCCTCTGATAGTTGTTTCCCGTGCATGCGATGAATTTCTGAAGAAATTGTTCGAACTGGAGATTCCCGAGATATACGACGGTATCATTGAAATCAAGGGGATAGCGCGCGAACCGGGCGAAAGAGCAAAGGTTTCAGTGCTTTCATACGATGACAGGATAGACGCTGTTGGTGCGTGCGTAGGCATGAAAGGTATAAGAATACATTCTATTGTTCGTGAGTTATGCAATGAAAATATTGATGTTATTAATTATTCTGATGATATAGGCTTATATATTGCAAGGGCTCTTGCACCGGCAAAACTTAAAGATATCTATCTGGATAAAGAAAATAAATCTGCTAAGATCGTAGCCGATGATGACCAGGTATCACTTATTATAGGCAAGAATGGCCAGAATATCAAACTGGCATCTAAACTCACAGGCTTCGAAATTGATGTGGAACGTAAAGAGCAGCCTCCAGAGAAAGAGGAGGAGATGCAAGCGACCGAAGAGGTAACAGCTGATGACGAAACAGCTGGAGAAGAAAATAGTTAATTTTTAATCTATTATTTATTTTAATTAATGCCCGAAACGAAAACCGATACAGCACAGGGAAAAAGTAAAAGTATCTTCAGTATAGCTAAGGAAGTCAACAGGCAAAGTACTGAGGTCCTCGATTATCTAAAGCGAATAGGGATCGAGGTCAGCGGAATTATGTCTAAAGTTGATGAGACTGTATACAGAAAAGTCCTCGGGCATTTTAAGTCAGATATCGAAGAAGCAGTAAAGCATAAACAGAAACTGATCGATTTCAAGAAGAAACATAAAACTATAGAGATAAATGAGATTGAAGAGGATGTAAAAAAGGAAAGGGAAAGGAAACTTCAGGAAGAAGAAGAGAGAAAGGAAAAACTGGAAGCTGAAGAGAAGCTAAAAAGGGAGAGGGAACTTCACCTTCAGAGAGAACTTGATGAAAAGAGACGTCTGATCGAGATGAAGAAAGAACAGCTCGAACGTGAGAAAGAACTGGAGAAAGAAAAAGAATTAGAACGTCGCAGACAACTTGAAGCAGAAAAGAAAAGAAAAGAAGAAGAAGCACAAAAACCTAAAGAAAAGGTGATTAAGATACCTGCAGAGAAACCTACAGCAAAAAAGGTGATTCCAGTGCCTGCTGAAAGGAAACCTCCTTTTAAACCTAAAAGAGAACCTGAAAAACCTGCACAATTCCAGCGAAATAAAGAAGAACAAAGACCCCGGTATGAGGATAAAGCGGATAAACAAGCGGGCAAAACTGAAAGAAAGTACGAAAAAGTAGTAATTAAGGAAGACTATAAAAAGCGGAAAAAACCGCAGCAGGGTTATAGGCAAAGACCTTTCTTTAAAAAGCCGGCCCAGCACGATGAGAAGGAAAGAATTCCGGTTCCAAAAGAAAAGCAGATAGAAGCCATACCCGTTCCTGAATCACTTGATGCAAAGAAAAGAGATATAGAAAGAAAGAATAAGATAAAAAAGCAGAAATATACTGATGGTGCAGAGGCGAAGAAACGGAAAAAATATGATGATGAAGCGTTGAACATCGAAATAGAAGAAGCTATCAGAGAAACGATGGCAAAGATAGAGGATGTCGGCGCCCTAACCTCAAGAAGCCAGCTGAGAAAGAGAAAACGAAAAGAAAGGATAGAGCAGGAACAGAAGCAGCAGGAAGAATTTCTCCGTAGCCAGAGTATACTTCAGGTAACAGAATTTTTATCCACAGCCGAACTTGCATCACTCATGAATATCGATGTAAATCTTCTTATACAAAAAAGCTTAGAGCTGGGTATGATGATTAGCATAAACCAGCGCCTTGAAAAAGATCTCATAGTTCTGCTTGCCGATGAGTTTGGATACAAGGTAGATTTCCATAAGGAATATGAAGTGGATCTCCTTGCTGATACTGACGATCCCCCGGAGACACTTGTTTCCAGACCGCCCGTTGTAACTATCATGGGACACGTTGATCACGGAAAAACTTCGCTGCTCGACTATATCAGGAAAACCAATGTAGTTGCCGGGGAAGCAGGTGGAATAACACAGCATATCGGGGCATACCAGGTCAGTCTGGATAGCGGAAAGCTGATTACTTTCCTTGATACGCCCGGCCATGAAGCATTTACTGCAATGAGGGCGAGGGGTGCTCAAATAACGGACATAGTTGTGCTGGTTGTTGCTGCCGATGATAATGTGATGCCGCAAACCATAGAAGCGATCAATCACTCTCTTGCAGCTAATGTACCTATCGTTATTGCCATCAATAAGATTGATAAACCCAATGCGGATCCTTTGAAAATTAAAACTCAATTATCGGATAAAGGAATCCTTGTGGAGGAATGGGGCGGCAAGTACCAATCGGTTGAGATCGCTGCAAAGAAAGGTTTGAATATAGATAAGCTCCTTGAGAAAATTTTGCTCGAAGCGGAGCTGCTCGACCTGAAAGCGAATCCACATAGAAATGCCCGCGGTGCAGTTGTTGAAGCAGAGCTTGATAAAGGCAAAGGGATACTGGCTTCGATACTTGTCCAGAAAGGCACATTAAAGATGGGAGATAGTTTTGTTGCCGGTGTTTTTAGCGGAAAAGTAAAAGCGATGTACGATGAGAGAGGGAATCGTGTTGAAACAGCAAAACCTTCTACTCCCGTACAGGTATCGGGCTTTGACGGAATGCCCCAGGCAGGCGATACGCTTGTAGTACTGAACACCGAAAGAGATACTAAAGAAATTTCTCTTAAACGGCAGCAGCTAAAACGAGAGCAGGATTTCAGACAGATAAAGTTCACAACACTGGATGATATATCGAAACAAATCAAAGAGGGAAAACAGGTGGACCTAAATGTTATAATTAAAGGTGATGTAGATGGGTCTGTGGAAGCATTATCCGATTCACTCCTGAAACTTGGAACTTCAGAAGTAAAAGTAAGTGTCATTCATAAAGGTATAGGCGAGATATCAGAGAACGATGTGCTTCTTGCCGCAGCATCAAACGCAATTATTGTGGGATTTAGCGTAAGACCTAACCTGAAAGCACGCAAGCTTGCACAATCCGAGAAGGTGGATATCAGGCTCCATAATATTATATATGATGTGATAAACGAGATAAAACTTGCTCTCGAGGGCCTGCTTGAACCTGAAAAATCTGAAGAAGTACTTGCTACAGTTGAAGTACGGCAGACCTTCAAAGTACCAAAAGTAGGCCTGATAGCGGGCTGCTATGTACTTGATGGTAAAGTGGTCAGATCGAGTAAGGTCAGGCTATTAAGAGAAGGGTTTACTGTTTTCGACGGCAATATTCTCTCACTGAAGAGATTTAAGGATGATGTAAGAGAAGTCGAAGCAGGTTATGAGTGCGGGATTAGCCTGGAGAACTTCAATGATATAAAGGTAGGCGATATAATAGAGTCCTATAAAATAGTTGAAATAAAGCGTAAGCTTGCCTAATTATTATAGCCATGTCAGTAAGAACGGAAAAGGTCTCGGAAGAGATTAAACATAAGATTAATGAGGTCCTGACAAGGGACCTATCCGAACTTGATCTCGGGTTGGTAACGGTTACTAAAGTTGTTATGAGCCGTGACCTGAAAACATCGAAAATTTATTTGAGTTTTTTCGGGAATAAACAAACCGGACAGAAATGCATAGATAAGATTAACTTCAGGAAAAAGCAGATCAGGATGCATCTTGGTTCAAGGATTTACCTGAAGGCTGTTCCAGAATTGCTCTTCTATTACGATGATTCCTTGGAATACGCAAACAAGATCGACGAGCTTATTAAAGAAATTCATAAGGATGATCTTTAAGATTGCCGGGAATGAGAAGGAGGGTTTGATGCTTCTGATCGATAAACCCGCAGATTATTCTAGCGCCAGGGTAGTAAATATCATAAAAAAGAAACTTAAAGTTAAAAAAGCGGGTCATTCAGGTACACTTGACCCTAAAGCTACGGGGCTGATGATAGTATGCACTCAAAAGATGACAAAAAAACTGACTGACCTTATTATCTCTGATAAAGAATATGAAGGGATCATGCGTATTGGGGCATCTACCAGCAGCTTCGATTCCGAAACGGAAGTGAAAAATGAACGTGATATTCGGCATATTACAAATGATATCATACATGAGAGCGCAAAGAGGTTTATAGGTGAAATTGAACAGGTTCCGCCGATGTACTCCGCTATTAAATACAAAGGCAAGCCTTTATATAAATATGCAAGAAAGAATAAAGTTATAGAACGTTTACCGAGAAAAGTAACGATCAGGGAGTTCAAAATTACGTCTATAGTGCTCCCCGAGCTATCTTTTAGAACTGTCTGCTCGAAGGGAACTTATGTGAGGGCTTTGGTAAATGATTTTGGCGAAATCCTTGGAACAGGTGCATACCTCAAAGTATTAAGAAGGTTGAGGATAGGAGAGTATGACGTGAAAAATTCAATAACACTCGAAGAATTTCTGAAACTGGATAATAACATACTATATAACTAAGGAAGTATCTGCTAAAAAACAGCTTAATGAATATATACAGGAATATCGATGATATAGTAAGGGTTGATGCAAGCGTAATATCTATCGGCACATTTGATGGTGTCCATGCAGCTCACAGACAGATAATTAATAAGGTGCTGGATTTTTCCAGAAACGGCAGTTTACGTTCTTTTATAGTTACATTCGACCCGCATCCACAGGAAGTATTGAAAAACAAATCACCTGAAATTAAACTGCTGACAACCACCAATGAAAAACTGAAGCTTTTTGAAGAGCTGGGAATAGAAAATGTATTCGTGATAACTTTTACAAAGGAATTTTCTAAAACAACAGCTGAAGATTTTTACAAAAAGCTGATATATGCAAGGATAGGACTTAGTCATCTCGTTGTCGGATATGACCACGTTTTCGGAAGGAACAGGGAAGGAAGTTTTGATACTTTATTAAAATTAGGCAGAGAGCTTGATTTCGAAATTCACAGAGTAGAAGAAATTGATGTGGACGGAACTGCAGTTAGCAGTACCAAGATCAGGCATTTTCTTTATGAAGGTAACGTTGAGAAAGCTAATCTGCTGCTTGGCTATGCGTACGGCTTCGAAGGGCTTGTGAAACCAGGCGATAAAAGAGGCAGGACACTGGGATTTCCCACCGTAAACGTAACACAGATAGCTGATAACAAAGCTATGCCGAAGGACGGAGTTTATTGTGTTCAGGTACAATATGAGAACAAGTGGTATTACGGAATGATGAATATCGGCTATAGTCCGACAATGACCGAGGGGTTGAAAAAAATAATGGAAATAAATATTTTTGATTTTAGCTATGATATTTATAACAGTGAAATAAATGTAAAGTTTTTAAAAAGGCTGCGTGACGAAAAAAAGTTCGGTTCAAAAGAAGAACTGATAGCTCAGCTTAAACTTGACCGGGAACAAACATTAAAATATTTCAATATTAAATCTTAACCGAAGTATAAAACTAAAGGAGAACTAATGGCTCTAAGCAAAGAACAAAAACAGGAAATCATTTCAAAATACGGCAGTACTGAAAAAGATTCGGGAAAGTCAGAGGTGCAGATAGCTATTCTGACAAGAAGGATCAACGAATTGCAGGCTGAACATTTTTCAGCTCACAAGAAAGATCATCATTCCCGTCTGGGGCTGCTGAAGATGGTAGGCAAAAGACGCCGTCTGCTCAGGTATCTTGAGAATAAAGATATTGACAGGTACAGAAAGATCATCAAAGATCTTCAGATCAGAAAATAGAACGGTAAACATTTCTGCTTAAACTGTAAGTATTTTACTTTTTAAGAGCAAATCAGCAGAATGTTTAAATATTTTATAACAGAATAAAGAAAGAAATAAAAAATGATATTAAGCAAAGATATTGATTTAGGGGGCAAAATATTAAGAATAGAAACAGGGAAGTTAGCCAGACAGGCAGGCGGTTCAGCCGTCGTGTCTTACGGGGAAACGATCGTTCTGTGCACTGCTGTTGCGAAAGAAGAAACCACAGAAGGGACTGATTTTTTTCCGCTGCAGGTCGAGTACCGTGAAAGAACTGCTGCTGCCGGGAAAATTCCGGGAGGCTTCTTTAAACGGGAAGGTAAACCCAGCGAGAAGGAAGTGCTCACATCCCGTCTCATTGACAGGCCGATCAGGCCTCTTTTCCCGGAGGGATTTAAATGCGAAACCCAGTTGATATGCTCTGTATATTCTTCCGATCAGGAAAATGATGCCGATGTACTTGCAGCTATAGGTGCTTCAGCGGCGCTCTTGATTTCCGATATCCCGTTCGACGGACCTATCGGTGAGGTAAGGGTTGGCAGGGTGAATGGAGTGTTCGTGATAAATCCTACTCAAACTCAGCTGAAGGAAAGCGATATGAATCTGGTGGTTGCAGGAACTGATGATTCCATCGTCATGGTTGAAGGTGATTCACTGGAAGTTGCTGAACAGGATCTATTGAACGCGATCAAATTTGCACACGAGAGTGTCAGAGAGTTATGCAGGATCCAGATCGAACTGCAGAAAGAAGCCGGCAAACCGAAGCGTGAAGTGATACCCCAGGCAGAAAATACCGAACTCATTAAGGATATAAAGGACTTCTGCTTGGACAGGATCAGAGAACTTCACAGAACCATTCTTACTAAAGATGAAAGACATAATAAGAACAAAGAGCTGTTCGACTCACTGCAAGAATCACTGGCAGAAAAGTATCCCGAGC
>Ga0187878_1003679_pt1 | contig 12437 bp, 12 predicted proteins | sample June2016WEW_17_1_FD_132979 | JGI IMG/M metagenome (GOLD analysis project Ga0187878, IMG submission 132979) | Peatland microbial communities from SPRUCE experiment site at the Marcell Experimental Forest, Minnesota, USA - June2016WEW_17_150 | ecosystem: Environmental > Terrestrial > Soil >...
ATCAACGAGCCGGATCTCTATGCCCTGGAAGAAGCCCTGCGCCTGAAGGAGAAACATGGCGGGGAAGTGGTGGTCTGTTGCCTGGGTCCCGCGCGGGCCCAGTCGGCCATCAAGGAGGCGCTCGCCAAAGGCGCCGACCGGGCTTTGCATCTGGACGATCCGGCCTTTGGGGGTCTGGACGCCTCTGGGACGGCGCGCGCCTTGGCTCGGGCGATCGAGAAACAGAGCCCCGACTTGGTGCTGACGGGCCTGCAATCCGATGACTACGGCTTTGCGCAGACGGGCGTGCTGGTGGCCGAGCGGCTCGGATTCCCACACTCGACCATCATCATGGAAATCCAGGTCAACGGGAACATCGTCAGGGTGAAACGGGAATTAGAGGGGGGCTGGTTCCAGTGGATCGAAATGCCGCTGCCCGCCCTCCTCACGATTCAATCAGGCATCAACAAACCACGTTACGCCACATTGAAAGGGATTATGGCGGCCAAGAACAAACCTCTTCAGAAGTTAGCTCCGGTGGACTTGGGACTGAGTCCGGAAGACCTGGGCCCGCGGCAGAAGACCTTGAGGGTGTACGTCCCGCCCAAGAAAGGGCAAACCGAGTTTCTTGAGGGCAACCCCAAGGAGATTGCCGCCCGGCTGGTTGACAAGCTCAAAAATGAATCGCGGGTGCTCTAGCGACGAAAGGAGTAAGTATGTTCATTCATATCTGGAGAATGCGGGCCCGCAAGAAGCGAGCGGACGAATACGAGAAGTTCGGCCGGCAAGTCACGCTGCCAGCGCTGAAGAAGATCGACGGTTGCCTGGATGCCTATTTCATCCGGGTGTTCGAGGCGCGCAAGCCTGAGTACCTCTGGCTGGTCTTCTGGCGCGACCACGCGGCGCTGGAAGCCGCGCGGACCAATCTGGCTTGGCGCGACCAGATTAAGAAGTTTGAAGCGGGTAAGTTCTACAAAACGATCCCGCTGGAGCTGGTCTGCGAGTCGCTGGCCAGCTCCGCCCCTCCGGGCGTCGAGAAGGCCAAGAAGGCTGAGAAGCCCGAGAAGGTCGAGAAGACAGAGAAGGCCGAGAAGACAGAGAAAGCCGAGAAGAGTGAGTCCACGGGCAAAGGTTTTGTCGACTCGACCCCGGAAGGCGAGTAAGAAGTGCGAAGTGTAAAGTGTGACGGCTGAAGTGGGAACACCGGACGCGGCGGCCCACTTCATACTTCAACCTTCACACTTCAACCTTTCTGTCGAATTATGGCTGACGAGATCTTGGTCTTTGCCGAGCACCAGGGCGGGAAGCTGACCCGGCCCACCTGGGAAGCGCTCGCCGCCGGTCAGCGCTTGGCGGAGGACCTTGGCGCCCCGGTTGTGGCGGTCCTACTGGGCCACGGAGTTTCCGAACACGCCACCGAGCTCGCGGCGATGGAGCTTCGGGAAGTACTGTACGTCGACTCGCCTCTGCTGGCTGACTACACGGCGGACGGGTACACTCACGCACTTCGTGAGGTGGTCCGCGAGCGCCAGCCGCGTTTCGTAGTCTTCAGTCACACCTATCAGGTGAGGGATTTCGCGCCCAAGCTTGCGGCCACGCTCGACCACGGTCTGGTAAGCGACTGCCTGGGTTACCGCAAGGAGAGCGGGCGGCTGATTTTCGTGCGGCAGGTCTTCCAAGGAAAATACTGCGTTGACGTTGAGTTTGTTGGCGATGCGCCCTATTTCGTGTCGTTCCAGGCCGCGGCGTTTCGCGAGGATTCAGTGCGCCGGGGGCGGACGCCCGCCAAGGTCACTTCGACTCCCACCACGCTCTCTGCGGCAGCCATCCGCACCAAGCCTGGCGAGCCTTTTCGCGAGGCAAAGCAAGCAGTGGATCTGACGCAGGCGGAAATCATCGTCGCCGTGGGCCGGGGCATCAAGGCACCCGAGAACTTGGAACTGGTCAACAAGCTGGCGGAAGCCTTGGGGGCAGAAGTCGGCGCTTCGCGCCCCATCTGCGACAACGGCTGGCTGCCTACGGACCGCCAGATCGGCAGCTCGGGTCAGACCGTTGCACCCAAGCTCTACATCGGACTGGGCGTTTCCGGTGCCATCCAGCATCAGGTTGGCATGAAGGGATCGCGCATCGTGGTGGCCGTCAACAAAGACAAGGAAGCACCCATCTTTGAAGTCGCGACCTACGGGATCGTTGGTGACCTCTTCGAAGTTGTTCCGCCCTTGATTGAAGAAATCAAGAAGGTCAAGACTGGCTAGGAAGACAGTTCGCTGCGTCGTACTGGGCGCAGCGTGTCGGATCTCCTCCACCTACTACTTGCGGCCTCCTGCCTCCTGCTCTTTGGGTATCCACACGAAATCGGCCCACGCTGCCTCAATCACCCTGCAAGCTTTACAGTCGAACCTTCGTATGGCTTGAGCGCGCCCCGTGATGCGGTCGGCGGTCATCGAATCGATCTCAATCTTCGTTTCGAGGTGACACCGGTTGCTGATGTGCGCATTGGATTCTGTCGTCTCGCACGGCAGGTAACTGCGCACAGTTCCCTCCCACTTCGATCCCACACGGCGGGACTCGCTGCGGACGTACGCATCACCCTGGGCCAGGGCTGGAGGAAGGCTAATCCACTCGGTGCGAACGATATCTTTGTCTATCCATACGCGGTATTCCCTGCCTGTCGTGGTTGACCACCAGACTTGGGCAGAGGCCGGAGCCGTCGCAGTCCTTGCCGGGAGACTGGGCTCGCTGGGCTTCGAGCCACACGCCGATGCACCCATAGCCAGGATTGCCACTGCCCCCAGGAAACGCCAAATCTTCACAAGGTCCTCCACACGTACCACACTTACTCGCCAGCGCCCACTGTTCTTGGTCTCTCGCTTGTAACCTGTGCGCTGAGGATTGTCAACCAAGAGGCATCAGGCTGTCGAGGTCAGCGGGCGGCCAGTGTCCCACGCTTCCGGTGGAGTCCGGAGGTACGCTTCCTGTTTCACGCGTACCTGTGCTACGATGCAGAAGTTGTGAAGAGAAGCTAGCCGGGAGGCTTCGCTGTTTTTCTTTCTTCGACCCAGACTCTCAGGCGGATTCCAAGATCAACCAAATGACTGAACATAACTTACGTCCGCGAATCCTGAGCGGCATGCGCCCCACGGGGAAGCTCCACTTGGGCAACCTCGTCGGTGCCCTTCAGAACTGGATCAAGCTGCAGGATGAGTACGACAGCTATCATTTCGTAGCCGACTGGCACATGCTGACCACCGACTACGCCGACACAGCAGACCTGCGTGCTAACACCTGGGAGATGGTGGCGGACTGGCTCGCGGCCGGGCTCGATCCGGAGAAAGCGACGTTCTTCACCCAGTCGCTCCTACCCGAGCACGCGGAATTGCACCTGCTCTTTTCCATGGTGACACCGCTTGGGTGGCTGGAACGTGTCCCGACTTACAAGGAACAGTTGGACAATATCAAAGACCGCGACCTGCACACCTACGGCTTTCTGGGTTACCCCGTGCTGCAGGCGGCCGACATCTTGATGTACAAGGCGCAATACGTTCCCGTCGGAGAAGACCAGGTGGCTCACGTGGAGTTGACACGTGAGATTGCTCGCCGGTTCAACGGCTTCTACGGTCATGTATTTCCGGAGCCTCAGGCGCTGCTGACGCCCACGCCGAAACTGCCCGGGACCGATGGACGCAAGATGTCCAAGAGCTACGGCAACGCTATTTTCCTGGGCGACACACCCGATGTGGTTTCCAGCAAATTGGCCACGATGATTACCGACCCGGCGCGCAAGCGGCGCGTGGATCCGGGGAACCCGGATGTCTGCCCGGTATTCGACCTGCACAAGGTTTTTTCGTCCCCCGAGACCATTGATCGAGTAAACCGCGAATGCCGCACTGCGGAGATTGGTTGCCTGGACTGTAAGAAGCTGTTGGCTCAGCACCTGAACGAATCTCTGGCGCCCATCCAGGCACGCCGCAAACCTTACGAGCAGAACCTGCAGCTAGTCTGGGACATCCTTGAGGCGGGTACAGCCAAAGCGCGCCAGGTTGCCCAGGCCACCATGGCCGAGGTGCGCGCGGCCGTGAAGTTGACCTAGATGGTAGACGAACCTCACGAGCCGAACACGACGTTACCCGGCGACGGTGCCGAAGGGTCCGTCGTCATTCCCGCTCCGAAGCGAGTGAGCCACACGGCCACCGCACCGCCGCCCGTCAAGCTCGAGATCTACCAGGGCCCGCTCGACCTGCTGCTCGACCTGATCCGCAAACAGGAAATCAACATCTACGACATTCCCATTGCCCGGATCACCCAGCAGTACCTCGACTATCTGCGTCTGCTCGAAGAGATGAATATCGATGTCGCGGGCGAGTTCATCCTGATGGCGGCCACGCTGATCTACATCAAGTCGCGGATGCTCCTGCCGCCCGATCCCAGCGCTCCGCCCGAGGAACTGGAAGACCCGCGCCTGGAACTCGTGCACCGGCTCTTGGAGCATGAGCAATTCAAGAATGCCGCGCAGATGCTCCAGTCGAAACGGATGCTCGAAGACGCCACATGGTCGCAGCCGGGCATCGATGAATTTGTGGAGGCCGAAGACGAACCTAGTCTCGCGGTCTCGGTCTTTGACTTGATTTCGGTATTTCGCGAAGTCCTGGAACGCGCCAAGAAGCGGCCGCAACTGGAAATTCAGCGTGAGGAAGTAACCGTGGCGCAGATGATTGAGCACGTCAAGCAGGTGCTCGCGGCGGATTCGCGTCCGGTTCGGCTCGACGACTTGATCGCAGGTTACCTCACGCGGCAGGCGCTGATTGCGCTCTTCCTGGCGCTGCTCGAGATGGTGAGGTTGCGCGCCATCCTGCTGCGCCAGAAAGCATTGTTCGCGCCCATTACCGTCCACAAGAACAAGCGTTTTGAAGAAATCATGTCGGCCGTGAATGCCGACAGGCTCGAGGCGGGGCTAGAGGAGAGTTTTGGCTAGTTGCTGGTTGTAGTTAGTCTGTTGTGCGTGGTGACAGGTGCGTCATGGCTTCTGAACCGTTGAGGGCCAATTCCTGCAACACACAGCCAACAACCAACAAGCGCTGATGTTTCCGATGCTCACAGACGAGACTCTAAAAGCGGTAATCGAAGCCATTATCTATGTGGCACCCGAGCCAGTCACCCTGGACGTCCTCGTCAAGGCGCTCGACGGCGAAGACCGCGAGCGCGTCAAGGCCAAGCTGCAAGAGCTCATCGAGGATTTCGAGCGGCCCGCCCATGGCGTGCAGATTCGCGAGGTGGCCGGCGGCTATCAGCTTGCTTCCAAGCCTGAGCACCACGAGGTGTTGCGGGAGTTCGTAAAAAGCCTGAAGCCGCCTCTGCGGCTTTCGAAGGCGGCACTCGAGGCCCTGGCGGTGATTGCTTACCGGCAGCCCGTGACGTTGCCGGAAATCGATGCCATTCGCGGCGTGGATTGCGGTGGCGTCATCCACACGCTACTGGAAAAGAAGCTTGTGGTCACGGCCGGACGCAAGAATGTTGTGGGCCGCCCCATCCTGTACCGAACATCGCGTGATTTCCTGGTGCACTTCGGCTTGAAGGACGTGACTGACCTACCCAGCCTCAAGGAATTTGAGGATCTGGCCCGCCAGGCACTGGGCTCGGAGCTGGACTTGGCGAACGAGGGACCTCCAGTATCCGGAGTGCCTCCCATCGACGCGGTGGCGGAGAACACAGCGCCGGCCCCGTCGGCGGAAAGCGGTTCCGAAACACCCTCACCCGATGAGTCCACTCCGCCCGCTGGCGAGCCCGACGCGTAACGTGCTTGTCTGGCAGGCGATCTCTCCGGGCTCCCGCGGGGGGGCGGTACCCTCCCTCTACACCTCCATGGAACAGCGGCTGCAGAAAATTATCGCCGACGCCGGCGTCACCTCCCGCCGCAAGGCCGAGGAATTGATCCTTCAGGGCCGGGTGACCGTGAACGGTCAGGTGGTCACCCAACTTGGCTCGAAGGCCGATGCGGAACGCGACCACGTCCGGGTGGACGGCCGGCTGATTCAGCGCCCGTCGTCCCACGTGTATCTGCTGCTCCACAAGCCCGCAGGCTACGTCTCAACCGTCAGTGATCCGCAACGCCGGCCCACGGTCATCTCCCTTTTGCGCGGCGTCAAGGAGCGGGTTTATCCCGTGGGACGCTTGGATTACCATTCCTCGGGCTTGATTCTGGTTACCAATGACGGCGAGCTGGCCAATCTCATGATGTCTCGAGCTGCCGCAATTCCCAGGACATATCAGGTCAAGCTGGAGGGCCGGCCGGCTCCGAGCGACCTCGCGAAACTCGAGCGAGGAATTGTGCTGGACGGCCGCCACACGGCCCCCACTCGGATTCGGCTCCTTGCCGAGCGCAATAAGCCCTGGTATGAAATCACGCTCACCGAAGGCCGCTATCATCAGGTGCGCCGCATGTTTGAGCGCATTAGGCAGGCAGTGATAAAGTTGAAGCGCGTCCGGATCGCCTTCTTAACTGACGAGGGTTTGGCGCCGGGCCACTTCCGCCACCTGACAGCGGCAGAAGTGAGGCGGCTGAAAAACTGGAAGGGCGTCGATTGAGGGGGGCGTTGGTCGCTGTGGCGGCCGCACGGAGTCCGCCCCTGCGGAGGAACGACATGGCACAATTCTCCATTGAAGATATCCTTCCCCCGTGGTCCAAGCGCATTCGGCCTTATCCGCCCGGCAAGCCCATCGAAGAAGTCGAACGCGAACTGGGGCGCACCGCCATCAAGTTGGCCTCTAATGAGAATCCCCTGGGCCCATCGCCCAAAGCCCAGGAAGCCATCCGCAAGTACGTGGGCAATATCCATTTCTATCCGGACGGCGGCGGGTACTATCTGCGCAAGAAGCTGGCTGAAATCCACGGCCTGAGCATGGACCAAATCATCCTGGGAGCTGGATCGACAGACCTGATTGAGCTCGCGGCGAAGACTTTGTTGACCGCCGGTGACGAAGCGATTACTTCGGAATCAGCTTTTTACATGTACCGGTTGGCCATCGAAGACATGGGCGCCGCTCTGGTCCTGACGCCCATGCGTGACATGACGTTCGATTTGCCGGCCCTTGCCCATGCCGTCACTCAGCGGACGAAGGTCGTTTATCTCGGCAATCCCAACAACCCCACGGGCACCATGTTCACCGCCGCAGAACTCGACCGCTTCCTTGACGCCTTGCCATCCCGCGTGCTGGTGGTCCTGGATGAAGCCTATTACGAGTACGTGCAGCGGCCGGATTACTCTCACTCCCTGGACTATGTTCGGGCTGGCCGCAATATCCTTGTCTTGCGGACCTTTTCCAAGGTCCACGGCCTGGCCGGAATCCGGCTGGGGTACGGAATGGGACATCCCGAACTTATCGGGAGCCTCAACCGCATTCGTTCGCCGTTCAACGCCTCGAGCGTGGGACAGGTGGCGGGGATGGCGGCGCTCGACGACAAGGAGCACCTGGCCCGCTCCGTGGAATCTAATGCCCGCGAGATGAAATTTGTCACCGAAGAACTGACTCTGCTGGGCGTCCGCTACACGCCCTCGGTCGGGAATTTCCTGCTCATCGACACGGGCCGGGATTGCGAGGAGGATTTCGTGCGCCTGCTGCACGAGGGCGTCATCGTGCGACCGATGAAGATCTACGCCTTCCCGACGTCGCTGCGCGTCACCGTCGGGAGGCACGAGGAAAATGAGATGTTCCTGGATGCCTTGCGGCACGTGATGACGACGGCGGTGCGCGCCAGGTAGCGCGGGTTTTACCCCTGAACCTCGCGGCTGTTCCAAGCATCAAATGTGACGGGGAGTTCGGGATGCCAGACGCACTGATGACTCTCCTTGAGAAGTACAAGACCCTCGTGGTCGTCGGCTTGTCGTCCAAGCCCTCGCGGCCCAGCTACGGCGTGTCTGCCTATATGCTCTCTCAGGGCTACCGGATTGTTCCCGTCAACCCCCACGAGGAAAGTGTCCTGGGTCAGAAGGCTTACGGGGCACTCGATGAAGTCCCGGACCCTGTAGAGGTCGTGGTGGTTTTTCGGCGGTCGGAGGGCGTGCCCGAGGTCGTCGAAAGTGCCATCCGCAAGGGCGCCAAGGTCATCTGGATGCAGGAAGGCGTGACCCACGATGCGGCGGCCGCGCGTGCCCGCGCCGCTGGCCTCACGGTCATCCAGGACCGCTGCATCCTCAAAGAACACGCCAAGCGGTTTGTGACGGAAGGGATCTAATCCCGTCCTAGCGGGTATGGCTACAGGCAGACAATGCCGTCGTCGCGCGGCTGGTTCACAATCCAGAATTGTGAATTATGAATTGGGGACAGGCTAGCCCCGAGTGAGCCCCCGCGAAATAGCGGACCTAACTGCCGGGGCGTTTCTTCTTCCACTCCTCGATAGCTTTCATTTTCTCTTTCAGCCGCTTTTCAAACCCCTCCTCGGTGGGCCGGTAGTAGTGCCGGTCCTTGAGGTTGTCAGGGAGGCACTGCATATCGGTGAGGCGGTCGGGGGCGTGGTGGGCGTACTGGTAGCCTTTGCCGTAGCCCACGTTGGCCATCAGGCCGGTGACGGGATTGCGCAGGTGGAACGGCACAGGTTCGGCGAGCGATTTTTGCGCGTCGTTTTGGACTTCGCCGTAGCCGACATAGAGAGCGTTTGATTTGGGGGCAAGCGACAGGTACACCGCAGCTTCAGCCAGCGCCAGGTTGCCCTCGGGCATACCGACGAAGTGCGCGGCCTGCATCGCGTTGACGGCAACCCCCAGCGCATTTGGATCAGCCAAGCCAATATCCTCGGAAGCCATGCGGATGAGCCGGCGCGCAATGTAGAGCGGGTCCTCGCCTGCTTCCAGCATCCGGCCCAGCCAGTAGAGCGCGGCGTCGGGGTCTGAGTTGCGGACGGACTTGTGCAGCGCGGAGATCAGGTTGTAGTGCTCTTCGCCCGCCTTGTCGTAGAGGAGCATCTTGCGCTGGATGGCGTCTTCGATGATGGTCTCACTGACGACGCCCCGGCCCTCTTCGTCCCGCGGCGCGGCGGCGACGGCCATCTCCAGCGTGTTGTACGCGGCGCGAGCGTCACCGTTCGAGAAGACAGCAATCTGCCGCAACAACTCCTCCGGAATCACCACGCGCTCGCTGCCCAGGCCGCGCGGCTCATCCTTCAGCGCGCGCTGGAGGAGCGTCAGAATCTCGTCGGTCGAAAGCGCCGAGAGCATGTACACCTTGGCGCGCGACAGCAGCGCTGAGATGACCTCGAACGACGGGTTCTCGGTGGTCGCGCCGATCAGCACGATGTCGCCGCGCTCGACATAGGGCAGGAAAGCGTCCTGCTGCGCCTTGTTGAAGCGGTGGATCTCATCGATGAAGAGGATGGTCCGCCGGCCGTAGTGCCGCGCCTTCTCCGCCGCCGCCATCACGTCCTTGATTTCCTTGATCCCGACCAAGACGGCACTGAACCGGACGAAATCGCTCTTCGTCTTGCGGGCGATGATGACGGCGAGCGTGGTTTTCCCCGAGCCCGGCGGCCCCCACAGGATCATCGAATGCAGTTCGTCACGCTCGATCTGTTTGCGGAGGGGTTTCCCCGGACCGAGGATGTGAAGCTGGCCGACGAATTCTTCCAGGGTCTCGGGGCGCATGCGGTCGGCCAGCGGCGAGCGCGTGCCCGGCTCGCGGGCCGACACCTGGGGGGACGGTGGCTCAAAAAGGCTCATGGCTCAATACCTGAATTGACGTTGCCGCGCTGCTTCGTACAGGAAGATGCTGGCGGCAGCAGCGGCATTCACCGAATCCGTGCCCACACGGATCGGGATACTCAGCAGCAAGCTCGCCTCGCGCGAAATGTCGGGTGGCAATCCCGCAGCCTCTTGCCCGATCAGAATTGCCATCGGGCCGTGCAGGTCTGCCTGAGCGAGCGACGAGGGGCTGTGGCGGTCCGTGGCAACAATCTGGACTCCCGCCGCACGCAAACGTGCAAAGAGTGTGCTTGGCGCTTGGTTGCAGAACATGGGCAGGTGGAAGACGGTGCCTGCGGATGCCCGCACTGCCTTGGGATTGAACGGGCTGACCGTGTTCTCCAGCGTGATGAGCGCGGTCGCACCCAGTGCTTGCGCGCTGCGCATCATAGTTCCGAGATTACCGGGGTCCTGAAGCCCGCAAGCGACCAGCAACAGCGCGTCGCGCCGGGACAGAGCGCTTTCCAGGTTATCCGGGCGGAGTTCGATAAGCGCGGCAATCCCCTGCGGGCTCTGGGTTTGAGCTACTTGCCCGAACAACCGGTCGGAGACTTGGACCACTTCCGCTTCTCTGGGGAGCCGCCCCAGCAGGTCCCGGAATTTCTCAGCCGCGGTTCGTGAAACCAGCACGCTGTGGACCACAGCGCGCTCGGTGGCAGCAAGCGCTTCTTCCACGAGGAACGGCCCCTCCACCGCCAACCACCCTTCGCGTGTGACCCCTTCGTCCAGAGCGCGGCGAAAGACTTTCATTACAGAATTGCTGGCACTGATGATTTCTCGAGCGTGCCTCCCGGTCATCCGGACCCTCCTGAGGTGAGCTTAGCGCGCCGGTTTGACGGAGTCGAGTGCTTTCCGACCTCCACTCCTTGTCGGTGTGGTAGAATCCCGCCGGTTTTCATCCCGTTTTAGATCTCGACATTCCGGAGGGATGCATGAAAAGGCTGGGATTTCTTCTTGCCATTATGGGATGGTCCATGGGCGCGCTGGCTCAAGATTCAGGCAACCTGAGCGGCTTACTGCCGAGCCTTCCCGAGCCGCACGACTACGTCTTGAAACGCGTCTCGAGCTACGACCGCACGGGAGCCAACGCCGATTTCCGCCGCATCGCTCCGGGGGCGGCGCTCACCCTGCTCGACGAGACCGGCCCGGGCGTCATTACCCACATCTGGATCACCATCAACAGTCCGGAGCAGTTTCATCTGAAGAAGCTGATTCTGCGCATGTACTGGGACGACGAAGCGACCCCCAGCGTGGAGACGCCCATCGGTGACTTCTTCGGTCTCGGCCTGGGAGACTATTTCATGTACCAGTCGTTTCCTCTGGCGGTGGGCTCAACGAAGGCGTTGAACGCGTTCTTCCCCATGCCCTTCCAGAAAAGGGCCAAGGTCGAGGTCAGCAACGAGGGCAAGCTGGGCGTGGACAATTTCTATTTCAACATCGATTATCGGGCTTATCCGAAACCCTTGCCCGCCGACACGCTTTATTTCCACGCGCAGTATCGGCAGGCCACTCCGAATAAGGGCTGGACCAACAAGTGGCAGGTGAATTACGAGCCCCCGGTGGGGAACAAGACCAACCTCACGGGCCAGGACAACTACGTCTGGATGGAGGCGACCGGCCGCGGGCACTTTGTGGGTGTGACCCAATCCGTGTTGCAGAATCAGGACGGCTGGTGGGGCGAGGGCGACGACATGTTTTTCATCGATGGCGAGACCTTGCCTTCCATTAACGGAACGGGCTCGGAAGACTACTTCCTGGGCGCCTGGGATTTCGGTGAGCAGCCGTTCTCCTACGGGCTGTTTGGCGCGCCGGTGAAGGGCGAGGAGCGTGCCGGGGGACGCTCCTCGGTCTATCGCTTCCACCTCGATTCGCCCATCACGTTCACGAAGTCGCTGCGCGCAACGATCGAGCACGGGCACGCCAACCACAGGTCCGACAATTACTTCTCGGTGGCATATTGGTATCAGACCGAACCGCACGGCGCATTCCCACCACTGCCGTCGGCCGAAGAGCGCGTGCCACGAATCTGGCCCGTGGGTGGGCCGGGAAATGCGGGAAAGTAGTCAGTAGTGAGTTTTCGTTTGCCAGTTGCGTAATGTTCCGGAGTGAGGGAAAGGCCATGATTCATTTCAAATTTCGTTCATTGCTGCTCGCGGTGATTCTCTGTATCGCTCCCAGCGCACTCGCGCAGTCGCTGGGTGACTGGTTGGGCAGCCTCCCGCAGCCCAAGGACTACCGCCTGAAGCGCGTCTCGAGCTGGGACCAGAGCGGTGGCAACGCGGATAGCAAGCAGGTCAACCCCGGCCAGACCTTGACGGTTCTCGACGAAAAAGGCCCAGGCGTGATTTCCCACATCTGGGTCACCATCGCTTCGCCCGAGAATTTTCACCTGAAGAAGCTGGTGCTCCGCATGTATTGGGATGGCGAGGCTGAGCCCAGCGTGGAGGCGCCCATCGGAGACTTCTTTGGCCTGGGTAACGGCGACTACTTCCTCTTCCAGTCACTGCCACTGGCGGTCGGCTCGACGAAGGCGCTGAACAGCTTCTTCCCTATGCCCTTCAGCCGGTCGGCGCGCATCACCGTGACGAACGAGGGCCAGCGGAAGGTGGACGCCTTCTACTACAACATTGACGTGCGCATTTACAGCAAGCCCTTGCCCCCGGACACGTTCTATTTCCACGCGCAGTATCGCCAGTGCGCGCCGTGCGACGGCTGGACCAGCGACTGGAA
>Ga0187878_1003680_pt1 | contig 12433 bp, 9 predicted proteins | sample June2016WEW_17_1_FD_132979 | JGI IMG/M metagenome (GOLD analysis project Ga0187878, IMG submission 132979) | Peatland microbial communities from SPRUCE experiment site at the Marcell Experimental Forest, Minnesota, USA - June2016WEW_17_150 | ecosystem: Environmental > Terrestrial > Soil >...
CTTGTGCGCTGGCGTGCTCTTGTCCAGCCGACACCTTGCACCCTAGACGCCCAACCCCACCCAACTCGCGGCGGTCTTGCGGGGCGCCTACAGTCGAAGATACGAATCGGTGTAGATCACCTTGTTCAACAGGACCTGCACGGTCTTCCAGACTTCGACCTGTTCCCGGTCCGACATGTCGACACCCGTTGGTTCCAGTTCGCCTCCGGCCGCCACAGCGTCGAACAGCTTCAAGTACAGGCAGGCGAGTGCCACCGACTCATCCCGCCTTTCAATCCAGCGCAGAACTTCCATGAGTTTTTCGTCCAAGGGGTCAATGATGGCTCCGTCCAGCCCCGCGGCGAGCAGCATTACCATATAGGTCCGGTTCAGCAGGGAACGCATCGGCCCAGGCACCTGATTCGAAACGTTCGAAAGCCCAACCACCGTCATCGGCGGGGGATCAGCCACCATCTTCAGCATCCGCACGGCTTCGATCGCCTGCGGGACGTACTCCTGGCAACCCGACACGGTCAAGATGAGAGGATCCACGAGCAACCGATCCATGGGGATTCCAACCTCCTCCGCCCGAGGAAACAGTTTCTCCAGGGCAATGCTCACCCGGGCTTCCGCGTTGACCGGGATCCCGCTTTTCTCCATGCACAGCGCAATCAGCCGCGCCCCGTACTTTGCCGCTAGCGGCGGCACACTGGCTAGCCGCTCTTCCTCGGCCGAGGCAGAGTTCACAATGGAGTTCGATCCGACCTTTCGGAGTCCGACCTCGATTGCTGCGAGATTGGTGGTGTCAAATGAGATCGTCATCCCCCCTACGGCTTCTTGAACACAATCGACCAGCCACTCCATCACCTCCGGCCCCGCCTTCTTCTGCGGGCCCACGTTCAGATCCAACGCATCCGCACCTGCCGCCTTCTGTCTCCTGGCCAGATCAACAAAGTAAGCCCCATCTCTCTGAGCTAGTGCCTCCTTCACCCGAGGCGCAATGATGTGGATGTTCTCGCCGATCTTGATCATGGTTCCTCCCAGTGACTCTGCGCAGGGTCCATCTCGACTTTCCCCCCAACGGCGTCTGCTCGGACCATTCTCTCCGCCTCAAGCGAACAAACGGCCAGCCATTTCCGAGACGGCTCGAAAGGCCGGCGACTCGCCATCCAGCTCGAACAAAGGTCGCCCCGCCCCATCAAACTCAGTAACCAGCGGATCCTCCGGGATCTGACCCACTACCTCAGCCGGGATTCTCCGGAGGGCCTCGTCCAGGACCACGGGCAGCGGCCCGCGAATCCGATTCAAGACCAGCACCGTTCTCCCTACCTTGATCCCCAGCGACCTAGAGAGTGTAGCCATCGCCTCCGCCGTCCTCACCCCCCGCAGCGACGGGTCGGTGGCCAACAAGAGAACATCCACATCCTGCGTCGTCCTTCGGCTGAGGTGCTCCATGCCCGCCTCGTTATCAATCACGATATAGTCGTAAGCGTGACTCACCTTATCGAGGATCTGCCGCAGAAGATGGTTAACAGCGCAGTAACAGCCCACGCCCTCCGGTCGGCCCATCACGAGCAGATCCACTCGATCTCCTTCCTCGACCGCCATCCGTACCTCTCGGTCCAGAAAGTCCATCTTGGTGATTCCCTCCAGGCCGCCTGCGTTTGCCCGCTCCCCCAGCTCCTCGCGAATCTCGCCCAGGGTAGTGGGCAGCGGCAGCCCCAAGGCTTGATTCAAATTGCAGGCCGGGTCGGCATCAATCGCAAGCACCGCCCCCCCGCGATTCTCCAGAAGCCAGTGAATCGTCAGGGCGGCGATACTTGTCTTGCCTGTCCCACCCTTACCCGCTACCGCAACTGCAAAGCTCAATTCGCCACCTCCCACCCAAACCGGATCACTTCCGCAGGGCGGCCAGCTCCTCCCAGACGGGCGAGACGCTCGGGAATAAAGAGATATCCGTGTGCGGCAGGAAGAGCGCCGCCGTGAAGGCGTCGTAGAAGGTATTGTCGGCTGACAATTCCAGGTAGGTCATCTTCCCCGCCATCTCGCTCACCCGCGCGCGGGAGTCCCTGGAAAGTAGAGCCATGTAGGCCCCCTGAACCGCCGTGTTTCCCAGGAAGTTGAATCGCTCCCAGGGCAGATCCGGCAGCAATCCGATCTGCACGGCCTTTTCCACATTCAGATACTTTCCGAACGAACCGCCAATGAGCACTTTCTGCACATCACCAAGTTTCAGGCCTACGCTCCGGGCGAGCACACTGAACCCGGCGTAGATGGCGCCTTTGGCACGCATCAGGTTGTCCACATCGGTCTGGGTGAGCACGATATCCCGCCCCATGCCGGTGTCCTTTGCCCAGACCACAACATATTCCGCCCCGTGCTCACCCTCTCGGCAGCGATTAGTCCGTCCGTCCTGCACGAACTTGCCACCTCGGTCAATCACTCCCGTAATGAAGAGCTCTGCCAGGAGAGATAGCAAGGCTGAGCCGCACAATCCTCTGGGCTGACCCGCTCCCATCACGCGATAGGTCGGCTCCAAGCTGCGGGAATTGACCCACACCTCCTCAATCGCTCCCAGAGTGGCACGCATGCCACTAGCCACGCCCGCTCCTTCAAAGGCCGGCCCAGCCGAGCACGCGCAACTGACCATCCAATCTTTCGTTCCAAGAACCATTTCCCCATTGGTCCCTACATCGATAAAGAGGGTCAACTCTTGGCTGTCGCACATCCCCGAAGACACAACACCCGCCGTGATGTCCGCGCCGACGTAGGAAGCCACACCGGGAAGGCAGTCCACGCTCGCCATGGGATTCACATTCAGCCCGATCTGCCCCGCCTCCACGGGTTGCGGCCGGTTTACCACCGGGATGTAGGGTGCGAGGCGGATCGAGGCCGGAGGGATCCCGAGGAAAAGGTGGATCATCGTCGTATTCCCGACCACTGTGGCCCGGTAAATCTCCTCGGGGCTCACCTTCCGTCGCGTGCACATTCTATCGATGAGGGTGTTGATCGTCCCGCGCACGAGCTGGCCGAGTTCCGCCAGCCCGCCCACCTTCCCGGCGTAGATGATGCGGGAGATGACGTCCTCCCCTCGCGAGATCTGTCCGTTGTATTCCGCAGCTCGATCAATGGCCTCGCCTGTTTTCAGATCCACTAAGTAGGTCGTCACGGTAGTCGTGCCAATATCAATCGCGAGCCCAAAGGGCCGAATCGGCCCAGGCCGCACATCGACGACTCTCCACCACCCCCGCGGGGAATTCCAGGTATCCGTTTCAACAACAGCCTGCGCCTTCCAGCTTCCCGCCCGCAACGACTCTCCCATTTGCCGCAGGATCGCCAGCGGCAGGACGGGAGGAGGTACCTCTCTCGAAGCGCCCGATCGACCCAGGCGCCGGAGCATGTCGGGAGTGCTTGCGTCCAGCAGCGAGCGTAGGAGGCGGGTTTGGTCATCAACGTTGTCCCCCAGATCCGGAGCCTCCATGGCCAGGTCCAGTACCCGAATCGTCTGGTCAAACTCGGCCTGGTAAGCGAACGGCAGCTCCACCGGCCGCTCCACCCGATCCGTGACGAGCCTGCGTTCGACCTGCTCTTGGAGGGGGATGCGCACCGTAGCATCCCCTTCCACCACAGTCTGACACGCAAGGGCGTACCCCTCCTCAATGTCAGCGGCCGAAAGGCGGATCGTGGAGCGCCTTCGCACCGTCCCGTCAACGACCACCACCGCACAACGTCCGCACCGTCCCTGCCCACCGCAGGGCTGGTTCAGCTCCAGGCCCGCCGCCTCGATCGCCTCCACGAGCAGCGAGCCGGTCGGGACCTCGATTTTCTTGTTTTCCGGGAGCAGGGTCACCGTGTGCTCAGCCATGGCTGTTCCCATTCGCCCGCAGTCCGAGACGGCAGATCCTCGTGCAACCCTGGCTCGGGCTCGAACGCCTTCAACCGGGCTCAGGTCTCCTCGCGCCTAGCGGTAGGCCTCGCAAATCCACTCTTCAATTTCCGCCACCGAAGCCACCTCAAGACCGCGAAACCAATAGCGCAGTGGACGTTCCCCACAGGCGGCCTCTGCCACAAAGCGCATGACCCCCTCGATCCAGGCTTCCTGCGGACAGGCCAGAGTGCACGGCGCAGGCGGACGACAGTGAAGACAGGTCACTGCGGCCTGAACCACTGCCTCTTGCGGCGGGCTGAGGCGGTGCCCATCCATGGCATTCATCCGGGCTCCTCCCTCCTCTGCAGGGCCTCTTTCATCTCACTTCCACATGGCCTTCAGATAGCCGGGGATGTCCACCGCCTCCCGCGGCCCGACCATGATTTCCCAGCCCGGCAGGGACTCCTCAAGCTCTCCGGACAGTATGGCCACTTGGCCCGGGATGATCAGCTTGTGATGGGCAACCTTGTCTTGGACGCCAGTGGTCTTCATGGCCTTCGCAATCCGGTCGGCATCGAACTTGCCAGCCGCCCAGGCCGTGAGTACACTCATCCCCTCGGCATCGGCAACCACGAGCCAGCCGGGCCAGCCCGAGCCCTCCACTTCGTTCGAAACCGCGAAGTACGTGATCGAAAAGTTGGTCGTCACAAGCACCGGCGAATCGTCCTTCGGTCGGTTGATCTCGTACAAGCCGGGTTGAACCTGAATGGGCTTCTGAGGATCGGTGTAGATGTTTTGCCGCAACACCAGCAGGGGATAGAGACTCGGTGGGTCAAAGCGTTCCAAGACAACCAAGCTCCCGTACTTGGCGATGTGTTCGGCGGCCAAGATGGCTTCGTCCACCTTCCCATTGGCTGCCACCCCAGGGAAGGTGATCACCGGATATCCCAGGGGACGGAACATCTTCTTCAACGCCAGCCGACGGACCTTGGTCAGTTCGACCAGACTATCGCTGTATCCCTTCACGGCCGGAGCCAGAACGATATCTTCGACCCCGGCTTTGCTCACATTCTGCGTCAACTCCGCCAGCCCTTCCAGGGTCGGCGCCTCCACGGTTAGCGGCAGCTTGCTTGCCTTGGCCAGATCCACCATCGCCTGCCAGTTCTCGCCTGTAGCGCCGTGCAAGAGGGGTGTGGCCCCGCTGGCCGCCTTGACCCCTGCCGCCATGACCTGTGGGTCTCGCGACATCAGGATGAGCGGCTTCTTGCTCAAGGCGCAAACCGCACCAACCGCCGCGCCGAACGCACCCGCAGCATCCGAGCAGGCCTCGACGGCGAACCCATCCACCCCCAGAGGGATGCCGACATAATCCACCCGGTAGGCATCGGCCTCTCTCACCAGAGACTGGATGGCCTCCAGCCCTCCGCTGTCCCGCACGCGGATAAATAGCCCCGGGCGGTGGTAGAAGGTCTTCTCGTGTCGGAATAGGACGATCTCGTTGCCGACCTCGATCTTGGATCCTGCTCCCCCGACCACAACCAGACGAATGGGAGGCGCAGCGGCCGCCTCCAACTTGGTCTTCGCCTCCTCCGTGATATAGGGGCACTGCTTCACCTCCGCCTGCTTGGCGGCCAACTTCATGGCAAACGCGAGGCATGTTGGAAATCCGCATTCCTTGCAATTCGTTTGCGGCAGAAGCTTGTAGATTTCCAATCCGCTCAGTGGCATGTGCGCCTCCAAGAGCTATCTGCGTATGCTTCCTGTGGTCACTTCGTGGCCAACGCCTCGACCAAGGTCTTGACCCGCCGCAACGTCTCCGGATGCCGAACGACCGCAATGTCGGCACCTGCCAGGATCAGACTGGCCGCCGTCAGCGCCTCCCAATTCAGGGCGCGTGCCTTCCACTCCCCCCACGCCTTGGGCACACCCTCACCCACTTTGGCTTCTTTTGCCTTACAGGCTTCCTCACCCGGGGTGACAACCATGGGCTGCTGGGTCATCCCATCGCCTTGCAGCGCGGCAAGACGCAAACGCTCCATCACCGAATAGCCATACTCGATTCCATAGCCAAGCGCGCCGGTGGTGGGGTCCATGACAATCCGCTCCAGGGGCATCCCCATATCATGGATGAGAATTACCAATTGCTTGGCCAGGTTCACATCCATGGGAGTCTTGGACTGCACGAGATGATTGTTGGCCATCGCCGTGGCCACGATCGTCCGGTAGTTCTTGTCTTCGCACACCCCCAGGACCAGCCGCTCCCCCTTTCCCTCCTCCGCGACCGCGACCAGCAGTTCGTTGTCCAATTCCGCTTGGCCTGGACCGATCACCATCAACGGCAGCCCGGTCGCCTTGAGGACCTTGCGCAGCACAGCTCTGGCATTGTCGGGTGTGTTCGCTTGTCCGGCCGCGTTGGTTGCGCTCAAGACGAGCGAGATCAGATCGGCCCCCGCTTCCTCCGCCGCCCGCGCCCAATCCGCCGGATCCTGCATAGCCTCCCCCCAAGCCTCATAGAGCAGAGGCGACCAGTCCTCTGGTTTCTTCTCTCGGACTTCAATCGCCACGGCAGGCGAATGTGGCAACTCCCCGTCAAAAGAGAGCCCAGCCAGAGTTCCCTCGCCCCCCACGGTCACACTCCGGGAACGAGTGCCCCCCTCGGCCGAGGTCGCTCCCAATGTGACCTCGCGGACCTTCCCGGACCATTTTTCCTTCGGAACCTCAATGGTTACAGGCATTCCGCAATCTCCTTCCAGAGACTCGCCCTTGAGGCAGCCCCGCAGGCCGCAGCCCCTCGGCCCTACAGCAGTGAGGGCATGGTCAAGGCGGGATGGTTCTTCTCCTGGACGTATTTCACCAATCCCTCCACGTCCGTCGCAAAGCGCTCATCGCAGATCTTGTCCAGGAGCTCCGGATCCCCCTCGCGTTCGCATGTGGCCCGCAGCGGCTCGGCCATCTGCTCCTTGAGCACCGAGGACATCCACACAACCCGTTTGAACCCGCCATCCGCCGCCAGGAACTTCGGACTGAGGATATAGAATTTCCCGTGGCCCATGATCCCGGGCGTCTGCAGTCCGCCCCCAGCCATGCCCGCCAAAGTCGAGAAGGTCATACCCGCCGGTGTCATGCTGGTATCTTCCCGACTCACAATCATTACGCCGTTCGCCTCCGGGATGACCATGGCAATACACTCAAAGCACCCGCAGGCGGTCATGGGGTTCTCCATGATCGAGTAGACAGCGACCTCACCTACCTGCCCATGGCTGGCCGTCTGGACAAACTCGTTGACTCCTTGCCAGTACCCCTTGACCGGGTCGAGGGTCGCCCCTTTGCGGATGGGCTGGTTGGGGCCCGTTGGATTGATCTGGTTGGAGGCCTTGCAGTCGAGCCAGTTGTAGGCGCCACACAACCCCAGACGCTGCGGGGAGACAACGCAGACGTGGTTGGGCGCAAACGATTGGCAAAGGGTGCAGGAGAAGAACTCCTCCACGCTCTCGTCGGTCATGCTCCCCACGCGCTCGTTTCGCTCTTGATATGCGGCCCGGGCCTTGGCCAGCCAATCCTCGATCTCGGCCGCGTCGGTATAAATCGTCACCTGCACCTTGTCCACAAGCGCTCCAAAATCACTGTGGAAGCGGGCATGCAATATCTCACCGAAATGGCTCAGGTTGAACCCTTTCTCCGCGTCCGCCTTGCTAATCCGGATCCAGGCGATGTCGCGCTGCCCGATATGTTGAATTCCACTGGCCCCGTTGATGAAGTGGTGTATCTGTCGCTCGAGCACAGGCTCGAAGTCTTTCTGTAGCTTGCGACCAGCCACGGCCACCACAATGCCCATGTCCATCGCGGCACCTTCGGGCTGGTCCGCGAAATCTGGGCCCACCAAGCTGATCTTTCCGTCCTGAATCTCGTCGAGCCCGGCCATATGCAGATACTCGAACGCCCGTGAGTACTTCCCTCCGAACTCCACGCGCATGTCCGACTTGCGAACCACTTCCCCTTCGAACGCCGATCCATACGGGACGGGGATGGGCACTTCGTGGACCGTGACCTTGACCCCTCGCACTTCGATGCATTTTTGAACAAGCCGCTCGGCACGTTCCAGGTCATCCTTCCCCTCAATCTCATCGAAGGGCATCGAAACCACATGCTCGTACGTGGTCACACCGGTCGGAAGGATCTCCGGGATACGGGTGTCCGCCACGACCGGGAATCCGAAGTTGATGGCTCCCGCCGCCGTAGCGTACTTGATATCGTCCACCTCCCCCAGCGCCAGCACAAATGCGAAGACGCGGTCCTTGTTGTACAAGAGGATCTCGCGTGACTGCCCGCCCTTCAGGCCCCCGAAAGTGAGCGCCGAGCGCACCGCGAAGCCGAGCGCATAGATCGCACTGTAGGTGTCCAGGCCGAAGGGAACGGTGTAGGTGTCGTACCCGAGCTCCACCCCCTCTTCGGTGAGCTGCTGAATGATGCTCCTTCCGTTCACATTGCCCGAAAGGAAGCAAAGGATGTTCCGTCGCTGCAGTTCGCGAACGATCTTCACGGCGACTTCGTTCGACTTGGCACAGCCGACAATCGCGGCAAACCCAGGCATGCGCCCGTCGACCAACTGGATCCCCCAGGAGCGCAGTTGGATGTCATCGATCGGGCCATTCAAATGGCCGTTCGAACTTACTTTGGCCATTTCTGGGCTGGTGAAGGAAGTCCCTCCCGCTAGATGAAAGCCTTCCAGTCTCTGCGGCTCCTCTCCATACAGGAAGCGGATGGCCTCAATGCCCTCCTCCGCGAGAAGAGTCGCCATCCCCGAATCCAACGTTTCGCCCAGGTAGGGGAGCCAGTGCCGGTCTGCTGGCAACGGATGAAGCAGGACGCGCGCCTTCTCCACTATGGGTTTCAGGTCACCCAGCTTCTCCACGGTCCTCCCGGTCATGCCCAGGATCAGGGGCAAGTGATAGGCCGTATTCGGGAATGCCAGGCCGGCCTCCGCCCCTTTCTCCGCCAGGGCCTTCTCAAATCGCGTCGAGAACTCCTCCACGACTTGGTGGGCACCACGGATCGCACGAGTTGCGATATATCGGGACATCTCAATTCCTCCCGGGACTCTTTCGCCTTGTGAACACTGGATCCAATTAGCCCGCCTCGACTGCAACCGGTTTCCCCATCTTCTCGTAGAAGACGAGATCTCCGCTACGACCCCATCGACTGGCATCGTAGACCGGCAGGTTGAGCGCCACTCGCTTCGCGTCAATGTGCGCCATCGCGCGCTTGAACATTTCCTCGTCGCTCGTGACGAATTCCATCTTCCCGCCAAGCACGCGCTCCCACGTCTCGCTCATCAAGCGCGTCACCTCGGCGCTGGCTCCCACGGGGGAGTCAATCCCGAATAGCACGTACGCTCCCGAGGCCGCCGCGTAGGCCCCGATCGCCAGGGCCTTCTCACTCATCCACTCCGGGGCCAGGCCGACTGCAGGAATGTCCGAGATATCCTCCCCCAGTCCTCCCTCGGCAACCATTTGAGTCAGAACCGTGAGGATCCGCGAATTGTCCACACACGACCCGAGATGCAGCACCGGGGGCATTCCCGTTGCCTCGCACACCTCGCGCAAACCCGGCCCAGCCGCCTCCAGGGCCGCCTCCGGCAGCAGATAGCCGTACTTCCCCGCGGCCAGCGCCCCACACCCGGTCTGGACCACCAGGACGTCATTCTTCAGGAACTCCCGCACCAAGTACTCGTGCGACCGGTCCTGCGTTGTTCGCGGGTTGTTGCAGCCCACATCCGCGGCCACTCCCCGGATGCGTCCGGCCATGATGGCATCGTTAAGCGGGCGGAAAGAGGCGCGATACGAACCACCCAACATGTAGTTGATGTACTCCTGGGAGAATCCCGGAACGACATCCTCGCTGACGCCCGGAATGTGAACCTCCCCGCGGTTTGGGTAATTGTCGACCGCCATTTTGACGAGCTCACGAGCCTGGTCAAGAGCATGGTGCTCATCGAATTCGAGATGGATTCCCCCTTCGATCTCCACCTTCGGGGAGGTGGTCACAAATTTCGTATGGAAGTGGCTGGCTACCCCGGGCAACGCCTGCATAATGCACTGGACGTCCACGATCATGGCCTCCACTGCCCCCGTCAGGAGGGCCAACTCCTGGTGCAGGAAATTGCCGGCGGAGGGGATGCCCTGTCGCATGAGGGTCTCATTAGAGGTGCAGCAGATTCCTGCCAAGTTGATCCCCTGGGCCCCCTTGCTCCGCGCGTACTCCACCAGCTCTGGTTCCTGCACAGCTCGGACCAACATCTGCGAAAGGGTCGGCTCGTGCCCGTGAACGACAATATTGACTTCGTCCTTCCGGAGCACCCCCAGATTCACCCGTCCCAGCCTTGCCCGAGGGGTTCCGAAAAGAATATCCGAGAAATCTGTGGCCAACATCGATCCGCCCCAGCCGTCGGCCATCGCACATCGCAAGGCCCCCTTCAGGATATGTTCTGCCTTTTGGTCATCCCCCATGTGAGTCCGGTGCAAGACTTCCACGACCTCGCGATCCACGCCTCGTGGGACAATCCCGTAACGCTTCCAACGCTCCTGCTGCTTTTTCGGTGCCTGCCGAATGTAGATCAGCTCCCCTTCCTGCTGACCAAACATGCTCAGGCCGATCTGGGCCACGTCACGGCCAATTTCTTCTTTCGCCCGTCCCTCCACTTTCACGCCGTACTTGCGGGCCACCATCAGCAGCTTCTCCACATCGCGGATTTCATATCCCTGCGCCTTGCCTTCCGAAGCCGCCAGAAGTGTGAACGCCAGATCCCGGCCGTGATCTGAGTGGGCTGCCGCGCCGGCCGCTATGGACCGGGCCAGATTGCGGGCCGCGATCGTATCCACCGTGGCACCACAGATCCCCACTTGGCCTTCCTTGGTCAGCCGGCAGGGCCCCATGAAACAATTCTTGCAGCACAGCCCCGCCGCGGACCCGACCCCGATGGGGCAGGCCGCCATGCTGTCGGCACGATCAAATGCCGTTTCGATGCCCAGGGCCTCCGCCCGCGCAAGCATTTCTTGAGCCGCAGGGTCGCGGGAACGTTCGCTTGCGGTTCGCTTCTTCGGCATAACGCCTCCTCTGGAATCTGACCCAACCGAAGGTGGTTCCCCAACCCCGCGAAACCAACTGCTAGAGGGAGTCCACGAGGTTGGACGGTCGCAAGTAAGCTGGGGGGAGGATCGGTTCAATCCCCCGCTGAATCTCCTCACGCAATAAGTTCCCTGAGACGTGCATCAAGGTGTCCCGGTAGTCCTCATCGATATTCATGCTGGCTAAGCAAGGGTAGTGATGATGAAGCATGCCCGCCGCTTCCACCGCCTCCTCCATCCGAATCCCGCGCAATCCATCGTCCACGAAGCGCGCGCACCCGCACCCCGCGTCCCGCACTACTTGAATTGAACCCAGTCTGCCCTCGGAAGCGGAGATATGGAACTTCGGACGCCCAAAGTGCCGGGCAAACTCCCGGATCGCCGCATCGTCGTATTCCACCCGGACGGGGGCGCGGTTGTAGCCGTCCTCTTCCAGAGAGCAAAGCGGCCTGGGGAACACCACCGCCACACCCATCCCCCTCAACCAGCCCTCCAGCTGCCTCACCAACCCAGTTGGCAACGACTCATTTCGGTCAACTGGGACCACCGCCGCACGCACACGAGCCTTCGCCGCGAGCGAGGGCACCAACTGCGCAAACCCTGGCGTGTCCCCCAGAGCAACAAGAAGGTCCGAAGATGTAATTGGACTAGTTAGATATTCTTCGGGGTCATCAACAACTGGAGGCACAAACCCAGGAGCCGCCCAAGTGGAGACCCGCCACCCGGGCGGAGAATTTTTCGCGATGTTCTCGGCGATCCGCTGCCCCCACAATCCTTGGTAGGCAGCAAGCACGCCAAGACCCGAATCAACAATATTGGCTCCAGCAGGAGCCATCCTCTCCTCCGACTAAACCACCGATCCAAGTCCTGTAATTACGATAGTTTGGCTCGAAAACGCTGGTTAGTGGGGAAAGTCACGCTTTGCTTGCGCTACCCGTCACCCCGACGAGCCCGACTCCCTCATGGTCAAACGAAGGGTGCGACCCCGTTCACTTGAAGAACGACTGAGCGGAGCGACCGAATGTCACTCGCGCGGGACTTGGGGCGGCACTAGAATTCATTCAAGAAACTGAATGTCCTGAGAGATGGGGATGGAACCTTTCGCAGTCCAGATGGAATCCAATCTCCTGAAAGCCATTTCGCACCCGGCTCGTCTGCACATTCTGACGTTGCTCAAGGGTGAGGAAGCGTGTGTGTGCCACATCCAGGCTGTGGTCGGTCTTCGGCAGGCCGCCGTTTCCCAGCACCTTATGGAGCTGCGACGGTCTCACCTTATTGCCAGCCGGAGGGAGGGTTCGCGCATCTACTATCGTGTCGACGACCCTCATCTTTCCGCCATCCTCCAGGACCTGCAGGCCCTAGCCTTGGCGCAGGCCCGTAAGGGCAGGCTGCAGACCAAGTTGCGACTCAACCCGCGTCGGGGCCGCTGCAAATGCCCCAAGTGCACCAAACCCGGGGCTCA
>Ga0187878_1003683_pt1 | contig 12428 bp, 13 predicted proteins | sample June2016WEW_17_1_FD_132979 | JGI IMG/M metagenome (GOLD analysis project Ga0187878, IMG submission 132979) | Peatland microbial communities from SPRUCE experiment site at the Marcell Experimental Forest, Minnesota, USA - June2016WEW_17_150 | ecosystem: Environmental > Terrestrial > Soil >...
ATCCCCGAGTGGTCGCGATTGTTGGCGCGAATGATCTCGTTGTTGCGGACGGAGAGCGTCGTTTTGCACCCGTCGCCACAGTGATTGCAGACCGTGCCGGTATAGGTCAATTCCCAGGGGCGGGTCTTGTATCGATAAGTGCCGCTGGTGAGCGCGCCGACCGGGCAGATGTCAATGCACATGCCGCACTCTTCGCACTCGAGATGGTCGCCGCGATTAGGAATGATCTCGCTGTGGGCGCCGCGGAAGCCGATCCCGTACGCGTTCACGTCCATCCCTTCATCGCAGACGCGAATGCAGCGGTAGCAGAGAATGCAGCGCGGCCGGTCGTAGTACACGAGATTGGAGAATTTCTTCTCTTCCTCGTGCAATTTGGTTTCGAGGAAGCGCGTCTCGGCGGCGCCGTAACGGAAGACGGCATCCTGAAGCTCGCACTCGCCGCCCTTGTCGCAGACGGGGCAATCGAGCGGATGGTTGGTGAGCAGGAATTCCAGCATGGACTTGCGGGCGTTCGAGACCTCCGGCGTCTCGGTGTAGACCACCATGCCGTTGGTCACCACGGTCGTGCAGGCCGTCTGCAGCTTAGGCATTTTTTCGATGGACACCAAGCACATTCGGCAGGCGCCCTGCAGTGTCAGGCCGGGGTAATAACAGAATGACGGGATCTCGACGCCCACCAGCTTCGCGGCATCAATTAGCAGCGTGCCGGGCGGTACGCTGGCCGGTTTGCCGTCGATCGTCAGTTTGATCGGATCTGCCATTTTCAAATAGGTGCCAGAGGCTTGGTGTTGGGTTCCACCTTTGCTTGCCTAGTCAGTCGTTCCCGAGCCCCGAGTTCCGAGCCCCGAACCCCGCCCTCGTATCAGGCGACGCTCACGGTCCTCTTCTCAAACGGGCACGCGCCGAGTTTCAAGTGTTCCTCAAATTCATGCCGGAATTTCTTCAGAATGCTGATCGTCGGCATGGCGGCGGCGTCGCCGAGCGGGCAGAGCGTCTTGCCCAGGATGTTGTAGGACACATCGAGCGCCGTATCCACGTCTTCCGCCACCCCGCCGTTCCCGTGGAAGCGTTCCAGCAGCGCTTTCAGCCATGCCGTGCCTTCCCGGCAGGGAATGCACCAGCCGCAGGATTCGTGCGCGTAAAACTTCATGATACGCCAGGCTGTCTTGACCATGCAGGTATCTTCGTCCAGGATCACGACGCCGCCCGATCCGAGCATGGAGCCAATCTTGGCCAGCGAATCGAAATCCATGGGGACGTCAATCTCGTCGGCGGTCAGCACGGGGCACGATGAGCCGCCCGGGATCACGCACTTCAGCTTCTTGCCTTTCCAGACCCCTCCGCCGACTTCCTCGATCATCCTCCGCAAGGGGAAGCCGATGGGCAGTTCGTAGATTCCGGGACGCTCGATGTGCCCGCTCAGCGCAAACAATCGAGTGCCGCCGTTGTTGGGAGTTCCCAGCTTGGCGTACCACTCGCCGCCGTTCAGCATGATGTGGGGCACATTGCTCAGCGTCTCGACGTTGTTGATGATCGTCGGGCAGCCGTACAGGCCCACCACCGCAGGGAAGGGAGGCTTGACGCGAGGGTATCCGCGAAAGCCTTCCAGCGAATTCAGCAAAGCTGTTTCCTCGCCGCATTCATACGCTCCCGCGCCGGTGTGGGTGGCGAGGTCGAAATCGAAACCCGAGCCCAGGATATTCTTGCCCAGAAAACCGCCCGCGTAGGCCTCCGCGATAGCGCCGTCGAGAATATCCATCAAGTAGCGGTACTCGCCGCGAATGTAGATGTAGCCCTGGTGGGACTGGATGGCGTAGCCCGCTATGAGAATTCCTTCTATAAGCTGATGGGGGTCGTATTCAATGAGCACCCGGTCCTTGCACGTCCCCGGCTCGCTTTCGTCGGCGTTGCAGACCACGTATTTGGGCTTACTGGTCTGCTTCGGAACGAAGCTCCACTTCATGCCGGCGTTGAATCCGGCTCCGCCCCGCCCGCGCAACGCGGACTTCTTAACCTCATTGATGACTTCATCAGGCTTCACCCCGAGTGCCTTCCTGAGGCCTTCGTAGCCCTGATGCTGCAAATACACGTCGAGGCGATGGGAATTGGAAATCCCGAAACGCTGGGTGAGCACCTTCACTTCCAGCGGGCTGCCCTTCATCGGGTTGGAGTAGTCGGCCATGAATTCAGTCGAGAGTCGAGAGTCGACAGTCAAGAGTGGAAAATCCGCGTACAACGATCGACCGTTGAGGCTTCAGTCCTGCTATCCTTCACTGTCAACTCTCGACTGTTGACTGTTGACTCGCCGATCAAGCATCACTTGCCACTGTTCTTCAACTTATCGATCAGCGCGTCGATCTTCTCCGGCGTCAAGTTCTCGTAATAGTCGTAATTCACCTGCAAGGCCGGGGCGCCGCAGCATGCGCCCAGGCATTCGACTTCCTCGAGGGAAAAGACTCCGTCGGGCGTCGTCTGTTTGTGTCCGATGCCCAGCTTCTTCGAGCAGTGATGGAGGATTTCCTCTCCGCCGCGCAGCATGCAGGAGATGTTCGTGCAGACTTGGAAATTGTATTTGCCGATGGGCTGGCGATGGAGCATTGAGTAGTAGCCGATGTCTTCGACAACCTCGATGGGCCGGACACCCACGCGGCGGGCGACCTCTTCGATGGCCTCGTCCGAAACGTAGCCGATCTCGTCCTGCGCAAACATGAGCAGCGGGACGATGGCGGACCGCTTCACGGGATAGCGGGCGATGACGCGGCCGAATTTTTCTTTCAGTGCTTCGGAAAGCATGGACGGTCGAAAGCCACGAAAACTTAACGGTCGATTTCACCCAGCACGGTATCCATGCTGGCGATGCAGGCGACGACGTCGGCGAGCAGTCGCCCTTGGATAATCTTGAGCAGGGTTTGCAGATTCACGAAGGACGGCGCGCGAACGTGGCAGCGCCAGGGCTTCGGTGAGCCGTCGCTCACCATGTAAAACCCGATCTCACCGCGAGGCGATTCGATACACTGGTAAACCTCGCCCACCGGAGGATGGAAACCTTCCGTCACGATTTTGAAATGGTAGATGAGTGCCTCGATGGATGTCTTCATGCTTTCGCGATCGGGAAGCACGATGTGGGGCGCGTCGGCTTTGATGGGCCCCTCGGGCATGCCTTCCATCGCCTGGCGGACGATCTTCAGGGATTCCCGTATCTCGTCCATGCGGACGAGGTAACGGGCGTAAACGTCGCCTTCCGAGCGCGTCGGAATGCGAAAATCAAACTTGTCATAACTCGAATAGGGTTCGGCCTTGCGGAGGTCCCACTCCACGCCGCAGGCGCGCAACGACGGCCCGGAAAGGCTCAGCGCCAGCGCATCATCGGCGGTTATGGCGCCAACTCCCACTGTGCGCTTCAGCCAAATGGGGTTTTTGGTGAGAAGCCCTTCGTATTCTTCCAGGCGGGCCGGGAAGTCCTTCAAGAATTTCCCGACACGCTGCAGCCAGTTGAGCGGCGGCTCCAAGGCCAGCCCGCCCACGCGGAAGTAGCTGGTCATCATCCGCTGGCCGGAGACCATTTCGAAAATATCGAGGATCTCCTCGCGCTCGCGGAAGGTGTAAAGAAACGGCGACATCGCGCCCAGCTCCAGCGCGTGCGTTCCGAGCCACACGAGATGGCTCTGGATGCGGGTGAGTTCGGTGAGCAGGACGCGAACCCACTGCGCCTTGGGCGGTATTTCCAGGCCGAGCAGCTTCTCCACGGCGAGGCAAAATCCCAGGTTGTTGGAAAGCGGAGCCAGATAATCCATCCGGTCCGTAAGCGTGATGCCCTGGGAATAGGTCAGCGCTTCAAAACTTTTTTCGAACCCCGTATGGAGATAGCCGATGTCGAAGAGCCCTCGGACGACGGTTTCGCCATCCAGTTCCAGGACCAGGCGCAGCACTCCGTGTGTCGAGGGGTGCTGCGGCCCCATGCTGAGGATTACACGCTCTTCCTGGCCCGGGATTTTTTCCAGCGTGATCGCCATTTAGCGGTATCCCGTCGTCGGGTAGTCCTTCCTCAGGGGGTGGCCTTGCCAGTCCTCGGGCATCAGGATGCGTCGCAGAAACGGATGGCCTTCGAAATGAATTCCCATCAAATCAAATACCTCGCGCTCAAAGGCATTGGCGCCCGGCCAGATGGCGACCACCGAATCGATCTTGGGATTGTCGCCCGGCAACCTCACCGTGAGACGCAACCGCTGGTAAGGCGCGAGCGAAAGCAGGTGATAGACCACCTCGAAGCGGGGCTCCGACGGGTAGCGGTCGACGGAAGTCAGGTCGGAAAGGTACTTGAAATTGAGGCCAGGCTCGCCGTGCAGGAATTCGCAGACGCTGCGCAGACTTTCCCGGTGGATCACGAGAGTTACTTGGCCGCGAAACTCGCGCGTTTCCTCAACCGCCTGGGGGGCAAAGTCACGAAGCCGCTTCAGGAGAGGATGATCTTCAAGGTGAGCTGACATGATCGTAGGAAAGACGTCCCGCTCTAGCGGCTCCAGTCCAGAGCGCCTTTCTTCCAAACGTAAACGTAACCCGCGAAGAGGATAGCAATATAGATAAGCATCTCAACGAAGCCGAACCACTTCAAGCTCCTATAGACGACCGCCCAGGGGAACAGGAACGCCACTTCCACGTCAAAAAGGATGAACAGCATTCCGACCAGATAGAAGCTGATCGAAAACTTTTCGCGGGCATTCCCGACGGGGGGAATTCCGCATTCATAAGGGGCGTTTTTATCCCGCGAGGGCCGCCGGACGCCCACCCAGACCGACAGGCCCATCAGCGTGAGTGCGATCGCCGCCACCACCAGAAAATGCACCAACACTGGTAGGTAATCTTGAAACATATCAACAAGTTGCAAGCCGACCGGATTACTCTTAGCGTTTCAATATACGAAGGGCAAAAGAGGAGTGTCAAGTTTTTTCTTGCCAGTGGCGCGCGAAGCCGTTACCATTTTTCGCACGAAGGAATCAGCCCGCAGGGGGACGAGGCGGGGCGCGCTCATGGTGACAGGCTTCAATACCGATATCAAGCACAACGACGTGGTTTTTCATATCCAGACCGAGCCACGGAAAGAGGGGGGCATCGAGACGACGGTCTATATGCGCGGTGCTGTTATCCATTCTATGAAGACCTCGCAGCGGGAGTTCGTTCAGTCCCCGGAGTACACGGACGAGAAGTTTAGGCGGATACTGGAGGACCAGCACCGCCAGGTCATCGCACGCATTCGGGCGAATGAAATCCAGCCGCCCGCCCCCCCGCACCCAAGGCGTAGCGAAGAGTGAGGGTTGTGATTACCGTTCGGGTGAATGGCGAGCCTCGGGAGATTCCGGAAGGATCCACAGTGACCGAGATGCTGGACCGGCTGGCCTTCCGCTACGACCGGGTGGCGGTAGAGCGTAACCGGGAAATCGTGCCGCGAGATCAGTGGGCCGGGACCACACTGCAGGCGGGCGACAATATCGAGATCGTGCAATTCGTAGGCGGCGGGTAGAGGATGTTCCCTGATTCCTGCCCAGAGGCCGGGAGCAGGGTTCGCCATCCGATACCCGAGCAGAGAAAACTTTGAATCCCAACCTCCTGCAGTCGCCGGCGCTGGTGCTGGTCACGTTGCTGATCAAGCTGGGCGTGATCGCCTCCCTGGCGAGCATCACAGCCCGTTTCGAACGCTTCCGCCGCCTGCTCTTTATCGAACAGAGAAACCCCCGGCAGAAGCTGATTTTCGCAGCCTTCCTCGGCGTGCCTTTCATGCTGGGCGTCCTGGCGCGACTGCTGCTGCGCTACCAGAGCACCGACTTGAGCCTGGAAATGACCGTCGTGGCGGGACTGCTGGGTGGAACGATTGTGGGGTTGGTGGTGGGGATGATGGTCAGCCTGCCGGCGGTGCTGATCGGCCATGAAATTCTCGCGGCGCCACTGGCCGTCCTCTACGCGGTGGCGGCGGGGTCGGCGCGTTGGGTCTGCCCGGACAAGGAAGAGGTCTGGAAGTTTTCGCCATTTATTGACCTGAGCCTCTACCGCTCCATCAAGCGCCGTTTCAAGCATCCTGCCATGGACTGGCAGGTCCTTTTCTTCCTCATCTGCGCGATTCTCGAAATTGCGCGCATGACTTTCGGCGGCATGGCGCCCAGGCTGCTCTTCTATCTACACGGCCCCCAAGCTTGGACTAAGGCGCTGATCGTGCTCGGCACGGTGATCGGCGTCGGCTTACCGGTTCGGATCTGGAACAACACCCGCATCGAGCGCAAGCTGGAGGAGCAGGAGCGGCTGCTGATTCAGGCGCGTGTCGATGCCCTGATCAGCCAGATCAATCCGCACTTTCTGTTCAACACGCTGAACACGGTTTCTTCGCTGGTGCGGTTCGATCCCGATACGGCGCGCACCGTGGTCCTGAAGCTCTCCAACATTCTCCGCCGGCGTCTCAAGACTCAGGTCCACTTCCTACCGCTCAAGCAGGAAGTGGAGTTTATCGACGACTATCTCGACATTGAGGTTGTGCGCTTTGGGCGGGACAAACTGCAGATCCGCAAACAGATTGACCTGGACACGCTGGACTTGATCGTGCCCAGCATGGTCTTGCAGCCGCTGGTGGAGAATGCCATCCGCCACGGCATCGGCCCCAAGATCGAAGGGGGCACGATCACGCTACGCGCGCACCGGCGCAAGGGCCGTCTCTCAATCGAAGTTGAAGATGACGGGGTGGGCATCCCCGATGAACGGCGCGACGAAATCCTGGAGTCCGGTATCGGCCTCAAGAATGTCTACGAAAGAATGAAAGTTCTCTACAGCCGGGAGTTTTCCTTTCTGGTGGAGAGCACGCCGGGCAAAGGTACGATCGTCCGCCTCGAAATCCCCGAACTTTCGGGAATGGAAACCCCCGTTTCTGTCGAACCAGCCTCCGGCGAGCGTTAACGCGAAGCCGATTCTCACCTTTAACCGGGAGTGCGATCGCCCGGGTCCGCGTTAAGCGCTGCCTTCCACATTCCATCTGCAGGCCGCTGGAAGCTGTGCTAGGATGTTGAATTTGCAGCACCGCAGGCGCATCCATGCTCAACGGGGTGTGAGCGAGGCCCGGTTGGAGTTCCCCAACCCTTCATTCCAAAGGAGTGCGAGTTCACTATGGCGAAGACCATGCAAGGCAAGGGGAAGCGTCCTCCGCGTTCCATGAGCTTGATCGAGCCGCGCCTGCGCCAGATCTATCTGAGCTTCTACAAGGAGAGCTATTTCCACCCCAGCGCGCTGGACCTGAAGACCAAAGAGCTCATCGCTATTGGATGCTCTCTTATTGCGAAGTGCGAGGGGTGTACGGAAGGGCACATCAAAAAGGCGCTGGAGATCGGCTGCACCAAGGAAGAAATCAGCGACGCGATTGTGGTGGCCATAGGCATCGCCGCGGCGAGCATTCTGGACCAGTCCGACAGGGCCGCGATCAAGCTGGACGTACATCATTTCGAATGATTGTGCGGCAGACCCTGTCCGGACCGACGGCGCGCCGGCTCGAAACAATGGGCTTCCCTTACTGTCCTGAAATGGATTCCAGGAACCTGTCCAACTCTTGCTCAGGAGCACGGTAGTTGAACTACCGGGTCATTGCCAACCTGTTCTTCTTGTTGTTCCTGGGCGTTGCTGACAATCAGGCCATTGCCGCGTTGCTTCCGCCGTTGGTCAAATCCTTCGGGATCACCGTCGCCTCAGCGGGCTTGATGGTGACCGTTTACTCGCTGGCGGCGGCCCTGGCGGCGTTTGCGTCCGGATCGCTGTCCGATCATTTCGGCCGGCGCCGCTTCCTGGTGGTGGGGGCGCTGGTTTTCGCGTTGGCTTCCTGGCTGTCTTCGCGATGCCAAACCTTTCCGGAGATTCTCCTCGCTCGATCCCTCACCGGGCTGGCCGCCGGCACGATCTCGACCTGCTCGATTGCCTATGCGGGTGACTGGTTTGCCTATGCAGTTCGGGGCAGGGCGGTGAGTCTTATCTCCATGGCGTACTTTATGGCGCCCATTGTGGGCGTTCCCCTGGCGACGCAGATTGCCGACCGCTTTGGCTGGCGGCATGCTTTCCAATACTTTGCTCTCGCGGCGCTGCTGGTGGCGATGACCTCGTTCACTCTTCCGCGGGACGTTCTGAATCCCCAGCCTTCCCGGGAGCGGGTCCGGTCAACGGTGGCGGCCTTCCGGTCGTTTCTGGCGCGGCGTGATACTCTCGCCGCACTCGTGGTGGCGTTTCTGGTTTCCGCCGGGCTGGTGGGATTCATCACCTATATCGGGCAGTGGCTGAACACTCGATTCGATCTCCCCACGCGAACTGTGGGCTGGGTTTTTATGTTGAGTGGACTGGTGGCCGTGGGCAGCGCGCCGTTGGGCGGTTCTGCTTCCGATAAGTGGGGGAAGCGCCCCGTTTCTATCGCAGGCAACGTCCTGCTGGCAGTCGCGATTGTGGCGATACCTTTTCTCGACTGGGGCGTGGGGCTGCTGGTGGTGTTTGCGGCCACAAGCCTTGGGGCGGCTATCCGCCAGGGCCCGCTTACAGCGCTCATGACCGAGATGGTTCCGGCGGCCCAGCGCGGCTCCTTCATTGCTCTCCGCAATATCGCCTCGCAGCTGGGGATCGGCTCGGTGGCGATCGTGGGCGGCATTCTTTTCCAGCATTACGGGTACGCAGCCGTAACCAGCCTCTGTGCGGGGATGACGGCGCTGGTGGCGGTCTTGCTCGCCACGCATATTGACGAGCCTCAGGCAGCACGCCAGGAAAGGGAAGCGTGATCCTCGGCGAACGGTTTTCTGGGAGGTCACGGGCGCCAGGCCAGTCTCCCGATGGCCAAGGGCAGGTGAGCGGGGTCATGGCATCACGAGTCTGGAAAATCGCGAGGCGCGTCTTGATCGTTCTCGGTTTCCTGGTCGCTGGATTCTTTTTGGGTGTTGTTCCGTGGTTCTTCACGGAAATTGTCACTCACCGCCGGTTTCACTATCCCGACTCGAACGATGGGAAGTCCCCGGCCTCTTATGGTTTGAACGCCCGCTGGGTCGAATTCAAGTCCACCGATGGGATTGCGCTGAAGGGGTGGTACATTCCTGCGCCGGGTCCGGCGCGAGGCACGATCATCTACTGCCACGGGTTGAATCGCACGCGCATTGAGATGCTTCCCCGCGCTCAGTTCGGCGTGCGGCTGGGATACAACGCGCTGCTCTTCGATTTACGTCACCATGGGCAGGGCGAGGGAAACCTTACGACGCTGGGATATCAGGAAAGGTTCGACATCCTGGGCGCGGTACATTTTGCGCTGGCCGAGCAGAAGGCGGAGCGGCCGGTGATCGTTTGGGGCGTCTCGATGGGCGCGGCGGCGGCGCTCCTGGCGGCTGCGGAATCACCCGAGATCTCTGCCGTGATCTCCGACAGTTCCTTCCTCTCGCTTTCCGACACGGTCAAACACCATTTGAAGTTGTTTCTGCATCTGCCGGCCTTCCCCATCGCCTACGAAGTGATGTATTGGACGGCGTGGCGGGGGGGCTACCGGCCCGCCGATTTCGATCTGGAGAAAGCCGTGGAGCGAATCGGGGATCGTCCAATTCTGTTCGTGGGAGTGATGGGAGACCGGCGAATGCCACCGGCTGTCGCGGAGGAACTCTTCGCGCGCGACGCGAGCCCCGGCAAGAAGTTGGCGATTCTTCCCGGCAACCGCCACGGTGAAGGCTTCAACCAGGCGCGCGAGCAGTACGAGAAAGCCGTGACTGAGTTCCTGGCCGGAGTGAAGCCCTAGTGAGGGCTGCCGAAAGGCCGCCTTTCGCGTCGAATATCTCAGGCGGCGGTGGTATGATCGGCCCCATTTCAAGTGAGAATTCAAGGAGAGAACCAATGAAGATGCGATACCTGCTGTTGCTGGTGATGGTCGCCCTCGCTCTGCCGGGACGGGCCCAGCAGCCCAAGCGCGAAATCGTGGCCGAGGGGGGCAAGCCGGATGACCGCGCCTCAACTCGGGTTCTTTACTGGGATACCAAGCGCGATGGGTCCGCGGGGCAGTTGGCGATCGACTATGGCCGGCCGGTCTGGAAGAAGGATTACGAAGACCCCGCGAAGTTCGATGCGATGACGAAGGGTAAAGTGTGGCGAATGGGAAGCAACTTCTGGACCCTGCTCGATACTTCGCTGCCGCTGAAGATATCGGGCAAAGCGGTTCCCGCCGGGTACTATTTCGTGGCCCTGCGCCGTTCGGCGGATGGAGCGCAGTGGAGCCTGGCATTTATTGATCCCGCAAAAGTGCGGGCGACCCGACTCGATGGCTTCGAAATTCAGAAGGCCAAGGTCGAATTTGAGGCTCCCGTGAAGGTGGCGAAGGCTTCGACAATCACGGAGAAGCTGACGATTACGCTTTCTTATCCTGAAGACACTCCCACGAAAGTTGCCATGAAAGTGGCGTGGGGAAATCTCCTGGTTACCGCGCCGATTGAAGTGACCCTGGTCAAATGAAGAGCGCCTTTGCAGCTCTCATGAGGGGCGCGGGTCAGGCGCGAGGGGGGACATCAATCATGTCGCGGAAAGGTTCTTTCACCGCAAGGGTGCTGCCGCTGGTAATCTCTTGCGCTTTTCTCGGAACGCCCCACAACCGTACCCTGGGCGCCGCCGGCAGCAATCCGGAGAAGGCAGCGGGGAAGGAAATCAGCAAAGTCCGGTTGCTGGAGACCATCAAGGTGCTCTCCTCGGATGAGTTTGAAGGCCGCGCTCCGGCATCAAAGGGTGAGGAGAAGACTGTCGCTTTCCTCGATGATCAGGTCAGGCAGATCGGCCTTCGGCCGGGTAATCCCGATGGGACCTATTTGCAGAAGGTGCCGATGGTGGGGATTACCGCTGATCCGAGCATGAGCCTGGTTTTCAAGTCTGCCGAGTCGGGGCGCAAACTGGAACTCCGCAATGGCAACGACTTCGTGGCGGTGACAAAGCGCGAAATCCCCGAGGTATCGGTGAACGCCCCGGTGGTGTTTGTCGGCTACGGGGTGGTCGCGCCCGAGTATCAGTGGGATGACTACAAGGGAGTCGATGTCACGGGCAAGATTCTCGTCATGCTCATCAACGATCCGCCCGTCCCCGATCCGAATGATCCGTCGAAGCTGGACGACAAGGTGTTCAAGGGCCGCGCGATGACATACTACGGCCGCTGGACTTACAAGTACGAGATCGCGGCGGAAAAGAAGGCAGCGGGTTGCATCATCATCCACGAAACTGGCCCGGCCGGTTATCCCTGGGAAGTCTTGAGTGGGAGTAACGCGGGGGAGGAATTCGACCTGGTGCGGCCAGACAAAGGCCTGTCGCGCTCGGCGGTCGAGGCGTGGATGACACACGACAAGGCCAAGGCGCTCTTTGCCATGATGGGCAAAGATCTGGATGCGTTGAAGCAGAAAGCCCGGCGGCGCGACTTCCATCCCGTGGCGCTGGGCGCCAGCGCCTCGCTGACGATCCGCAACAAGCTCCGGATGATGGATTCTGCAAACGTGGCAGCCCGGCTGGACGGCGCTGATCCGAAACTGCGCGACCAGTATGTGATTTACAGCGCGCACTGGGATCACTTCGGCATCGGGCCTGCAGTGAACGGGGACAAGATCTACCACGGCGCATACGATAACGCCTCTGGGGTTGCAGGAGTGCTGGAGATGGCACGCGCCTTTGCCAAAGTGCAGCCGCCGCCCCGCCGGTCAATCCTTTTTCTGTTTGTGACCGCCGAGGAGCAGGGTCTGCTGGGCTCCGAGTACTATGCCGAGCACCCGCTGGTTCCGCTGCAGAAGACCCTGGCCGAAATCAACGTGGACGAGATGAACGTTCTGGGACGCACGCGCGATGTCACTCTCGTAGGAATGGGGATGACCACGCTGGATGACTACGTGAGAGCCGCGGCGGCGGAGCAGGGGAGAGTTGTGAAGCCCGATCCTGAGCCAGAAAAAGGTTTCTACTTCCGCTCCGATCACTTTAACTTTGCCAAGGAAGGCGTACCGGCCTTGGACCCCAATGACGGCGTCGATTTCGTTGGGAAACCGGAAGGCTGGGGGTTGACCATGCGACGCAAGTTCACCTCTGAGGATTATCACAAGCCCTCGGATAAGATTAAGGCCTATTGGGATTTGAGCGGCCTGGTCGAGGATGTGCAACTGTTCTTCGAAGTGGGTTACCGGGTCGCGAATGCCGAGGCGTACCCGGAATGGAAGCCGGGGAGCGAATTCAAGGCCCGGCGCGAAGCGATGCTCAAGGCTGCAACAGGTCTCAAGTGATGAGAACGGCTGGCCGCCCGAGCCAGGGCTGGCCGGGGATAGACAGGAATTCGTTACCTGCGGAGAGTCGCAGCTCGCAGACGTCCAACACCCAAGGATCAGATTTCGACTGGAGGTGGTTATGTCTTCCGATAGAGCAGCCCAAAATTCCTA
>Ga0187878_1003687_pt1 | contig 12414 bp, 18 predicted proteins | sample June2016WEW_17_1_FD_132979 | JGI IMG/M metagenome (GOLD analysis project Ga0187878, IMG submission 132979) | Peatland microbial communities from SPRUCE experiment site at the Marcell Experimental Forest, Minnesota, USA - June2016WEW_17_150 | ecosystem: Environmental > Terrestrial > Soil >...
ATAATTGTGGTGGCCAACGGGTGTACTGATGGGACTGAAGAATATGTCAAATCCTTAGGCCCAGCTTTTAAAATTATTTCTTTTCCTCAGGCTATAGGTTATCCAACCGCCATCAATGCCGGTCTGAAACTTGCCACTGGAGAATATATAGTTTTATTGAATAATGACACGGTAATATTAGATTCTCCCAAAGACGAATGGCTCAACATTTTGCAGGGGCCTTTTCTTCAGACCCCTGATTGTGGAGTGACAGGTCCAAGTGCTCTTTGGTCAGCACATCTTCAAGCCCATTTCTTAATATTTTTTTGTGCCATGATTTCTCGTAAGTGCTTTGAAGCCGTGGGTTTATTAGATACAATTTTTACCGTTGGGGGTGGAGAAGATATGAATTTCTGTTTCCAGGCCCTACAAAAAGGTTTCAAATTAATTCAAGTTCCTACAGATAAAGAAACGCAAACCATTAAAGATAGTGTAAACGGGGGCTTTGTTGCAGGAGCATTTCCTATCTGGCATCGTGGTGAAGTTACTGTTAAGGAAAATCCTGACTGGGAAACCATTTTTCATAAAAATGAACAACTATTAATAGATCGGTACGCATCAAGTATTCCGCGAGTAGCAGTTATCACCCCTCTTTATAATGACCGTGACAGGATTCTAGAGGCTATTAAATCCGTTAATGACCAAGAGTCCACAGGAATCAATATTATGCATTATATCTATTCAGACGCCGGTATAGATGACTCTTGCCAAATAGTTGATGAATATATTAAGAACCACTATGGGTCTCGTATAAAATTTTTTAAGGGCATAGAAAATAAAGGCCAGAGTTTTTCTCGAAACTTTTTAATAGAACAAGCCCTGGCAGATAATAGAAATTATATTGCCTTCCTCGATGCAGATGATAAATGGCTCCGGACAGACCATATTTCCAGCAGCCTTAAATTAATGCGAGAAAATATTAGTGATGTTATTTATGGCCGGCCGAGATGTTTCAATGATAAAGGTGAAGAAGGTCATCCCTTTGGAATGGCAATTCCAAAAATCTTCATAGGAAAACAATTGGAATATTTAAATTATATTTGGGTTTCGGGGGTGGTTTGTAAAGCAGAATGTTTTAAAAACAACCCATTTGACAGTACATTAGATGGGTTGGAAGATTGGGATATGTGGTATCGTTTGTTCAAACAAGGGTTTAAATTCAAACCCCGTGACACGCTAACATTCGCTTATTATGATAAATTTCAGGGTGAAGCTACAAAATCTGTAACTAAAATGGATTTAATTCGTGCCAAACATAAATTTGATTTAACTCAAACCCGCCTGAATGTTGCTTGCGGGCAGGATTATCAGCAAGGATACATAAATGCTGATTTATATGAATATACCGGAGATACTAAACTTACTCTTGATGCCTGTTTCGATGCCAGAGAAATTCCTTACGATGACAACACCGTTGATGAGATCAGAGCTCTGTATATAATTGAACATTTTACATTCCATGAAGTGGCAAAAGTTTTAGGGGAGTGGTATAGGGTACTAAAACCTGGAGGCAAACTTGTTTTAGAAACTCCCGATTTTTTGGAAAGCTGCCGGGCTTTTGTTAACGGGGATGAAGGATTTCGAGTTCATATATATGGACATTTCTTTTGTTTTCCTTGGATGCCAGGTCAGACTCATAAATTTCTCTTTACGGAAACCCAGCTTCGAACAAACCTGACTTGGGCAGGATTTAAGGATATTACTAGAATTAGTCCCATGTCCAATTATGTCACTTCAGATATAGTGAATTTATTTCTGGCAGTAGAAGCTTTTAAATGAAGAAACGATTTAAAAGGAATTGTCCGAAATGCAGAAAACCTATTTATTATGTCAAAGATATAAATAGGAGGAGGGCAAAGAAACGGAAAAGTTTATGTATAAGTTGTTCTCAAAAAGGAAAAATTATGAGCAAAGCAATGAGGAAAAAAATTTCAAAAAGTAGAAAAGGCAAAACATATGAAGAAATTTATGGAAAAAAGGAAGCATTAATACAAAAAAAGAAAAGAAGTATTCTTTCTAAGGGAAAAGTAGTATCAAAAGAACAAAAATTGAAACAAAGTCGTGTTATGAAAGGTAGAAAACCCTGGAATAAAGGCATACCATGCTCAGAGGAAACAAAAAGAAAAATAAGTGAATCAGAAAAAGGCAAAATTATACCTATTAGTTTGAGAAAAAGATGGAGCAAGAGTAAAAGGGGTAAAAATAATCCTTTGTATGGAAAACACAGGACTCCAGAAACACTAATAAAAATAAGCAGAGGGTATAGACTAGCTACAATAAAAAGATTACAAAGATATGCCAGAGAGGGCTATCAAGTTCATCCATCTTTTAATGAAGATGCCTGTAGATTAATAGATGCCTATGGAAATAAACATGGTTATAAATTTAAACATGCCATGAATGGGGGAGAGTATTTTATAAAGGACTTAGGTTATTGGGTTGATGGCTATGATAAAGAGAAAAATGTTGTTATTGAAGTAGATGAACCCTATCATTTTAAAAATGGTAAATTACGAGATAAGGATAAGAAACGACAAAAAGAAATAAAATCATTTTTAAAATGTAAATTCATAAGAAAAAAGTGCCCAAGGTTTTAATTCGGTGGAAAATTAATATTGGAATGCATAGAATGTGTCTCAGAAATCGATTGTAAAGTTCTAGGGGGCAGACCCAAAGAGTCTAGTTTAGAGAACTTGTATTTGGCAGTTGAGGCCATAAAATGATCAATAATTATATTGGAATAACTGAACGTGGAGACCCTTCCCTTGACCTAGGATGGATGCCGTGGGTCCAAGAGGGAAAACCGGCGATTCTTATTACAAAAAATCCTGGAAAATTATTAGCTATATTTTTAAAAAACCCTGCAGAATCCAAGCAATATAATATTATCATTCATGCAACGATAACAGGCATGGGTGGCTCTTTGATTGAACCAAATGTACCTCCACGGCAAGAATCTCTTATTGCCTATAAAAAATTAATTGATTTTTTTGTTCCGGAAAGAGTGGTACTTAGAATAGATCCTATAATCCCTACTGAAAGTGGAATTGAGCTTGCAAAGCATGTTATTGTGGAAAAGGATGACACACGGGTCCGAATTTCTTTTATAGATTTATACCCCCATGTGCAGAAACGATTTAAGGATCTCGGAATTATTCTACCCTGGAATACTTTCCATGCACCTTTAGATGTAAGAAAAACCGTTTGGGAAGAATTAGGAAGTCCGGAAATATGTGGAGAACCAGGATTTGAATGCACGGGTTGTGTATCTGAGCTAGACTGTAGAATTTTAAATGTGGATCCCCTCGATTTTAATAAAGGGCAAAGGAAATATTGTGCCTGCCTCGCCAATAAAAAAGAATTGCTGACCCAGAAGAAAAGATGTCCGAATTTATGCACATACTGCTACTGGACGTAAAGAAAAAGCTAAAATATGTTGATCCCTGCCCGTTCAAAAAAGGCATCCCACCTGTTTTAATACTCTTTAGATATAAATTACATAACTAAGAAGTTATTCTTGCAACTCTTTCCCATATTTATGTAAATTTATGCGTAGTGTATTATTGAATGAACAGTGCACAACTATTGTAATATCAGCACTTTACAGGGCTTCTGCTAAAGTAGTACACGATAAGTATCCGGAGGCTACTCCAGAGGAATTTCACTCTTATATCTTACAAGAATTTGACAGTTTCACGGTTAATGGGCAAAATTTCGAATATAGTTTTTCGAATAATGTCTTCGGAGGAATGCGATATTATTTCGTTTGTGAATCCTGCCATCATAGAGCCCATAAGCTTTTTCTTCCCCCGGAGACTTATAAAAATTATGTACATCGATATCGTTGTCGTTTTTGCCATAAACTAGTTAATAATTCGGTGGTAAAAGGGCATGACAAAGTTTATTTAAACGTTCTCCGCCCTCTTAAACGCCTGAGGCAGATAGAATCCCGTCTAGAGAAGGGGTATTTAACCAAAGATCTCACAACCAAGCTATTAGACGAATATGATGAAATAGATTCCAAAATGAAGGAATGTGTAGAATATAGATTATATTCTTTTAAGAAGAAACGCGGAATTAGAATAATAGGGGATAAGAAATAGTCTATTAATTAAGGAAAGTTATTTATAGATGATAACCAAAATAGCCATACGTCTCAGGCTACACCCTCCCAAACGCCGGACTCCTATGCAGCGTCTGCGGACAAGGCTCTATTATCGTAAAAATAGAGCTCGTATTCGCCTGCAACGTAGACGCTATCTTAGAATGCACAGGTCTATTCTCAAGCATAGAAAAATGATGCAACGCTATAAGCCCATATGGTTTAAGCGTCCTCCTAAACCTACCCAGCATAAGCTCAAGAAGCACTTCAAAGTCCGCATTCCCAAGCGGATTAAATAACTCTTTATTTTTCACTTTATTTTCTTCCTTTCCGGTTATATAATAGTATTTGTTAGGGGAATAAAAGAAATTCTTTTTAAAGGAGAATTTTTATGAATCTTTTATCCAAGTCTGTTCAAAACCGTCCGATCTGGTATCTTGATCCTGCAAAACTGAGACGGAAACAGCACTATTCCTGGGCTCATAAAGATATTAAATCTGTTTATGCTCTTCGAAATAGTGGTTCTTCTGTTAAAGAGATTGTAGATCGTATCGATCCTAATCTGAGAAAAGTTCAGATATATAATATTTTAAGAATAACTAAAAAGAATCTTTTTAACCGTTGTTTTCAATGTGGACACGAATTAACTGATACAGAAAAGGCGATTGATAAATCTAAATGGAAGCGTTGCCCGAAATGCCGAAAGAAGCATTCAGACTATAAAAAACATTACCGTTTAAAAATGCTAAAAAGAGGGCTTTGCGGGACTGGCTGTGGGCGTCCTGTAATTCCCGGAAAAACTTATTGTGTCACCTGTAATGCCTGGACGCAGCGTCAGCGATATATAAAAGGACTTTGTGGTACCTGTGGCAAAAATCCAATTGATTTTCAGCGTAGCATAGCCCTCTGTACCAAATGCCTAGATCAGAATCGACACTACAGTTTAAAATATCGTCGAGCCAGAAAAAAACAACAACAGGTGATAGCATAAAAAAAGAAAGGGCAAAAAATTTTATGACAGAACAAATTGGATTATCTTTGACTGAAGTTCAGGCTGTTTGTGATGAGGCCAAAGCTAAAAACTGCAAAGTGCTTCTTCACTGTGTCATAGAAGAAGATAACGATGCCGACCATGAACAGTGGGATCTTATCGGCCTGGCCACTGATTATCTCTGGCAAACTCCCGGCGACAAAAATTCTTCCTCCGGAGCAGGGTCAATAGGACGGGCTGGAGAAAAAGCTGCTATTTCGAGCAAAGATGTCTTCGCAGGTGTATACCTTGATATTATTGGTATGCATAACAGAGAAATAGGAGATGTTTTTTTGATTGATTCCGGGTCCTTTAAAAAAGGGGAATATATAAAGAGACCTGGAAGACAATCAATGGTTTATAAGGCTTCCAAAGAAGATTTGCTCCTTTATATGGATCACCCCTCCAAACCTGCCATCATTACTCAGATACTGGATGGAAGAATTAAAATTTTATAAAGGGGGAAAGGGAATAATAATGTACAAAAATGATTCTGAAAAAAATCCTGTAATGGAAAAATCTCACTGTTCCGGTTGTGAACAGAATTTTTATAATGGGAATAATGGTCTTGGGATTAAGGAATGCTGGAGTTTTAAAGACGCTAGATTAATTAAGCGTAAACAGGTGGGAATTAATGACACTCCTCCCTGGACTTGGAAACCAGAATTATTCCCTTCTTGTTACTGCAAAAAAGGCTATGTTTTTATAAACTGTGAAGACATAGATCGACAATATTAATCATTCTCTCTATATGGCTCTAAATATTAAATTTTGGAAAACTGTTTTAAAGCCCAAGGGTTTTACTCTTACCCGTTGCAAATATCTCGCAGATAATAGTCTCGAATTTTTGAATTCTTATCAGATAACTTACACTAAAAAAGATCCCTTCTATATATTTGAAAAAGAAGATTTTAGAATATGTTTATCAAAAAAATCAAAACAGGATAAAGATGGTGATTCCGGGCATGCTCTTTTTTTGATTTATAAAAATTACGTTCTTTCAGCTTTGGTTAATGATTGCAGAACTGTGAAAAACCAAAAAGAATTATTACAGAAATGTGCTGCCGAAACCAATCGTCATTTCAATAATTGGCTTTTAATATTTGGGGTACTAGACGCTATGGGTGATAGGACTTTATGGCCTCTTTGCATGGACATCAAATGGGCCCAACCCTTTATTGAACATGTTCTTAGGGATTAAAAAATGGAATCCTCACATTTGATTTTCTGGAAAAAATACTTGGGAAACCGGGGATTTCATCTAGTTCAGAAATTTTTCCCCTTTAATGTGTTGACGGCCAATAATACTTTTCCTTTAAAAAATATTCAATGGATATACAGTTTTGAAGAACTCCAGCCGTGGCAAAAAGATTTATTTTATATTTTTGAAAACAATAAGGATTTTAAAATTTGCATCTCGACAAAAACACCTGCATTCTGCCTGATATATAAGTGTTATGGATACCATCTGGATATAAGTCTTGGAGGGGACCATTGGGACACCTGGGAAGAAAACAATCCGCGGTTCCCCTTAAGACCAGATCCTATGGCCGCCGAGATGTTTAGGCTTATAGATGCTATGAATGACAAGACTTTATTACTTCTTTGCATGGATATAGACTGGGCCCAGCCTCTAATCGAGCATATTTTAAAAAACTAAAAAAATTACCCGCTTTAGTTTTTCTGCAATTTTCAGTATAATAATAAAGGAAATATGGACACCTATTATACTGTTTTGGGGGTCCCCGAAACAGCTACTGAAGAAGATATTAAAACTGCTTACAGGAAGATAGCCCTGAAGTATCATCCTGATAAGCATGCCGGCTTGGATGACTTATTCCGCAAGGCCACTGAGGCTTATGAGATACTACAGAATCCCCAAGCACGGAAACAATATGACTCGGAAATTATGCCGGCGGTGGCCACCCCTAAATCAGGGCTCCATCGTGTCAGAAAGGGCTCTGATATCCGGGCTTCTGTAGCTCTGACTGTTGAAGAGGTGGCCCAGGAAGTCACAAAAGATATACTTATTAAACGGCAGGTACATTGTGGGTCGTGCAAGGGGACTGGATCGTCCACAGGAAAAAATATTCTTTGCACCTCTTGCAATGGCACAGGAATCGACATGGTGTCTTCCGTTATGGGTCCTCAACGATTTTGCTCGGAATGTAAAGGATTCGGTACTCATCCGGAGAACAGTGATTGTCAGGTTTGTACAGGTACTGGTCTTTTGTTGGTGGAACATCTGGAGCATCTTAAAATTACTAGAAATTTTAACCCTGTTACAGTAATACCAGGGTCTGGAAATTGCCTACGGGGTGGCGGAATTCCTGGGGACCTTGTAATATCCCTAAACTTGGAAAAAACTCCCTCCCAGACTCTGCGAGTGGAGGGGAAGAATATCCGGGGGATTATCAGGATCAGCCCCGCCCAAGCTGTTCTCGGAGACACCCTGACCCTGAACGTGTTTGGAACCACAGAGAAAATAACAATCCCTGCCGGAACTCGACCCGGAGCAATAATAGAAAAAAAGGAAGCGGGCATAGCCAAAGGAAAAACCAAGGGTTCCCTAATACTTAAAGTGTATTTTAATATTCCCAAAAAATTGTCTGACACCGAGAAAGGTTTATATAAACAATTGCTGAAACTGCAAAAGGAGTGACAAAATGACTGAACAGGAAGGTATTGCTGTTGTAAAAGCTGTATTATTTGCTTTAGGCCATGAAGTATCAGATGAACAAATACAGGAAGAAATCCAAAAAGAGATACAAAAACATGTCAGCCCCGATACTCCCGGGCACAGAGTTGGCTGTAATTGTGAAATTTGTCAAACAGAACGTGAAGGTGATAATATTTGCTAAAAGGAAAGAAGAAACCATGAAAAAATTTCAATTGAAAACCAATAAACCCACCGTAGCCGAGATCAAGGAAGTGTCCAAATTAATGAAAAAGTTTGGCTTTAACAGACCTCTTATAAAAAAATTAAAACCTTCCACTGAAATTAACTTAAATATGGATGGGGAAGACACAAAGCCGGTATATAAAATTTGCACTACGAAAGAAATCACCGATAAAATAAATGAAATTATAGACCACCTGAATTATCATAGCAAGTGGGGATTATGAACGACTTAATAAAGGGTATGCAACTGACTTGGGAAATTAAAATGGCTCTGTTAACCTGCATAATAAGTTTTATTGTGGGGACTTTGATTATTCTAATGATAGGTCCCATCCCGCTGTATATAGGTCTATTATGCGGATTGGTGCTAGGAATAATTAATGGAGCAATAGTTTATTTACGGTGTAAAGATATAAGGAGAGTCAATTAAAATGCAGCAAAACCAAGAAACAAATTACGAAAAATTAAAGAAGGCTGCCAATGAGCAGGCCCGGGCAATTAATGAGCAGGCTAAAGTCATTGTGGAGCACACGAAAGTTTTGGAGGTTTCACAGCTCCGGGACAATCAGGTGAACCAGACTCTGGAACAATACAGAATGGACCTGTACCAGTCAGGGCTGAAGTTTGACCTGCTTTTAAAAATATTGCTGGAAAAGGGCATCTTTGTGAAAGATGAGTTTGATAAGCGCTGGCCTCTGTACCTGAAGAATGACGTGGGGGTCATGAGCTCGGACGGGAAGATTCAGGGGGAGTTGAAAGTCACGTTTTATGGGTAAAGAATATAATAAAAAATACTATTTAGAGCATAAATTAAAAATAATAGAACGAACAAAAAATTATTATTTAGGGCATAAAAATGATCCGAATTTTAGGCAAAAAAGACGAGAAAATGGTAAAAAGTTTTATCAGAGACATAAGCAGGACCCAACATATATTGAGAAAAAGAGAGAAGAAAGAAAACGCAGATATTTAAATAATAAAGATGTTGTTCAAATAAAACAAAAACAATATTATTTAAAAAATAGAGAAAAAATAATAAATCGTATCCGTGAGTATTATCGAACACATCCAGATAAGAACTATGAGCGTCACATCCGTCATCAGAAATACCATCAAAAAAATAAGGAAGCTATAAATGAACGAAACAAACTTTGGGCCTTAAATCATCCCGAAAAAATCCATAGAATTAAACAAAGATATAAACTGAATCATAAGGATCAAGTAAAAGCTGCTGGAATAAAATATAGACAAAGAACACGTAAAATTCGTAATGAAAGAAAAAAATTATGGAGACATAAAAATCCTGATAAAGTTAAAAATGAAAAATTAAAAAGAAATCACGGGATCACTTTAATAGATTTTAAAAAAATGCTACTTGATCAAAACAATAAATGTAAAATTTGTGACCACTTATTTACAGGTAAAGAGCCCTATATTCCATGTGTTGATCATGACCATAATAGTTTAAAAGTAAGAGGGTTATTATGTCGAAATTGTAATTCTGGGATTGGTGGTTTTAATGATGATCAAGAATTTTTAACACGAGCTTTAAATTGGGTTGAATAATGGCTAGCCAACATAAGTATGATACACACAAATATATGCTTAAAAAAGTATATGGAATTACAAAGGAGCAATTTAATAACTTTGCTGAAAAGCAGGACAATAAATGTGGGATTTGCTATAAAAATTTCACTAATAAAGTTCCTTTTAATCCGAATGTTGATCATGACCACACTAGCAATAAAATTCGAGGTTTATTGTGCGGAAAGTGTAATCGAGCATTAGGATTATTGCAGGATGATCCTATCATTATCAAAAGAGCAATCACTTATTTAAGAGGAGAATTATGAAAATTGTAGAAGTTATTAAAGACCTAAAACGACCCCCGAATTTATCTTTTAAAGCTGGAACGAAACTCGTCATGGCCGAGGATAGTGAGTCCCAGCTTCGGAGTCTGGCTCCAGACTGCTTCGGAATGTCCTATCCACTAGAAGCTAAATATCAAAAATACAGTGGTCAGGATCTAAATGGAAAGAAACTCTTTATTTGGCGGACCGGGGGCATAGGCGACATTTGTTATGCCTCGCCTCTCTTTTCTTATTTAAAGAAAAAATACCCTACCTGTCACCTTAGTATGGCCACTGGCTGCAAGGAACCTCTAGAAAACCTGCCAGAAATTGATGCTTTATATTCTATGCCTTTCGACGTAAGTCTATTAAATTCAAGCGACTATGTGATGCACTTCCAAGGAATTATAGAAAGCCAATCAGAGGCATCAAAAAGGACCCATGCCTCTGATATGTTTTTTAGCTACTTAGGAATTGACAGCCTTCAATTTTCTGCTGAAGATAAACGCCCCAGGCTGGTTTTTACAGACACAGAAAAACAATGGGTCGAGTCCGAGTTCCAGAAGCTGCAGGTGCAAAAGGATGACTATGTAGTTGGCATTCAGGTTGAGACTAGCTCTCCGGTACGCAACTGGCCGAAGGAGAAGATGGCGACCGTGGTTAATATTCTTGCCCGGGAACCGAAGGTGAAGGTTGTCCTGATAGGTTCCGCTGCCCAGGCAGTGGTGGGGAATTTTATAAAGGGTAATAATACCAACGTCTTTGTAGCTACGAGCTATACTGTCCGCCAATCCATCTGCCTGGCCACCAGGTACGACTTAATAGTGGCCCCTGACAGCTTCATGGTTCAGGTCGCAGGAGGGCTTGAGAAGCCTCTTATAGGGCTCTACGGACCCTTTCCGAGTGAGCTTCGTATGAAATACTTCAAGAATGCTATAGCCCTGGAACCTAAGGCAGTTTGCACCCCTTGTTTCACGCATGATTTCAGGGCCTGTATAAAAGGATTCCCGAGTCCCTGCTTTTCCCTGATTTCTCCCGAAGACGTGCTGCAGGCTATAGACTATCAAAAGAACAAGTTTTTCGGAGGTCATTTTGGATATATGACTCAGATCCTTCAACCCAGGAATTTTGCCGACATAGAGCGATATTTCCTCAGTGCCGATAAGGGTCTCTGTTTCTTCGGGGCTTATTACAAGCATTATAACATGATTCGTGTGGATGACAATAAATTCGTGGGTGCTGATATCACGGACTTTAATTACCCCTTTGAATGGGGTAAATACCCCTTTGTATTTTTCATTAATAATTTCGGTTTTCAAAACGGTGCAGTATTTAATAATTCCAAAAATTTCGTCCGTCCGGGAGGTTATTTTATTGCCTACCGGGAAAATTGTGTCGAGGGGATGTTTCAGGAATTGCTCAAAGGAATAGGGCAAGGGTTTACAATCCTATATTCAAAGTTTGACCCTGCCGCCCGGACAGGACTTGTGGTGGGGCAGAAAATATAAAAAAAGTTTTATGAAGCATAATCTGTCATTACTTGAATCTGACATTATCTATTGGATTGACACCGGCTCATCTATGGGATGTTTAGTTGAAAATGTTCAAATAGACAAAACTAACCAGACTCTTTCAGGCTCTCCTTTACCGAGAGAAGCCATTGAACAGGCAGTTCGCAGCCTTATCAAAAAAGGACTTATAAGAGTTTCTCCTGACAGAGACGGGAATACTCTGGACCCGGATTCAAGGGAATTTATAGATGACGGGTGGTTTTTTGAAATTAACTGGCGGCAACATCAAATTGTATTTAATCAACAAAAAAGTGTCTATAAATATAATGACTCAGAGGAAGATTCTGCCTCGTTTACAGCAACCTCTGTTATTGATCCTACTTCTACACAAGGAATTATTCAAGGAATAATGAAAGGATTCACTGAATTTTCGGGTAAAGAGCAGGATATTGACGACTATAAACCTAAACATATATTTTTAAAGAAAAAATAAATTTTTTTATGAGACGATCAAAAGATCTATGGTGTAAAATTGAATATGACCCAATAATTCATCCGAAGCGTGTTTTATTTCCGATGTTCACAATAACCAGTAATCCGACAATTCCGTTCGATGAAATAAAAGAGTGTCGATTTGATTTAATTCAGCGTGCACAAGATTTGGCGAGAGAAGAAATTCTAAAGCGCAGAAAAAAGAGAACGAGTTCTTCAGGAAAACATTACCCATTACAGAGAAAGGAAATTTAAAAATGAAACTATCCGACATAGTTATTTCAAAACAGAATGTGAGAGATTTAGAGGATACAGGAGAAGAATTTGAAAATCTGAAGACATCTATAAAAAAAGATTCTTTGATACAAAAAATAGTTCTTCGACCTTCCAAGGAAAAAGATAAATATGAAGTGGTGGCAGGAGGCCGGAGATTTAGAGCTCTTAAAGCTATACATCCCGAAACTTATGAACTTCAAGAAACAGAATAT
>Ga0187878_1003697_pt1 | contig 12374 bp, 11 predicted proteins | sample June2016WEW_17_1_FD_132979 | JGI IMG/M metagenome (GOLD analysis project Ga0187878, IMG submission 132979) | Peatland microbial communities from SPRUCE experiment site at the Marcell Experimental Forest, Minnesota, USA - June2016WEW_17_150 | ecosystem: Environmental > Terrestrial > Soil >...
ATTGTGGTTGGGCAATCATTGGATGACGACGGCAATCCTACCTTCGAAGGGCGCCGCGCCGGTCGCTTTGCCCAGGCTTTGATGACCCAGACAGCGTTACCGGTGGTGTTCTGGGATGAATCCCTGACCACGCAGGACGCTCGTAAGGCCCGTATTGCTATGGGTGTTTCGCGTAAAAACCGTCGGGGGCACCTGGACTCGTTGGCTGCCTCGGTGCTCCTCCAATCCTACCTGGATGCCTACCCTCAAAAATGAAATCCCGCCACTCCTGCCTTCCATGGATGCTCCTGCTGGTTAGCCTGGCTGCCCTCGGCCTGGTAGCTGTGGCTGTATTTGTTCCCCAGGTAGCCCGGCAGTCTTTTGGGGAACCCAGTCCCTCCCTTAATCCCTGGCAGCGCATCAGTTATGGGTTTCAACTGGTCTGGAATGCGGGCGATTTAACCCAACCGCGCGATCCAGCTGGAGCGCAACAATTGTTTACCATCCAGTCTGGCGAAAGTGTGGTCTCTATTTCAAACCGACTAGAGAAGGCTGGCTTAATCCACAGTGCTGGTACATTCCGCACTTACCTGCTCTGGACCGGGTTGGATACCGTCATCCAGACCGGTACTTACCGTCTCAATCCGGCGTTGACCGGGTTTAGCATTGCCCAGATGCTGAAATCCGCCACCCTTACCGAGGTAACTCTTACCGTCCTGCCGGGCTGGCGGATGGAAGAGATCGCCGCCACGTTGCCGACCTCCGGATTGGAGTTTTCCCCGCAGGAATTTCTTGCCGCGACGGCTGCGGCGGCTGCCTCAATCGACCTGGTCCCTGTTGGCGCCTCTGCGGAAGGGTTCCTCTACCCGGATTCGTATACCCTGCCGCGTATGACAACAGCCGCCCAGTTGGTTTCCACCCTTTTACAGGGTTTCAATTCACATATGCCGGCAGATATCCTCGCAGCTTATTCTCGCCGCGGGCTTTCCCTTTATCAAGCAGTGACCATGGCATCGATTGTCCAGCGGGAGGCGGTCGTGGATACCGAGATGCCGCTGATCGCCTCGGTCTTTTATAACCGGCTGGCAGCCGGCATGAATTTACAAACCGATCCCACGGTACAGTACGCCCTGGGATACAACAACGCCCAGGGTACCTGGTGGACTAATCCGCTCAGCCTGGACGATTTGAAATTCGATTCCCCCTACAATACATACCTTTATCCCGGCTTGCCCCCCGGACCTATCTCCAATCCCGGCCTGGCTGCGCTCGGAGCGGTGGCTTACCCAGCGCAGAGCAATTATTATTATTTCCAGGCAAAATGTGACGGTTCCGGCCTGCATAACTTTGCCGAAACCTTCACACAGCACCAGCAGAATTATTGTCCGTAGGTGTGATTTTGCGAAGCTTGCCAGGCAGGGGGTCAGGTGATGCTGGTATTGGAGAGGATATATTTCTCCAAATGGTCAATGGTCACTTTTTGCTCATCGATGAGTGCCCTGACCAGGTCGCCGATCGTTACAATTCCGATCAAGCGGCTTTTTTCCATGACTGGCAGGTGGCGCACATGTTTGGCCGACATTAATGCCAGCCCTTTTTCGACGGTATTATCCGGTTCGATGAAAATGGGCGGGGATGACATGATTTCACTGACCTGCATCTCCTTTGAGCTCTTCCCCAGCAGGATCACCTTGCGGGCATAATCCCGTTCTGAGAACACTCCCACCAGGGTTTTCCCGTCCACCACCAGCAATGCTCCCACGTCCTTTTCGGCCATCACCTTCAGGGCATCGAAAACACGCGTTGCGGGGGTGATCGTCCAGGTATTGCGTCCTTTTTTCTTTAGGATTTGACGAATTGTTTGCATGGCGCCTCCAAAATATTTTGACTGGTTAAAAATCGTTGTTCTGGATCACGGTATATCTCGTCTTGAAAATTCCGATATCTGTTACCATCTTTACGGAGCCGACCTGAATGAGTCCCACACTGCCAGCGCGGGCTTGGGCATTCGGTCTGAAGTGGTCAGACCGACGGAAGCGAACATTCGGAGTGTGTTGATATCGGTCCCCTGGCCTTTTTGGTTCATCAGGGATGCATAAGATGCCAGGTTGAAATCATTGATAAGCAGGTAGATCCAGAACGACAGCCGGCTGCCGATCTGGGAGTGGATGGCGTTCAGGCAGTCCACTTGCGACTGCTGGTCGCCATGGAAAGAGCCTACCGACGCCGAGGAGTATCCGCCTTCAGCGACTGCCAGCGGTTTCGATGTCCGGGTGAGCAGTGGAGTGTAATAGTTGGCTGGGATGTCGGCACCCGATGAGTAGATCACGAACAGATAGGAAGAGAGCGCCCAAAGGTCCAGGTTCGGCTCAAACTGCTCCACCTGCCCCCAATTCACCGCGTACGGCGCGCCTTGCGCCAGGGGCGGGATCAGGTTGTTAAGTTCCTCCCATTGGAATGTGACAAAGATCTGGGTTTCCGGCGCTTCAGCCTTGACCTGTGTGTACACTTCGTTGTAAAGGCTCAGGAAATTGGGAAAATCATCTGGGTGGGAGTCGTTGTAGGTATTGATCTCGGACGCCAGCCCGAGATATTTTGGATGGAATTCATGCACGATGCGCAGGGTGAAATTGCTGAAGGCAGCCCGGACCTTGGGGTTGGCGAAACTGGCTTCCCAACCCGCTGGCAGACCCTGAAAATCGCGGCGGTTTAACCCGTTGAGCGGGTCCACCACAAAGATGACTTCCAACCCGTTTTGGTGGGCCAGCAGGTACTGGTTGTGGATGTCGGTGATGGCTGCGCTTTCGACATCAACGCCGGCTGCAAAAGCTTCCCATGGGATATTCTGCTGGAGCAGGACCACATCACCGTGCTGTCCGATGGCTTTGTAAGTGTCGATGACGCTCTGAGTGGTCACTTCGGGTGGCGAGGGAAAGAAACCATAAACTGTCCGCCCCAGATCGAAGGGCGAGGTTTTCAGGGTGGGGATCACTGCAGGTGTACCCTGGGAAGAGGATCCCAATATAGGCGTTGCACACGCCGCGATAGCCAGGAAGATTGCCAGCACAGGAAGGGTGATTCGTTTCATGGAACCATCCTTCGATTTATGGAAGTTTTTCCCAAGATTTCACTGGAGAATGTCATATGGTTGGCAGGCTTTACTTAGGTCAGGGTGGCGGCGCGGCCATTGCTGTGGGCTATACCGTTTTTATTTTATCTATTATGTAGAATGCACCAATCCAGGCGCCCAAACCGAGCACACACAATACTATGCCCGGTACAATGATCCAAACCGATAGGGTGTGAAGGATGGAACGAAGCAATTCCAGTCCCACACTTGGGATGACAGTGGGAATGAAAGCTGGAATTCGTGGGGCAATGAACCAGGTCCAGGCAAAATTAAACACCGGGACGATTGAAATCCCCAACCCCAGGCTGATTGTTCCGCTGGCAAAAATTGGAAAGCCCCACCAGCGCATCCAGCTTTTGATACTCCGCACCGCGAAAAGTGTGACCAGTAGCAGGAATGTAAAAGGAATGAGCAGACTCAGTCGCATGACCTGTCTTATGGTGCGCAGCGTGGAAATTGGGTCTGAACCAAACGCGCCGTTCCCTGGAATGGACGCGTCGGGTGCAGGTGGCTTGACGATATATGCCTTATCCGGAATCTGGGGGACTAGCGTTTTCAATAATTCCGGCAGCAGCGCAGTTACAATGGGAAGAATACCTTCAGGGGACTTGCAAATCACCATGCCGCCGTTGCTCCTCCCCGCAATCAATTGGTATAAATCTTGCTCGCTGCATGATTGTTGTGAATTTAATACTTGCAGGAAAAGATTGGTGCCTGAGGGGCTCATCAGACTTTGCTTCAAGGAATCCAAGGGAATGGACACTGAATCTGCCTCGCCATTTAGATAGGCAAAACCCTGATCGAGGGCACTTTCGGTCATGGCTTTCAGGGTGTCTGGTGGCAAGAGAATCGTTAGGAGGGCTTGCCAGTCTGCCGCAGTCAGATTCTGCAAAAACGACGGCATTCCACTCCCGCTTGTTCCCGATGGAGGGTTGGCTGCCTGCCCGGGTAAAAATCGGTTCAGGCAGGGTTGTGCAAGTTGGAGTTCTGTCCCGGTTGGGCCGCGACTGCCGCTTCTAATCCCCTGGTAAGCGGCTGTTCCCAGGGCAGTCGTGAGACAGGCTTGTAGCGCGGGAGATGCGTTGTCAATGCTGCAAGCCAGTTGGTTTTGGGAGCACGAATCATTCAAAGCGCTGTTGGTGATCGCCGCGCCAACTATTTCGGGCAGACGTGCGTAGATATTTTGTTCCACCAGTACATTTTTATATACGCTGGCATTAAACATCTCCCCGTTTAAGGTGGTTAACAGGATTGCAAAAACGGTGCTAATTACGAATAAGGATGCAAATATCGCGGCGATAACCCTGGCAATTAAGGTTAAGAATTTACGCACGGTTTCCACCTTCCGGCCACATTATTAACCAGGCGTGTCTACCTTTATAACCCCTGACACAAAGGCGGGTTGTCTATCCGGGTACGTTCGTACTTTCGGGCTATTCCTTCCCGCCGGCAATTTCAACGTAATCCAGCGTAATGGTATTTTCAAGCGCCCCGCCCAGCAGGCTGATGAGTTCCGAGGAGCAGTCAGCTTTTTCTTCAGCGTCGCGCCGGCTCCATGTACGACTCTTGATTTCAAGGTAATAGCCCAGGTCTGGTGTCTCGACCTGGTCCAGGTTGATGAAAAACTCCTCGTTTTTGTAGCGTACCAGCCAGCGCAGGCGGTTCTTGTCAACGGCAATTTCACCTGCAGGTTTGAAATATTCCCGGTAGAAACGCAAGCTATTGGCTGCCGGCGCAAAATACCTGATACGGCTCAGAAGCACGTCATGGGCGAAGTCACCCTCACGGGAAGGGCCGATGAGGGTTAAACGACCGCGTACACCCGTGATCTGCTCCTTATCATCCACCATCTCATCTTCACGGTAACGTAATCTGCCCTGGTCCGGGTCGCTAAAGGTGAAATAAATATCGTGCTGATGGTAATGTTTTTTGACCAAGATTTCGACGGCGGTATTTTTAAGCGCTTGCAGCACAGGCGCCGGGTCTTTCAACTTCACTTTTACCTGGACTTCAAAAGATTCCTCTTCCGCGGACCCGCCCAGCGCCACCAGTTTCGAGAATACCGATTGCTCCCTCGCCATCAGGAAAATATCAATTTTTTGTGCATATTCCTGCGCGAAGAGCTTCAATGCTTTTTCGTCGAGGGTCAGGAGCTCGCGGTTGTGCATTAGCCATTTGCCATTGACCATTACGTCTGTCACATCCGTGCATTTCCCGGCATACACCAATTGGGCGTAGATGTTATCTGCGTCCCGGCGGAAGCGTGGCGAATTGTGCAAGCCGGAAATTTCCACAAGGATTAGGTCAGCCCGTTTACCTGCTTCAAGGGTCCCGGTGATGGATCCGAGGTGCAGCGCCCGCGCTCCCAGGCGCGTGGCCATCCTGAGGGCAGTCACCGCCGGGAGTGCAGTCGGGTCATTGCTGACCGTTTTCGCTACGAACGCAGCCAGTCGCACTTCTTCGAACATGTCCAGGTCGTTGTTTGAGGCGGGACCGTCTGTCCCAATGCCGACATCCAGGCCGAGGTTCAACATTTTTTGTACGGGGGCAAATCCGGATGCAAGCTTTAAATTGGAGGATGGATTGTGAGCCACGCCCGCCCCGGCATGCAGCAGGGTACGCATTTCCCCTTCATCAATGTGGGTGCAGTGGGCTGCCAGCACTTTGGCGTCGAATAATCCTTGTTTTTTGAGATATGGAACCACGGGCATTCCATTATCCCTGCGCATGTTTTCCACTTCCAGCGCGGTTTCGGAAATATGCGTATGCAGGGGCACATCGAACTCGGCAGCCAGGCTTGCTGTCGCCCGTAAAATTTCAGGGGTGCAGGTATAGTAGGCATGCGGGGAAACTGCTGGAGTGATAAGTGTGTGACCTTTCCAGCGTTCGATAAATCCTCGCGCCGCAGCCAGCGAATCTTCGAAGGAGACTGCATCCGGAGTGGGGAATTTGAGTACCGTCTGGCCGCAAACCGCACGTAAACCCGCCTCGGCAGTTGTCTCGGCTACTTTTTCCTCGAAGTAATACATATCGGCAAAACAGGTTACACCGGTACGGATGAGCTCGGCGCAAGCTAGCTGGGTTCCCAGGCGCACGAAATCAGGTGAGACGAACTCGCGCTCTACCGGCCAGATGTACCCCTGCAGCCAGACATCCAGTCGCAGGTCGTCTGCCAGGCCGCGCAAGAGGGTCATTGGAACGTGGGTGTGTGCATTGACCAATCCCGGCATCAAGACCCTGCCACCGCAGTCCACCTCGTGGTCGCCATGATAGGTTTTGTGGACTTCGGCTTCAGGGCCCACAGCTACGATCGAATCCCCGCTGACTGCTATCGCACCGGGTTCGTACTGGTGCATTTCGTCGTCCATTGTCAGGACGATGGCATTAAAGAGGAGAAGATCAGCAGATTTGGTCATTCGCACTCCTGTTTTCTGCTATTTTACTTGATAAAACCTTGTGGGTGCATGTTACGCCAATTGATGGAACTAGCGCTTCCAATTCAGGAAAGTTTCCAGGACTTTCAAATTCATATCGTAATCGGTGTGGGTATGATCGGTAAGTTCAATGTCCAACGCCGCGATGCCTCTTTCGTCCGCCCAATCGGTGAAGCCCCCGGTATAATCACATCCCACGTTGATGGGTGGGTAAGGATAAGTAGACACGGCCGCTATCGCTTTAGCCAACCGGATGGAATAGTCGTCGGGTGGTAGGCCGCCTGCAAAGATGCCCAGAGCTGCGCTGTGGTAGTTGATCAGGGCGTCAAAATGATGGCTCTGGATAAATGCTGCCAGAGCCTTCGTCTCTGGTTCGGACATTGGACCGGTCCCGCCGGTGACATCCGTATAGGTCCAGCAATTGTTCCGCGGCCAATCTTTTTGCCAGTTGGCATCCCAATTTCTGTTCAGATCCACATTATGGGCGTTGGCACGGCCGTTATAGTCGTGCGAGTGTGCTTCCCCGTCAGGGTTTAGATCGCGTAAAATGTAAAGGGTTATATTGGTCGGGACGATTTCGGGATGGCCCTTAAGAAATGTGATCAATAAATCAGCCAATTGGATGGTATTGAATTCACTGCCTCCGTGCATCCCGGCGACGATCAATCGTTCGGTCTGCCCGGTGCCAAAGCGATAGACTTCCAGCGGACGTTTCTGGACGGAATACCCGATGGTCATGGGACCCTCACTGTAGGGGATAGGCGTTAGCGTAGCAGTGGGGGTCATACTGGGGGTGAAGGTATCGGTGGGGATTGTTGTGATGGTTGGGGTACCAGTTGGCGATGGAGTATACGTGCTGGTGGCGGTCAGGGTCAGGGTGGGTGTCGATGTAGCAGTAATGGTTGGAGTGGGACTGACGAAGAATCCACGCACCACCGGGTTTGATGTGAGTAGCCAGGCGCCTATGAGGAGGAATCCAAAAACCAGGTTGAACACCCAGAACCCAGTAACGATCCTCCCAAGCGACTTTGTTGATGAGGCTGGCATTAGTCTTCCTCCAGTGCGATGCGACGCAGGATATCAAATGCTGTGTTGACTGCCCAGCGCCTGGCATTGCCTGGGTGCCCGCCGTACGTCAGAACATGCTCAACTTTTCCCCGGGGTGTGATCAAGAAAATGTGAATGTCTTGTTTTTCGTCTTCCTGGGAATAAGAGACACCCACCGCGCTGGACGCCTGGTACTCTTTGCGGGAGGCTTCCGTACCGTCTGCCAGCGTTTCGGTGGGGACCTCGGAAATCCTTCCGCCTCGATAGGCCGGGTGCCCGGTTTGGGTGAAACGCTTCAACAAGGCACCCTCCAGGTTGGCCTCGTAACAGGCCATTGTCCAGCCCCGCTTTGCGATGGCTTCGAGCGTAACGCTTTCCAGGGTATCTTCGTCTGTTCCGAAGATGTTTTCTCCCAACCTGGAGCGCAGGTCGGTTTCGACTGCAGCGATCATGCTTCCCGCCTCGGAATCAGATTCTCCTTTGGCAGCGATACGTATGTCCACCACACCGGAATGGGCGGTTAAGCCAACGGTCGGGTTGGTGAGTGTTTCCAGGTCGCCGATCTGATCGTCGATCACCCCTTCACCAAGACCACTGACGTGCAGGGACCGGATTTTAAGAACAGAGTGCAAGTCGTAGTGCTTTTGTAGATAGGGAATAATGGCGCCGGTCATGAGGGTATCCATCTCGCGTGGCACACCTGGCAGCGAAATGATTATTCTGTCCCTCAGCCCAGTTTCCTTTCCCGGTTGAAGGTGTGGGGGAACCCTTACAATAAATGCAGGGGCAGTTCCTACCGGATTTTCAATAATGATGGCGCTTTTAGGGACATACGCCTGGCGCTTTTGGTTTTCGGTGGGTGTCCGCCCGTAGCGGGCTATCCGGTCAGTGATTTGCTTCCATAGTTCTGGGTGAAATTCGAGCGGCATACCGACAGAATCAGCAACTGCCTGTCGGGTAGGATCGTCTACGGTTGGACCAAGACCGCCGGTGGTGATGACGATATCGGCTCTATACAATGCCCGCCGGACAGTCTCGGAAATACGTTCTGCGTTGTCGCCAATGGTTTGGGTCCGAAACAAGTCTATGCCCAGGCTGCGCAACACCCGCGCAAGAGCACGCGTGTTGGTGTCAGCGGTTTCGCCGAGCAGAAGTTCGGTTCCAATGGCGATTATCTCAGCGGTGGGCATGGTAGAATTATACAACAGGGTCGGTTTTTGCCGACCCTGTTGGCTGGCTTTTAGCGGGAAAGATTAAGCGCTGAAAGCAAGGCCTGGCGGGGGATGTATAAGGTACCGTCGGGTATCCGCACTGTCACTTTTTGGATGGCAGCCAGTACCTGGGTTGTCAGGGCATAGGCTGCCGCGGAATTAAGAACGGGGCCTATCAGCGGAATCCCGGCGTTTAAGAGGATCGGGCTGGCAGCGGCTACCTCTTCCCTGCAGGTTGGGCCGATGACAGCTGCCATGTTTGCATAGATGGCAAATTCGGTCGCAGCCGTCTGCGCGCTTCCGGCAGTGCAATCCGTCCCAAAGGTGATTAGCTGAATAGAATGGGTGAACAGGTTGTCCTTTTCTGTCAATGCTTTTTTAACATTTTCGAGCGAAGAGGTCCCTAGGGGTCTCTGGTCGCCACTGGTAGCAAGCAAGGCCCCGATAAGTACCTGGCCGTTGGAAGAAATTTTCAAACAGCCCAGCGGGTCGCTGCATTCATAAGGTGCCGCCTTACAGGAGGCCAGCATCATGCTGGCGACCAGCAGGACGGCAAGTATTCTGAGAGCAGGCAACAATATTGCGCGTGCTGCCGGTTCCGGCAGCGGGAACGCCGGATGGAATGGGGTTTTGTCAGGTATTCTCAGAAGCAGGTTCTTTGGTCTCATCTCCGCCCCTGGATCATCCCCTGGTGGGTTCATAACTCAGCATTGGAGATTTTCATTCTGGTCTGGTGGGACCGAAATGGATTGTAATTTAGTGAGGAAAGTTTTCTTGATACCACGTCCATGGGTTGACTTGGATGCCATTGACCCATAAATCCCAATGCACATGGGGACCTGTGACGCGCCCGGTGGCGCCGATCTTTCCAATCAATTCGCCCGCTGTGACGTGGTCGCCTACGGAAACATAGATTTCAGCCTGGTGGTAGAGCCCGCTGTAAACTCCCTCGCCGTGGTCAATGATGGTTGCATTCCCGCGCACGGTCTTTAGACCTGTAAACACCACAACGCCATCGGCTGGAGCGTAGACGTCGAGTGGGTGGGTTGCGGAACAGACCCCGAAATCAAGTCCGGAATGGAAAGATAACAGCGCTCCGCCATTATAAGTACGGCGGTTGCCATAACCTGATTTTATACAATACGGGTCGTCGGCAACAGGCAATTGGAACTTCCCCTGCCAGTATATTTGGGGCGTGACAGGTGTGACCAGAGACAGAAGCCACGCATCTTCCGGGTCGGTGACAGCCGGGTCGATCGTGGACGGATCAACACTTAGAGTTTCGGGCTTGTAGTTTCCGGAGGCAACCAGCACCATTTGCTCGAAGGACTGCACCGAGCCGTCAGAAAGGGTGACGTCGATCCGTAGCGGGTATAGGCCCGGATCTGTCATGGCATACACTCCTTGCAATGCCACCTCGGATCCATCTTCCTGGGGGAAGAAATGGAGGGGATGGTCCACCAGCAAGCCACTTAACGTGACCTGTTGGGATGCCGTCACTTTGACCTGGACAGTTTCCCCTTGGACGATCGGCAGCGGATCCACCACCGCGGAGGAGAGCACCGCCGGGATCCCGGACGGTTCGGCGCTGGATGTCCCGGAGGGAAGATAGAGCAAATCACCCGGTAAAGCGTCCTGTGGTTCAGAAAGACCGTTCAGTTGGGAGATCGTCCAGGGGTCGGTGTTTTGCCGGACAGACATCTCCAGGATGGTTTCACCTTTGGCAAGCGCAGATCGCGCTGTCAATGCTGGCTGTTGATCCTGTTGCAGGAGGACGAGGTTATAGCCCGCGTATAGTTCTTCAGGGCTGACGATGTGATTGAGTTTAATGAGCAGCGCCGGGTCGACACGGTATTGGCGGCTCAGGCTGCGCAGACTTTCCCCGAATGGTACCGGTTGCGTAATCAGCGTGCCGCTCATCCCGGTTAGGCCGGGAATGATAAGCTGGTCGCCGGGAAAAATGTTCTGGCTGGTTAAGTTATTGACGGCCAGGATGTCGGTCACACTGACATTGAAGCGAATGGCTATCCCCCAGAGTGTATCGCCCGCCTGGACGATATAAACCGGTCCGTTGGGGGGAGTGGCTGTTTGGGCATAAACAGGAGTTGTTGAAAATAGGATAACGAGGACTGCCAGGCAGGCGACAATTCGTTTACGCATTTTGGAACTCAATGTGGTCGCCGATTTTGAATTCGCCTAGCCGGCTCGGGTGGATCTCCAGGATATACCTGGCAGGCTGCCGTGGGGCGTAGGCGGGCCGCCAGGCGCGCGCCATGACCGTGTCCACCACCACCTTTTCGGAATTGATCCAAATAACAGCCAGGTCCATAAAAACGAACAGCATGTGGATGGCCGTGTCAAGCCGGCTCTCGCGCCCTTCGACGAGCATCAGGCCTTGCTCTGTTGCCAGGCTGGACCGGAACATAAGGCCGCGCAAGCGACATAGGAAACTGTCACAATAAATGGCATGTAACGGAGTGGGAAGCGGTTGATTGATGTTTTCGATGAGGATTGTATTCATAAAATTACGAAAACGGGGCGTCATTTGCGCCCCGTCCAGATTGGATTTGCTCAGGCGATTTGTTTTCGTCCAAGCACGGTATCAACACTGGCTAATAATTCCTGCGGGCTGAATGGCTTGGCAATGTAATCGTCCACTTTGGCAATGTGCAGGCCAAGCACCTTGTCTATGCTCTGAGCTTTGGCGGTGACCACGATGACCGGGATATCCCTGGTGGTCTCGTCTGCTTTCATTTGTTGGTAGACTTCCCATCCGTCCATTTCAGGCATCATCAAGTCGAGCAGGACCAGGTCGGGATGATTTTTGCGGATCATTTCAAGACCCTCTTTCCCACCATTGGCGCCAAGTATTTCAAACCCCCGTCGGCTGAGGATCAGACGGATCAGGTCTATCATTTCTTGTTCATCTTCGATGCAGAGGATAACCTTTGTATTAATTTCGGTCATATTATGCCACCTGGTTGAGTTAAGTTTACCACAAATAAATCCTTCTCATCTTTTTATCTCCTTGGCGTCTCTCAGGGCCAAGCGAATGGGTGAGTGAGGTCCCGAACAGTCGGGGATAGTTGTTCTCTGGTCGTTCAATTCGAGAATTATTACCGCAAGCCCAGGTATATTTGGTTATTATTCATTCGCTGAGGATATATTCCGGATAAAATGATTAATTTATTAGAACTTTATATAACATATTCATCGAATCTGGCTGAGACGTACATAGGTTGGTATAATCTAATCGCACGGACAGGAGGTCCATGTGAATTCACGCAATCAGTCTTATATTATATATCTCCTGCTTTTTATAGCAATCGTTGCGATGGTCTATTTTAACGTCCGTCAGCAGCCAACTACCACTGGGCCGTTGACCATCAGCCAGGTTGCTCAGCAGATTCAGGCAGGCACGATCACACGCATTGTTGTCAATGATGACAGCAGTTTGAATGTGATTTCTTCCAGTCCCAGTGGGCCGGTCGAACAAACAGCCCACAAAGAGCCTGAGACTACCCTCGTCTCTCAATTACTGGCGTTTGGTGTAACCCCCTCTCAATTGGCAAA
>Ga0187878_1003701_pt1 | contig 12373 bp, 12 predicted proteins | sample June2016WEW_17_1_FD_132979 | JGI IMG/M metagenome (GOLD analysis project Ga0187878, IMG submission 132979) | Peatland microbial communities from SPRUCE experiment site at the Marcell Experimental Forest, Minnesota, USA - June2016WEW_17_150 | ecosystem: Environmental > Terrestrial > Soil >...
ACCCCGCAGCATCGCAAGGTGCTGCGGGGTTTGCTTTTGGAAGGGAGCTATCAGGCTCGTTCCTGCTTGCGCACGACCTGGTCACCAGGGACCAGGACCTGTAGCCTGCCCTTGCGCGGTTGTGGTAGCATATTGAGGCATTAGCAGCCAACAATGAGCGGCCTTGCGGGCAGGTCACGGGGGGCTGCAGACCTACCAGAAAGGAACGATCTCATGTCGGGCCATTCCAAATGGGCAACGATTAAGCACAAGAAGGGCGCCGCGGACGCTCGTCGCGGCGCGATTTTCACCAAGTACATCAAGGAAATCACCGTCGCCGCGCGCATCGGCGGAGGCGACGTGGATTCGAACCCGCGCTTGCGCACTGCGGTCACCGCCGCCAAGGCCGAGAACATGCCGGCGGACAACATCAAGCGCGCCATCCAGAAGGGCACGGGCGAGCTTCCCGGCGCAACCTACGAAGAGGCGATGTTTGAAGGTTACGGGCCGGGCGGCGTGGCCATCATTCTGGAATTGGCGACGGACAACCGCAACCGGACGGTCTCTGAAATCCGTCACGTTTTTTCCAAGAATGGCGGCAACCTGGGTGAGCACGGCTGCGTGGCCTGGATGTTCAGCAAGAAAGGCTACATCGTGATCCCCAAGGAGAATGTGGACGAGGACGCGCTGCTGACACTCGCCACGGACGCCGGGGCCGAGGACATGCGCGACGACGGCAGCCATTGGGAAGTCATCACCCCGCCCGAGGTCTTCCATCAGGTCGCCGACAAGTTGAAAGGTGCGGGGATTAATCCTGTCTCCGCCGAGGTGGCGATGGTGCCGCAATCGAACATCAAACTCACCGGCAAGGCGGCACAGCAGATGGTGCGTTTGATGGAAGAACTGGAAGATCACGAGGATGTCCAGCACGTGCACGCCAATTTCGAGATCGAGGAAGCCGAACTGCACGCGCTGGCCAAAGCGGGCTAGGAGCGGTGCCAGGCCGCTCCGAATCAACGGGATGTGATTTCTCAGGAGGTGTCCAGGGCCGCCCGACGCTCCTCGAAGCGCAGTGCTGCCGCGCATGCATATACAGGGCGGCTCAGCGCTTCGAACTGCATCCAACGGTCTGGGGGCCTCTCGCGCCTGCGAAGCAGGGTCGTGGGAAGGCCCGCCGCTCATGATGATGGGTAGTCCTCGCTGCACAAGATTCAAACTGCTGGTTCTTTCCGTTGTCGTATTCGCCTCGACCTTGCTTGCGTCACTCGGCATCGCGAGTGACCAGCCGTCCATCGCACCGGCACGGCTGACTTACACCAAGCTGCTTAAAGGCAGCACGCCCGAATACCTTGCGGTCACGGTCGCCACCAACGGCGAGGCTACTTTTGAGGGCCGCAAGGCTGATGATCCCTCCGCCCCTCAATCTTTCCGCCTTTCAGAGAGCACCACGCGACGGGTCTTCCAGCTTGCCGAGGCGCTGGGCTACTTTCAATCCGTCGACCTGGAGAGTCATCGCAAGGTCGCCAATCTGGGCCTAAAGACCTTCATCTACGAAGCGGATGGAAAAAGGAACCAGGCTCAGTTCAACTACACTCTGCTGCGGGACGCGCAAGATCTGGCCGACCTCTTCGAGCGCGTGGCAAGCGTCGAGCTGTACATCCTTACTCTCGAACACGCGATCAAGTATGACCACTTGAGCCTACCCGACACGCTCCGCCAAATTCAGATTGACCTCGGAAAGCGCGACCTTGCCGACCCGGAACTGATGGCCCCGACGCTCGAGAAGATCGCCTCCAACCCCCGCTTTCTGCACCTGGCGCAATCGCGCGCCCAGCAGATTCTTCAGCGCCTACAGAACCATGATTGAAGAGTGCTCACCACTTCCTGAGCCGCATGCTGAAACGGATGGACATGTCGTCCCGAACTTGCACCATCCCGTCGATTGCTCCTGCTCTCCGCGTCGGCCCAGTCCGCCACGCTGTGCGAGACAGTCTCTGCTGGGGCAGCTAACATAGTCATAATGAAACAGTTGAGGATCAACTCTGACAGATTGCCCCACTCCTGCGAAGTTGGCCGGATCGGCTTCGAAATTGCAATGGATGTTCGTGGTGGCTGAGGAGTCCGCCCCTTCCAGCCCTGGTTAGTTTGCCTCTGCAACCTCCGGGCTGGTTGTACCGTCTACCTAGGTGTAGGATGGTGAGGTCACCAGCCCCGAACGCTTGGTAAGGAGGTCCGCCATGAACACGACGGTTCGCCTCGCAAGGTGGGGAGCCGGGCTCCTCGTGTTAGCGGCAATTGCGACCCCTGCGGCGTGGGCGCAGGAACTCTCCCACGTTCGCATCGTCCGCCTGAGTTTCACCGAGGGAACAGTCACCGTGCAGCGGCCCGACGTGGACGAGTGGGCGACGGCGCCGGTCAACACGCCCATCCAGGAGGGTTTCATGGTGGCCACGGCGGAGAGCGCTTTCGCCGAAGTGGAGTTTGAGAATGCCTCCACCGCCCGCCTCGGCCAGAGTTCACTTCTCGAGTTCACGCAGCTAGCCCTCGCCGCCAACGGGGCCAAGCTGAACCGCCTGAATCTGCGCCAGGGATACGCTACGTTCAATGTGATTCCTGAAGGCGATGACTCTTACGAAGTCACGGCGGGTTCAACAACGCTGACTGCCCAAGGCAAGACACGCTTCCGGGTGGATGCAGAAGATGGCCTGATTCAGGTCAAAGTATTCAAGGGTTCGGTGGATGTGATGAGCCCGGAGGGGAACGGCACGCTGGGCAAGAATACTGTCCTGGAGATCCGCCCCGGCGCCGACGAGCCCTTCCTGACCTCGCAAGGAATTACGAAGGACGAGTGGGACTCCTGGGTGGAGGAACGCGAGAATCGCCTGGAATTGGTTCGGAACCAGGACGCCCCTTCCGTCTATTCCAACAATGTTTCTGATTTGATGTACGGCGCCATGGATCTCATGAGCTATGGCAACTGGGTTTCGCTGCCCGGTTACGGCAGTGGCTGGGCACCCAACGTCGGCATGGGCTGGGCACCGTTCACGATGGGACGATGGAGCTGGTATCCGTCGATGGGTTACACCTGGATCTCCAATGAGCCCTGGGGCTGGCTCCCCTATCACTACGGCGCGTGGATCTTTGATCCTAATTTTGGCTGGTGCTGGATTCCGATGGGCGGCTTCGCGAACTGGTCGGCAGCTCCGGTGAACTGGTACCGGGGCCCCGGTTGGGTCGGCTGGTCACCCATGTCGCCGATGATTGGAGGTAGTTCCTCCAACTGCCCGCGCTCGCAGGGGTGCGTGGCCATTGCTTCCGAAGAAGCGTTGCGGCAAGGCCAGCCCATCAGACCCCGCGGCATACGGTGGGGGACCTCCGACATCGGCCGTCCCGTGAATCAGATTGACCTTCAACCCGAGAGGGGAGCCAGACTCGTGGGCGAGGTGCCCGCCGACATGGGCGGGTTCAGGCGCGGACCCAACGGAGGAATAAGTCGGCCCGTAGCACTTCAAGCTCCCGCTGGTTCGGCAGTGGCCGGCACGGCGGTCAGGCCCGCCTCGGCCGGGGGACAGATCGTGTTCGATTCCGAACGGCGCCAGTACGTCAACAATCCGGCGGCGCGGCCCTCAGCGTCTGGCGCGCGAGCTGCCGGCACGGCCGGTAGCCTGATATCAGGCGGAACGGCCGCGGTCGATCAGGTTTCGCGCCCGGCTCCTCACGATAACTATCCAAGTCCCGTTACCCGCGGCGCGGACCGCTCTGGCTTCGACTCGGACAGGGCGATCGGTCCGCACGGGGCCGCTCCACGTTCAGCCGATGGGGGCCGCAATGAAAACGAGGACCGCGGCGGCTTTGCTGTGGGATCTCGCGGGGCTCCGGCGCGAACGAGCGAGCAGGCGTCGCCTTCGAGAGGCGGTGATCGCTCGTCGGCAAGTTCTCGCCCCGGGAGCAGCGCTAGTTCTTCCATCAGCAACAGTTCTTCCGGGTCATCTGGCGGCGGGCGAATCAGCAGCGGCCCCAGCGCCTCTTCGAGCAGCTCGAGCGGCAGTAGCAGCAGCCATTCCAGCGGCTGGAGCGGCGGCTCAAGCGGTGGGGGTCACAGCGGTGGCGGAATGATCGGTGGCGGGTCCAGTGGTGGCGGCCAAAGCGGCGGGGGAGGCGGGGGATCGCATTCCAGCGGCAGCTCCCGGCACTGAATCACTGACTGCGATAATACGAGGCTGGGTCAGCGCACTCGGTGCGCGGCCCAGCCTCATTGCTTTAACGCCTCTTGATGGCGACCGGGACGCCCGCACGAATCCCCAGCCAACTTCTTGTCATTCCGGGGAACGATCCGCCCCTGTCTCTAAGAGACGATGATACCGGCGTAGCCGACGACCGCCGACTTGTCACCGCTTGTGTCCGCGGAAGTGGCGTACTTCACCAGTTCCGCCCGCGTCCCGCCCATCTCCCGCGCGAAGGTCAACATGGCGATGGTGGGGCCGTAGCCACACATGGAGATGTCTTCCTTGCGGATCACTTGGTACAGCCCCGCCGGATCGAGAGCCAGAATCCTGTCGATGGCTTTGCGATCCTTAATGCGCGTAATCCCATCGGGCTCGTAGTGGTTCATGTCACTCGACGCAATCACCATGAACGGTTCCTTCGCCTGACGGGCGGCTTGCACCAGGCCGTGTCCGAGCGACTCCAGGCTTGCGTACCCGCCCACGCCGATGGCAATAGGAACGAAGCTGAAATCCTTGACGGCCCGCTGCAAAAAGGGGAGTTGTACCTCCAGCGAATGCTCCTCTTGGTGCGCCTGGGCGTCGTCGGTGACCAGGTGGCAGCCGTGTCGCACGGCCTTCGCGAGCGCGCTGTCGATGGCGACTGCGCCCAGCGGAGTCAGCCAGCTTCCCCCCGACATTATGGCCAGCGGCGCCCCGCGTCCGGTGTGATTGGGGCAGAGGATGACATAGGCGGCGCGGCGGGGGAGGCGACGGTAGACTGCGCCCGCGACGTGGCCAGAGTACATGTAGCCGGCGTGCGGCACCACGCATCCGAGTGCCGCTTCGACCTTTTCCGCGCTCTCCGGGTCAGGCCCGAGGTATTTTTCGAGGTCGCGGAGAAGCGCCTCGGCGCGTCCAGGATAGAACCGTCCGGCAACGGCGGGGTGACGAACGGCTTGGGGTTCCATAGGCGAATGCTAGTCCCCCCTGCAATGCGAGTCAAGCGAGCGGCTGGAGTGGGCGGTCAGGGCAGGTTCGGATGGCCGATAGACGGCTAGGGAAGAGGATTGGGCGCGTTTTCGTCCACACTAATGCGCAGGGCGCGGAGGAACTGTTCGTCCTGATTGGTCAGCTGGAATTCCGCCTCACGGCGGTCGTCGGCACTCAGTTTCTGGCGGTGGACAATGTTCGCTTCGCCGCGCTTGTTGAAGCCGATCGTCACCTCAAGCACCAGGAAAAGGTCATAACCCGCGGCGCGGATGCGCCCCATGACCTCCGCAATACGTTCCGAGTCCGCCAGCGATTCGTTGATGGCGTGCCCCAGCTCTTTGACCAAGCGTTTGAACTGCTCGTCCAATTCCAGATGTCACCTGATATGCGCGGAAATTTCCTCGCCTTAAGATTCTAAGTTTCCGGCAAAAACACTGTCAAGGTAAAAGGTCGGGGCGGAAGAATGCACAGACTGATATTGGTATAATTGTCCGGCTTGGAGCCCCGGCGAGGCAGGACCCGTGTCACGCCGCAGCCTGACTGGCGCTTGTATGAACTAATCCCTCAACAAGGAGAGCAACCATGTTGAAAGAGTTTAAAGAATTTGCAATGCGCGGTAATGTGCTCGACATGGCGGTGGGCATCATCATCGGCGGAGCTTTCGGAAAAATCGTGACGTCGTTCGTCACCGACATCCTGATGCCGCCGCTGGGTCTGCTGCTCGGCAAGATGGATTTCTCCAATCTATTCATCAACCTAAGCAGCGGTGCCTACACAAAACTCGGAGAAGCAAAAACCGCCGGCGCGCCGACGCTCAATTACGGAATTTTCTTCAACACAGTGATTGATTTCGTGATCGTCGCTTTCGCGATCTTTCTGCTCATCCGGCAAGTCAATCGCCTGAAGCGTGAGCCGGTCCCGGCACCCGCGGCTCCGTCCACAAGGGATTGTCCCTATTGCTGCTCGGCGGTGCCCATCAAGGCTACGCGCTGCCCGGCCTGCACGTCGGAAATCAGGGCCGCCTGAATGCCTCCGCTTGCACTCGAGGCCGGCGGACTCGCAGCAGGAATTGACTGCCCTGCGGTTGGTTCCTATGATGGGAAGGTGTTTCCAAAGACCGCAATAAAGCGAGGTTGGTTTGGGCAAGCTGGGTGAGTTGGTTCGAGGTTGGTGGCGCGCGGCCGAGCGGCTCTTTCACATATTGGTCGGCCTGGTATTTTTCATCCTGACCCTGGCGGGCGCGTCCGTCGCCGCAGCCGAGTGGCAGTATTACCAGAAGACCCCTTCGGTGGGGTTGGTACGCTTCAGCCTCCTGGCTGGATTCACCGCCCTGCTCTTTATTTTTTGCCTTTATTCTTTTCTAAAGGCGAGAAGCGTCCGGTAGTGGAGGGGGAAGGGTTTCAGGGGCAGCGGAAGGGGCACGACGTGACTGGCGTGACGAACGATCACGGGCAATGCTGCGCCGCGCGGGAAAATGAGCGTCAAGAACAGCCACCAAGCTCCGAGGGGAATCAAGACGAGTTCGGGACTCGACGTTCCTGAGTTCGCCAAGGCGGACGACCTGGCCAGCTGGGAGGCGGAGCGCGACCTCGGCTTTCCCGGCGAGTACCCTTTCACGCGCGGCATTCATCCCACCGGCTATCGTAGCCGCTTCTGGACGATGCGTCAGTACGCCGGCTTCGGCACGGCGGTCGAGGCCAATGCGCGCTTCCAATACCTGCTGGCGCAGGGCCAGACGGGCCTTTCCATCGCCTTCGACCTCCCCACGCAGATCGGTCTGGATTCCGATCATCCCATGGCGCGCGGCGAGGTGGGCCGCGTCGGTGTCGCCATTGATTCACTGGAAGACATGGAGACGCTGTTCGAGGGGATTCCCCTCGAGCGCGTCTCCACCTCGATGACCATCAACGCGACGGCCGCAATTCTGCTGGCCCTCTACCTGGCCGTCGCCGAGAAACAGGGCGCCGATCTCAAGAAGATCTCCGGCACGGTTCAAAACGACATCCTGAAGGAATACATCGCCCGCGGGACTTACATTTATCCCCCCGGCCCCGCGCTGCGCATCGTCACCGACATCTTCGCTTTCTGCCACGAGCACGCGCCGGAATGGAACACCATTTCCATCAGCGGCTATCACATTCGCGAGGCCGGCTCGACGGCGGTGCAAGAAGTGGCCTTCACGCTCGCCAACGCCATCACCTACGTCGAAGCGGCGCGCGCGCGCGGCCTCAAGGTCGACGACTTTGCTCCCCGCCTTTCCTTTTTTCTGAACGCCCACAACGACCTGCTGGAGGAAGTCGCGAAGTTCCGCGCGGCGCGCCGTCTCTGGGCGCGGTTGATGCGCGAGCGTTTCCAAGCCCAAGATCCGCGCTCCTGGATGTTTCGCTTCCACACGCAGACCGCCGGCTCCACACTCACCGGCCAGCAGCCTGACGTTAACCTGGTGCGCGTCGCTCTGCAGGCTCTCGCCGCGGTGCTGGGCGGAACGCAGTCGCTCCACACCAACGCGCGCGACGAGGCCCTGGCCCTGCCCACTGAAGCCTCGGCCCTACTCGCCCTGCGCACGCAGCAGATCATTGCCCAGGAGAGCGGCGTGGCCCAGACGGTCGATCCGCTCGGAGGCTCCTATTTCATCGAAGATCTGACGAACCGGATTGAGAAAGCCGCGGAGGAATACCTCCAGAAAATCGACGCCATGGGCGGCGTCCTGCGTGCCATCCAGGCGGGGTTCATCCAGAGGGAGATCCAGCAGTCCGCCTACGAATACCAGAAACAGATCGAGTCCGGCAAGCGGGTCGTGGTGGGTGTGAATCGCTACACGTCGGCAGAATCCGCCCCTCTGACCTTGCTGCGCATCGATCCGGAAATCGAACGCGCGCAAGTCAAGCGCCTCGAGGCCCTGCGCTCGCGACGCAACGCGGAACGGGTTCGAGCCGCATTGCAAGAGGTTGAGGCGGCGGCCCGTGGCGATCAAAATCTTATGCCTCCCATCGTCGAGGCCGTCAAAGCATTCGCCACGGTGGGAGAGATTTCCGATGCGCTGCGCAGCGTTTTCGGCGAGCATCATGAGTCGGTTGTAATTTGATACAAGGCCTGGCATCTGCTATCGTTCGGTCATGGCGTACCCGAAGGTGCTTGCATTCCTGCTTTGCGAGAGCGCGATACGGGGCTCTGACGGAAAGGTAAGCCTGCGTGGTTTGTTCGACAGGATCATAGTCCCGCGGAGCCCAGCAAATCCCAAGCTCTTTTTCGTTTTCTATAAGGTCGTTGTCGAAGAGCCATGCACTGTATCACTGAGAGTGATTGACCCTTCGCAAGGCCAGATTCAAGGAAACTGGCGCGATTCACTCTCGCAGCCTGGTCCTGTCCAATCGATTTGGGCTGTCACTACGGCCCTTTTCAGTCAGCCAGGACAGTACGTTCTTGAGTTGAGGGAAGAGACCAATGATTCGGAGGCGCTCTCGCTGGCATCCATGCTGCTTGTCGTTAATGAGGAGGGCGGATAGATTTCATGAATACGGAGATCATAATGGTCGAAACGCGCTGGGCCAGGCTTCCCGAGGAGGCGATTGCTGCAGCTCAGCGGCTCGATGCCCGGTTGTCGGCCGGCCAATACCAAAATGGGGGCCGAAGCTTCTTTGCGGGAAAGTCGCTTACCGAGTTGGCGCGTGAGCAAGGTGTCTGTCCGATCGAGGACGCTGGAATCTTCGCGGGCGGCTTCCCTGCAGATGAGAATCTAGATGAGATGCTCGACGAGATCTACCGGCTCCGCGAGCCTTAGACCGGCTGCCCTATGGATGAAGTTCTGCTCGACACCAATGTTTTCTCATACCTCTTGCGGGAGGGCGATCCGAGGGCTGGCCTTTACCGTCCCCACATTCAATCCCGGACAGTCGTGATTTCCTTCGTAACTGTGGGCGAACTCTACTATTGGGCAGAGCGGAGAAACTGGGGACCGGCGAAGGTCCTGTCGTTAGAAGAAAGAATTGAAGCCGCAATCGTTGTTCCGTACGACTTCGAGATTTGCAGGACTTACGCGCGGCTCAAGTGTGAGCTAAGGACCCCGAGCGGTACTCATAGGGTCGTCGGCGACAATGACCTGTGGATCGCATCCTGCGCGGTCAGGCACGCTATACCTCTGGTCACTCATAATCGCCGCCATTTTGAAGGTATCCGAGGCCTGAATATTGTCAGCGAAGCTCCCTGACCTGGATGGGGTATCTCTTCAATCCGTTCTCTCTAATCCTCTCTACCACTTAAGGACCATCTATGGTCACACTCCAATTCCTCGGTGCAACTGGAACGGTAACAGGATCGAAATACGTCTTGGAAGCGGGCGATGAGCGCTTGATGGTCGATTGCGGCCTCTTCCAGGGCGATAAGGAACTCCGCCTGCGCAACTGGAATCCGCTGCCCGTTCCGCCGAAGACCCTGAACTGGCTGGTGCTGACCCACGCCCACCTCGACCACATTGGTTACATCCCACGGTTTATCAAGGACGGCTTTCGCGGCCAGGTTCTCGCCTCGGCGCCTACGGTGGAGCTGGCGCGGCTGGTGCTGCCGGATTCCGGCCACCTGCAGGAAGAAGATGCGGAACACGCTAATTACAAGGGCTTCTCGAAGCACAAGCCGGCGCTACCGCTCTACACTTACGAGGAGGCGGTGGCCTCACTCGACCAATTCCGCGCCATCGATGAATCCAAGCCGCTCGAACTCTCCCCTCACTTCACAGTGCGCCTGCACCGCGCCGGACACATTCTAGGCGCGCGCATGATTGAGGTCACGGTGCGCGATAACGGCGCGGCCCGCAAGGTCCTGTTCGGCGGCGACCTCGGCCGGTTCCCGCAACTTATTCTCTACGAGCCCGAGGTCCCCGACGGCGTCGATTACCTGCTGGTCGAATCGACTTACGGGGACCGCCTGCACCCGCAGGACGACTACCGCGCGAGGCTGGCCCAGCTCGTGGAATCGACCGCGAGCCGTGGAGGGACGCTGGTCATTCCTTCTTTCGCGGTTGGCCGCACGCAGGAACTCCTCTACCTGCTCCGCGAACTTATCGAGCAGGGCAAGATGCACTCGATCCCCATCCACGTTGACAGCCCCATGGGCATCGACGTGACCGACATCTACATGCGGCACAAAGAGGAGCACGACCTCGAAACGCTGGCGGTTGAATCGCGCGGCGCGAAGCCGTTTTCACCGCCCGGTGTACATTTCGACCGCACGCGCGAGCAATCCATCGCCCTCAATGAGGCGCACTATCCCATGGCCATCATCTCTGCCAGTGGCATGGCCACAGGGGGGCGGGTGCTCCACCACCTGGAGCGCTGTCTGCCCGACCATCGCAACACGGTGTTGTTTGTGGGGTTTCAGGGAGCAGGCACGCGCGGACAGATCATCAAATCCGGCGCGGAGTTTGTGAAGATGCACGGCCGCCAAGTGCGCATCCGCGCCCGCATCGAATCGATGGAGAACCTAAGCGCCCACGCCGACTACGGCGAGATTCTGGGATGGCTCGGGCAATTCCACATGCAGCCGAAAATGACGTTCCTCGTTCACGGTGAACCCAAGGCCGCCGAAGCGTTGAGGCAGAGGGTAAGCAGCCAGCTTCGCTGGAACGTCGCTGTCCCCAAGTATATGGAGAAGGTGGCGCTGTAAGGACAGCGCCGTTCCGAATCAGACTCGCCCTTCTGCTTCGGCGCGCTTCAAGAGAGCCTTCATGTACCCCACCGTATATGTATAGGCTGTCTCGCGGCCGCCTGCCATCTGCGGAACGTGGTCGGGGATCGCGATGCCGTCGAAGCGGACTACCGCCAGGGCTTTCATTACCTGGTACATGTCCATATAGCCGTCGTCCACAAACGTCTCGACGAAATGGGGCAGCGGGGCATTCACGTTGCGGAAGTGAATCTTGAAAAGCTTGTGCTGCTTGCCAAAATAGTGGATGGCCTCGATCACGCTCTTACCCATCAGCGGCCCGCCTTCCAGCCAGGTGCCGCAGCACAGGCACACACCCACGTTGGGACTGTTGGCGATGTCGAGTGCCCGGACGTAGCCGTCGAAGTTCCCGAAAATGCAGCGCGGCACACCCGCAAGCTCCGGCACGGGCGGATCGTCAGGGTGAATGCCGATGCGAACGCCTTCCTGTTCCGCCACGGGAGCCACCGCTTTGATGAAGTGCGTGTAGTTCTCCCAGATTTCTTCCTTGGTGTACTTCCTCCCGTGAGATAACGGACCGGTGAAGACTTTTCCATCCCAGTGGCCCTTGGGGTCCTTCGTCGCGTCGAAGGCGCGCGCCACCGCGCCACCGCGTGTCGTCTCGTTGTCGGAGCTCCAGATGCCGTTTCCCATGTGAGCGTAGGTCGTGTAGTGGATCCCCAGTTTACCGAGATTGCGAAGATAAGCTTTGTACTCCTCGATCTTGGCTTCGCGTCCGGGGAGGTTCAGGGTCACCTCCGGCATGTTGTGGACGTTGATGTTGCCGATGTTCCAGGCCGTGATCCCAAATCCTTCTGCCTTGCTCTTCAGCCGACGGAAATTCTCCAGTGTTGCCTCATCGCCGCGCGTCCAGATGCTGGCGTAGTCCACACCCATTTGCCGGACGAACTGGTAGTCCTCGTCCGGGGAATCGCCATTCAGTTGCGCGCAGATTTTGATGCCGGGCGGGAAGTCTGGATTGATGGCTGCCGAGCGAGCGGGGCGAACGAGCAGGGCCGGCCCGCCCAGCGCTCCGGCCAGGGCCAGCTTGGTGAAGTTTCTCCTCCCCGGATCGATCCGGTCGTCGCTTGTTTTGCCGAGATTTGCATGGGGCAAGCGGTTCGCAGCCATGATTCCTCCTCCGAGACGGTGGCATTCTACGGTCGAGCGAGTGCGATTCTACACCGATGTAGGGCCGGCAGGCGCCAAACCCAGTTGATCCGCGACGGCGCGCATCGCCACGATGCAAAACGCAATGTGCTCGTCGAGGGGAACACCCAGTTCTTCCGCGCCTTTGAGGATATCCTCGCGGCTCACGGCGCGTGCGAAGGCTTTGTCCTTCATCCGCTTGCGCACCGATTTCGCCTCCAGCGTCGCGATGCGGTCCGGGCGCACATAGGCACAAGCAGTGATGAAACCCGCGAGCTCGTCGCAGGCGAAGAGGGTCTTCGCCAGCAGCGTGTCGCGCGGCACGCCGGTGTAGTCCGCATGGCCGAGGATGG